>Ga0182027_10015958_pt1 | contig 10284 bp, 5 predicted proteins | sample 712E1DmetaG_FD_121300 | JGI IMG/M metagenome (GOLD analysis project Ga0182027, IMG submission 121300) | Permafrost microbial communities from Stordalen Mire, Sweden - 712E1D metaG (Illumina Assembly) | ecosystem: Environmental > Terrestrial > Soil > Wetlands > Permafrost | place: Sweden... | reverse complement strand
TGAGCGTGACGCGGTGCGCGGCGCAGGCCGCCATCATCTCGCGGCACTCCGCGGCGTTGAGTGCGATGGGCTTCTCGCACAAGACGTGTTTGCCCAGTTCGGCGGCGCGGATCGTCCATTCGCGGTGGAGCGAGTTGGGCAACGGGACGTAAACGGCATCGACCGCGGGATCGTCCAGCAATTCCTCGTAATTGGGATAGAGGCGGTGGCCACTGGGGAAACGCGTGCGACTCTCGGCGAGCTTGGCCTCGTCGTGGGAGGCGAGCGCATAGAACTCCGAATTGCCGGAGCGGAGGATGGCGGGGATGACGCTTTCGCGGGCGATGCGGGCGTACCCGAGCACGCCCCAGCGGATGGTGCGATTGAGCGCGGTCATGGCCACAGGATGGGCGCAGCGGAAGCAGACGGAAAGGCTAGAATGAAAATCCTCGGGGCAAGCCCCGCAGCCTTTGATCAAACCATCTCGATGCCAATTTTCCCGCAATTTCTTCATCTCCGGAGTGGCTGCGAGCGTGAGCGAGTGGCAACTCATCCACTCGCTCACGCTCGCGGCCACCATCCAATCCAAGCCGAACCAAGCGGGGGATCGGACCCATCGCGAAGGAACGCGCCGGGAAAACAAAAAAGGCGGCCGCGTCGGAAAGACGCGGCCGCCTGAAAGCAATACCGAAAAAACTCCGTCGCGCTCAGAAGTCGATCTTCGCGCCGATCTGCAGCTGCCAGCGCGAGAGGTCGGTGAACGTAACCTGGTTTGCGAGCGTGCTCGACGTGAACGTGTAGGCGTACGTGTTGGTCGTGGCGTTGTAGGCCGCGCTCGCCACGTTCCGGTCGTAGCCAGAGTAGCCCGTGCCGAAATCCAAGCCGTTGATGACGCCCCAGCTCTTGTTGAACAGATTGGCGAAGTTCAGGCAGTCGAAGAACACCGAGAGTTTCACTTTGCGATAGACCGGGATTTCCTGCTCGAGGTGAACGTCGAGGGTCTTCTGCCACGGATTGAAAGAGCTGTTGGCCGGGACCACCTGGCCCATGTATTTCTTCAGATCCGTATTGGCCACAAAATTGAAGAAATTCGCCTGTTGAGTCGCATCGGCCCAGGTGACCTTGGGATCGCTGGGACCAGACGGCACGTAAAAGGAGTCGTTGCCGGAAACGCCGTCGCCGTTGGCATCGCCGTTGAAGATCCAGCTGTAAGCGTGGCCCGTCTGCGCCCGAAAGATCGCCGTGATGCGGGTCGACGCATTGTCCCGGTGGAAGAAGTTGAACTTGCGAGTGGCGGTGAAGACCCACGAGTCGGGCACGACGTACGCCGAAGTCCGCGCCACGTTGTCGTTCGGGTTGAAGGTCGCGCGGTAGTTGTAGCTCGAAGTTGCCACGGAGGAAGTCAGCGGCTGCACCTCGGTCGCGTGGGTGTGCGTATAGGCCGCCGAGAACGCCCAGTTGTTTTTCATTGGCCGACTGAGTGCGAGCGTGTAGGCCTGCGAACCGCCCTCTCTCGTATTCGACATATTGATCACAGGGCCAAAGTTCGAATAGAGGCTGCCGCTGTAGCGGATGCGGCCATCCGGCAGAGTGCCGATCGGCTTGATGTTCAGCGACTGCATGTAGATGGCATCTTCAGTTTTGATCAGGTTGACTTCGGCTGTGGCAATCATGTCAAACCACGGCAAAGTGTGGTCGACCGCGAGATTACCCTTCCACGAAACCGGCGTACGGTAATTCGGATCGATGGTGTTGATGGTCGCGGTAGGCGTGCCCGGAGGGGGTAGCGCCTGTACGTAGTTGGGGTTGGGATTGAACGTGGCAATCAAGCCCGCCGGACTCGGGCTGATGGTACTGCTCGTAATGGCGCTGGAGCTGGTGGTCACAACGCCCGCAGAGGTGTAGCCCTTGTAGACGGTATTTAACTGGCCCGCGGTTTGGAATATGTTGGCCACCCAAACGGCCGGATTCGTACCTTGGAAGAGGCCGAGACCGCCGCGGATCTGCGTCTTACGCTTGAAGGGAACATTGTAGCTGAATCCGACGCGCGGCGCCAGGGTGTAGTTGCCGCTGCTCGTGATGCTGTTGCTGTAACCAAATGTGTTAAAGAATGACGGATTAAACGCCGGCTTGTTGGGAATCCACGGATAATCCAAGCGCAGGCCGCCGTTCACCGTGAGGTTCGCATTCGGTTTCCACGTATCCTGCGCAAGCACACCAAAATCGGTCAGCGAATAATCGGCGTAAGTTTGCGGGATCGTGTAACCCGGGACAGTCTGTTGGTAGCGGATGTAATTCGCGTTTCCGGCGGCGAAATCGGCCGGGTTGGCGAAGACATACCTCCCATAGAAGTATTGAAAATAACGGTCATCGTATTGGGCCTTATCGCTGTCGCCGCCAAATTTGAACGTGTGATTGCCCCAGGAATATTCACCATAGAGATGACCGTTGTAGTCTTTCGTGTACAACCAGTTAAACTGATAGGCGTAATTCGTACCGAGATCAATCTGGCCATTCGTGACCACAGTGCCATCCGATTTCACGCCAGCCACGCCATTGATGTAGACCTCGGGAAACGGTTTGCCGTTGGGCGACGCCGTACCGTTATACTTGACGTACGCCACGCTGGCATCCGTCCGGAAATCCGACGTCCATTGGCTGTTCAGCTGGACATTGTAGTTGTCGGAAATGCGCCGGCTTTCATACCAGTGATTGCTGAATGAAGTGTAGGTCGATCCATTGAAGTCGGCAAACGTGGGTGTGGTGCCATCGATCCGGCGGTACGTGAAGGTGGCGCGTTGATCCGCCGTGATGTTCCAATCAATCTTCGCGAGATAGCTTTTCTGCGTGGAGACACTGCTATTGGCGGCCAACGCGCCCGCATCATAACCGAAGGCCGTAGCGGCGGCTGTCACCTGCGCAACAACTGCGGCAGTGGGAATGAAACTCTGTCCGGGGGCGGCGAGGGTCTTCCGGTAGTCTTCGTAGGCGACAAAGAAAAATAGTTTGTCCTTCAGGACGGGGCCGCCGACGTTGAAACCGTTGGTGTGCTCCTGCAGGGCGTCGTGCAAACCTCGGTTCGGATCCGACGGGCCCGTGCCAGGGTTGGCGGCCCGGAAACTCTTGCCCGTGTAGTAGGTGTAAACTGAACCGTGATACTCGTTGGTACCACTCTTGGTGACGGCGTTGATGAGCGCGCCGGTGAAGCCGGTACGGGTCACGTCATAAGGGCTCAGGTCGACCGTGAGAGCCGCCAGCGAACCGAGCGGGATGGGGCTGCGCAACGAGGAGAATCCGTTGGCGTTGAGACCGAACGGGTCGTTGGACTGTGTGCCGTCGATCAGGAAGGAATTGAAGCGACTGTTCTGACCCTGGGCGGAAATGCCAAATTCGCCCGTGCTCGTGTTCTCCGCCCTGCCCACTCGCGAATCGAGAGTGACGAGATCCTGCACATCGCGACGCACCGTGGGAACATCGGCGATTTCAGCGCTGTTGAGCACCGTGCTCGCACCCATTTTCCCCGAAGTGAAAGTGATGTCCCTGGTTCCGGTGACGTTCACCGCGGCCATGACCACCACGTCGGACGAAAGCTGAAAACTCACATCCTGGGTCTCCGCGAGATTGAGGTAGATGTCGTGCTGCGTGTCCGGCTGCAGGTCTTTGGCCGTCGCGGTCACCGAGTACGGGCCACCAACGCGCAGTCCGCTGATGTTGTACTGGCCGTTCGATCGCGTCGTGGCCACGTCCCGTGTGCCGGATGCCTCATGCACAATGGTGATGGTTGCCCCGGCCAGCGGATGGCCCGACTTGTCGGTGACGGTACCGTTCAAAGCCGAGGTGGTGTTGCCTTGGCCAAAGACAGGTGTACTAATGGCAAGCCAGAGTGCCGCCGCTCCGGCGAAAAACAATTTAGTCAGGATGTGTCGTTGCATGACGTGTGGTAGTAATTGTGAACGCCGCGCCGGGCGTTCGGGTTGTTTGGTCAGATGAGCAAACAGGAAGCGGGACCAATCGGTGTCAAGCTCCCACCGGAATCGCACGCGAAAGTTTTGCACCAACGTCACACGGGCGAAAGCCGGGGTCGCAGCCGGCTGACCGCCGGCACGCGTCGCGCGGGCTGACTGGATCGATCATTTCGGCGAAACGCTCCCCGCGTCGCCGCCGGTCGCCGCCCCGCCCGGCACCGGCTCGGCGGCCCGCGCCATCAGCCAGAGCAGATCGCATAGCCGGTTCACGTATTGCCGCACCACCGGCCGCACGTTGCGGCCGTGGGCCGGCAACGCGACGAGCCGGCGCTCGGCGCGCCGGGCGGTCGCCCGCGCCACTTCGAGCGCGGCCGCGTGAAGATTGGCGCCCGGCGTGGCCCATCCGTCGGAATGGAGCGACCGCGCCTCATGCTCGGCCACGGCCGCATCGATCCGCGCCCGCGCTGCCTCGTCGATCTTCGCGAACTTCGACGCCGCATAGCGCGCCGCATCGCTCTCCGCGCACACCACCTCGCCCATCAGGGCGATGAGATCCTGCTGCACGGCGGTGAGCGCCGCGCGCCGGGCTTCCGCGGGACACGTGGCTTTGGCGACGCCCAGGGCCGCGTTGAGCTCGTCCAGGGCGCCGACCGCCTCGATCTGCGGATGGTCCTTGGGCACGCGTTGGCCATAAAGCAGGCCGGTCGTGCCGTCGTCGCCGGTGCGGGTGGCTATGGAGCGCATGTCTGCAACCCAAAAAGCCCGCGCCTGCCATGGCAACTCCACAACGCACGCCCCATCCCCACCGATGCAGTTTTGTGTAACAACTGTTACACAAAACTGCACGACCGGGGAATCGCCCCGTCCTCGGCCATCGAGGGCGATCAAGCCGGGATCGTACAGTTATTTGTAACATATGTTACAAATAACTGTCGCCGCTGATCCGGCATCCGGATGCGCGCCGGGCGACCAAATCAGTCAGTTTATCGCGGTTCGTGCGGTTGTCCGAAATCCATCCGCCGCGCGAGGCGCGAGAACAGCCGCGGGAAAAACCGTTGCAGCCAGAGGCCGAGAATCTCCGGCCCGCCCACGACGACCTCCTCGCGGCCGCGCGCGATACCCCGCAGAATGGCGGCGGCGCACCGCTCGGGCGCGATGCCTCGCGCTTGCGTCCGGTCCGTGCGGGCATGGCGCGCGCCACTGGCCGTGAGGGCGTTGTCCGAGACGGCGGTGCGCACATAGCCCGGACACGCAATCGTAACCTTGATCCCCTCGCGCCAGACCTCGGCGCGCAGCGAGTCGAAATAGCCGTGCAGCGCATGCTTCGCCGCCGCGTAGCTCGAGCGCATCGGCGTGCCCACATAGCCCATCACGCTGCTCACCACGACGAGGTGGCCCCGCCGTCGCGCCCGCATCGCCGGCAGCACAGCCTTGGTGAGCGCCACGGCGCCAAAATAGTCGATCTCCATGATCTGCCGCTCGACGGCGAGCGTCGTCTCGGCCGCGAGGCCCCGCTGGCTCACGCCGCCGTTGTTCACCAAAACGTCGATGCCACCGCAACGCGCGAGCACATCGGCCGCGACCGCTGGGAAGGTGTCGCTGCGGGCGAGGTCAAGGGGCACGCCACGATGCGCGTCGGGCCGGGCACACGCCCGCCGCACCCGTTCGAGCTCGGCTTCACGGCGGGCCGACAGCACGAGGCGCGCTCCTTCACCGGCGAAGGCGTAGGCCAGCGCTTCGCCGATGCCCGAGGAAGCGCCGGTGATCCAGACGACCTGATCTTGGAATTTCATCGAAGGATCAGGGTGCACAATCTCGTCTACTCGTAAACCACGTCATTCCGCAATGGTACCGCCGCTCCCCTCCCCGGCTCCGGTCGGGCAAATACCAATGACCCGTATCTTTTGGACCGAGATGAGCCCGCGCCAAAGCTGGTGGAACCGCTTGTCCCCAAGCGGCTCAAGCGCGTTGAGGACAACGCGCTCCACCTCTTTCAAGAAATCCATATTTGACGGGCAGTCGGACCACCACCTTCCACCGCCGCGATTGGACAAACCGCTGGCGATAACCTAAAATCGTCACTTCCAGATCGACTCCGATCCTGGTCCCAACTCGTGAACCAGCTCATACGCCACCGATGAAAATCAAACCGGGGACGGTTTTTCCAGGCATCGCAGCACCCGCAACGGCAATCCTTCTGGTGATTTTTTTCGGCCCAAGTCCGGAGCTGCGATCGGCCCAAGCGGAGCGGAACGACCGCAGGGCCGAGTCCCGGCCCGAATCCGAACCGCCGGAGGCGAATCCGATGGCATCGGAGGCCAGCCTGCCGAATTTTCCACCGCCGCGGTCGGAACGGCGAACTCCGGAAGCTCCCCCGCAATTTGCCCAAACCTGTGCGCTGTGTCATGGCGGAGATGCGCGTGGCACGGATCGCGCGCCCTCGCTGGTCAACAACGACCATCTTCGCAACGCGTCCGAAAACGACATCGCCGACATCATTCAGAAAGGGAAAGGCAAGATGCCGGCGCTCCCCTTGCCGCCGCCGGACATCCAGGCGCTGGCGCATTATGTGCGACTCCTCGACCCCATGGGAGCGGAGACCCCGGCGCCGGGCGATCCGCAGGCCGGCGAGCGCATCTTTTTTGGCGCCGGAAAATGCGCCACCTGCCATATTGCCCGGGGCCGGGGCCACTCGAACGGGCCCGATCTCTCCAACGTCGCGCGGCGGCTGAAATTGCCGGAGCTGAAGCAATCGTTGGTCGACCCCAGCGTCCGCATCACGACCGGCTATCGCACCGTGTCGGTAACGTTGAACGATGGATCATCGTTGCGGGGGTTCGCCCGGGCGCAGGGCAGCCACGACCTGGTGTTGCAGACCGACGACGGCAGGTTGCATTTGCTCGCCGAAGGCGAGTATCGAACGCTGACGCCCGATCCACACCCGGCCATGCCGGCCTTTCAGGGCACGGAGGATCAACAGCGCGACCTGATTGCTTTTCTGAGCCGTCTAAATGGCACCGCCGTGGGACCGTTGACGGAACCATCGCCGCCGGTTGCCCAAGGGGCGATCGACGCCATTGCTCATCCGAAGCAGGGCGATTGGCCGACCTACAACGGCACGCTGGATGGCAACCGCCACAGCGTGCTCGATCAGATCACGCGGGAGAACGTTTCGCGGCTGCAGTTGCAGTGGACGTATACGATCCCCTTCGTTGGCTTGGAAACGACCCCGATCGTCGTGGACGGCGTGATGTACGTGACCGGAAACAATCAGGTCTATGCGTTGAGCGGCCGAACCGGGCGCGAGATCTGGCACTACGAACGCCCCAAAAGCGCGGCGGCGAAGATTTCGAGCGATGCGGCGATCGGCGTGAATCGCGGCGTGGCGTTGCTGGGCGACCGCATCTTCTATCTGACCGACGATGCGCATCTGCTCGCGCTGGACCGCCTGACCGGCGCCCTGCTCTGGGACGTATACGCGCCGGAGGCGGGGGCGCCCGGGTTTTACGGCGGCACGTCGGCGCCGTTGGTGGTGGGAAATCTGGTCATCACGGGTGTAAGCGGAGGCGACAATGGGATTCGCGGCTTCGTGGCGGCCTACCAGGCGACGACCGGCGAACTGGCGTGGAGGTTCTGGACCATCCCGAAACCGGGTGATGCCGGGCCGGTGGCCGACACCTGGCGGGGCACGGCCCTGGCGCTGGGTGGCGGCGCCACGTGGCTCAGCGGCAGCGCCGACCCGGAAGCCAATGTCCTCTACTGGGCCGTGGGTAACCCGCATCCGGATACGGATGGCGACGAGCGTCTGGGCGCCAACCTTTATACGAATTGCGACCTGGCCCTCGATTTGCAGACCGGCCAGCTCCGGTGGTACTACCAATTCACGCCACATGATCTGCACGATTGGGACGCGAACCAGCCCATCGTCCTGGTGGACGCCCCGTGGCGGGGGCAGGATCGCAAGCTGTTGCTGCATGCCAATCGCAATGGCTTCTTCTATGTCATCGACCGCACGAACGGCCGGCCGCTGCTGGCCACCCGGATGGTGGACAAGCTGACCTGGGCCAGCGGAATCAACGAAGCCGATTGGACTCCCCGCCTGCTGCCCAACAACGAAACGAACGAGCAGGGCGTAAAAACCGCTCCGGCGGTGCGGGGCGCCACCAACTGGTATGCCACGGCCTACAACCCAGCCACGCGGCTCTATTACGTGATGACGGTCGAAGATTATACCATTTATCGCCAAGCGGAGGACGGAGGCTTTCGGGGCTACTTCGATCCCGCGGATCCGCCCCAAAAGATTCTTCGCGCCTTCGACATCGAGACCGGAAAAGTGGCCTGGCAAATCGATCTGCCCGGCCCCGTCCAGACCAACTACTCGGGCGTATTGTCCACGGCAGGCGGGCTGCTGTTTTTCGGCGAAAGCAGCGGCGGGTTCGCCGCGGTCGATGCCCGCACGGGCCAGTATCTCTGGCACTTCGAGGCGAACCGTCCGTTCAAAGCCTCGCCGATGACGTATGCCGTGCAGGGCCGGCAGTACGTCGCGATCGCCGCCGGCGCGAACATTCTGGCGTTTGCGCAGCCGGAAGGGCGGTAAGGGCGGATGCGTTCGTTGCGGATAGCCGGAGAGATTGCCAAAGCGGTTAAAATTCGGTGGCCGCCGCAAGTGGGCGCATCTCCCGATTGACGGTGGCGCAAGTGGCATGGGCATCTTGCCCATGTCAGAGGGCTTGGCCCAAACCCACGGGCAGGATGCCCGTGCCACGGCGGACATCCAAGCGCCGCCGTCAATCGGCAGATGCGCCCGCCGCAAGTAGTCTGCCAAGCGTCTCCCGCGCCGTAACCGGCGCGGCTACTTTCCGATCGTAGCCACCGCGGTTACGCGGTGGAGCTCGGTCCTTCGTAGGTCAGCGATCTTGCTCGCGCTCTGACAAGCCGCGCGGGCCAGCTCGCGGCTTACAAAACTCGGCGGTCATAGACCGCCGCTACAGTCGGGGGGCGCACAGGAACGCGAGCGCGGAGGCCATCAGGGCGTTGATCGCCCGATATTTTTCGGCGGGGGCGGCGAGGATCTCCGCGGCGGATTGCACGTAACGCGCGGGCTGCAACTCTGCGCCGCAATGCGCGACCATCGCCCGCGCCGCCGCCGGCGTGGTTTCCAGGTGAAATTGGAGCGCGAGCGCCGACCGCCCGAACTGAAACGCCTGGTTTTCGCAACCCGCGCTGCGCGCGAGGCGGACGGCTCCGGGCGGCAGGTCGAAGGTCTCGCCATGCCAGTGGAAAACTTCCGCCGAGGGCGGAAAACGGAAAACCGCGGCGCCGTCCGCCGGCGTCGCGTATACGGGAAACCAGCCGATCTCCTTTTCGCGGTTCCGCGACACCCGAGCGCCCAGGGCGTTGGCTATGAGTTGCGCGCCCAGACAAATGCCCAGCACGGGCGTCCCGGCCTCGATGGCACGGCGGATGAATTGTTTCTCCGGCGCCAGCCAGGGGAATTCGGCCTCGTCGTTGACGCTCATGGGGCCGCCCAGCACCACGAGAAAGTCCACCGCGCCGGGCTCCGGCAATTCCGCCGCCTCGAAAAACCGCGTGTACGTGATCTCGTGCCGGGCGGCGATAAGCCACGACTCGATGCAGCCGAGTCCTTCAAAGGGGACGTGTTGGAAGCAGTGGGCGCGCATGGTGCGGTGGAGAACGGGTTCGCCGTGCAAGCGGAAACAGTGCCAGCGGAAGCGGTCCTGCGCAACGTCGGCGTCGCACCGCGCGGCCAGACACATGCATGGCGGACGTCGGCAAGGAATGCCCCGACGGCGGGACCGGACTGGTGGAGCGCGTTGACCTCAACGCGCTTGAACCGCTTGGGGTCAAGCGGTTCCACCTATCGCGGTGCAAACATCGCTCGATCCAAATACCACGAGCACCGCTCACCGCGCGTCACACTTTCGCGAGCGCTTGTTCGAGGTCGGCCTGGATGTCGACGAAGTCCTCGATGCCGAGCGAGAGCCGCACGAAATCGGGCGAGACGCCGGTCGAAACCTGTTCCTCCGGCGAGAGCTGGCTGTGCGTCGTGCTCGCCGGATGGATGGCGAGGCTCTTCGCGTCGCCGATGTTGGCGAGGTGCGAGAAGAGCCGGAGCGCTTCGATGAATTTTTTGCCGCCCGCGAAGCCGCCTTTCACGCCAAAGCCGAGCAAGCCGCCGAAGCCACCGCTGAGATACTTCTTCGCTGCGGCGTGGTTGGGGCTCGTCTTGAGGCCGGGATAGTTGACCCACGCGACGTTGGGGTGCGCGGCGAGCAGCTCGGCGGTCTTGAGCGCGTTCTCGCAGATCCGCGTCATGCGC
>Ga0182027_10015956_pt1 | contig 10284 bp, 7 predicted proteins | sample 712E1DmetaG_FD_121300 | JGI IMG/M metagenome (GOLD analysis project Ga0182027, IMG submission 121300) | Permafrost microbial communities from Stordalen Mire, Sweden - 712E1D metaG (Illumina Assembly) | ecosystem: Environmental > Terrestrial > Soil > Wetlands > Permafrost | place: Sweden... | reverse complement strand
GGCTCGAAAAACGCCCATTCCGCATCGCTCATCAGTCCGCGAATCAAAACCGCCTCCCTCCAGAAGGCAGTCTTGAATCACATCAGCGCGTCCCAGTGAATCCCTTTGTCAACACGGCCTAGCTTCCGTCATAGTGCCTGGGGGATTCCAGCCTCAGCCACAGGCCGAAGCGCGCACGGAATTTCTCAAATATATATCGCCGAATGCTCTTTTCGCCCTCGATCTCCCACGCGTCGCGCAGATAGCGGGGAAGTCCCGCGCACTGCGCCAACAATCCGTGGCTCGATTCCCTCTTCCAATATATGTACCAGAGTATCGGAAATCCGCCCAACGCCGCAGGCCGAAGTTCTGCAACCCGATAATAGTCCTTGATTGCCTTGGGTGTGAGCGGCAATTGCTCGAGTGCCTTCATGAACCGGGAAGGGATAGCCACCTGAACGCGCTCATCGAGGTATCGAAATGCAAGCCGGGCATGGATTTCCAATCCGCTCTCGCGGACGATTTCCATAATCCGGTCCCAATCGAGTGACCCCTTTCGGATGATATGAGCAGCGTCCGCCACCCAGCGCAGCGGTCTGTTCGGGTTACCAATGGCCCCATGCTCTATGACGTGGATGAGCGTGTCTTCGAGCGACAGCATCCGCAATGCCGTGCCCTTGAATTTTATCGCCACTGAGTGTTGCCATTGATCGGTATTCTGGTCTGGAAGTGCGGGAAGATCGCGTAGCAAGAGCATACGAACAATGTTTTTATGAGGACTGATGTGAAAAGCGCGCCAGTGCAGATCGAGCTCCATGCCTTCGTCATTGCGAAAAGTGTATGCATGGATTGCCCTGTCGAATCCGCATTTCCTGCAATCTTCGGCCGACAATGAAACAGCATATTTTCCCTTCCAACCGTGGCTTTCCAGAAGCTCAAACATCTTTGAAAGGTCTTCGAAATGAATGAGAATGTCACCGTCGCCGACAAAGCGCGCGCCAGTGTCGCCATAAACATTCATGAGCAGTGAGAGGCCCTTCAATAGCAAGATAGGGATGCCCGCCTCCTGGCAGAGCTCGGACGTCCTGCGCACTTCTTCAAGCAGGCGCTGATTTTTTAACCAAACCAGCTTGTAGACGCCCCGAATGCGTCCCGATATCTCGCTGTCTTCCATGCCAAGGGTACGGAGCCGGAGATCCAGGAGCGGCAGGAGGCGCAGTGTCGCTTGGTCAATGTCATCGAACACCGTGCTTCGCTTCCACTCCTCCCAACAGCCTGGGAATTCGGCGTCGCTGCTCAGGATGAGCTTGATAAATCGTTCTTCAGCTTCATCCGGAAAACATGATGGATAAGGAAGATAGTCGCGCATTTAGGAACTCCGCCGTCTCCGCTGGAGCGCCTGCCGAACTGCCTTCACATAGTCGATGCGCGAGGCTCGCTGGGTGACACCTGTATTCGTCTCGTGTATTCGGCGATGCAGCAGAACCGTGCCTTCCAATTCATATGAAAGCGCGGCTTTCTTAGCGCGGGCGAACCAATCGATAAATTCACCAACTCGGAAGTTGGGATCGAAAAATCCGACCTTCTCGAGAGCGGCACGACGGATAACCGCGCTTGCAGCGACATAACCGGCAATCGGATCGGGCGGACAATCGCGAAGAGCCTTCACCTCCTCGGAAAGCTCGGGGCTGATGAAGCATTGCATTTGCGTGAAAGAGAGATCGAGACCTGGATTCGCCTTGAGCCTATGCATTTGTATCGTGAGCTTGTCGGGCTCCCAAAGATCATCCGCATCGATGAAGGCTATGACCTCGCCCCGCGCGATGCGCATGCCCTGATTCCGCGCCGCGGCGATGCCGCTATTCTCGGCGCAATCGACTAGCACGATGTGCTCGCCGAAAGATTTGAGGATATCGAGCGTTCCATCGCTCGAGCCATCGTTCACGCAAATGAGCTCGATGGGCGCATAACTCTGGCCAAGAACACTTTTCACCGCATCCGCGAGATATTTCTCCGCATTGAAGACCGGAAGGATGACGCTGACAAGAGGTGGACCGCTTTCCGCGGGAGAGATTTGGCGTACGGTCCTTATTCCCGGCCCTGCCTCGATGAATTCATAAGCGCGGTCTATATGCGGGCGTAAATCGCGATTGTGACTTACCACAACGGTAGTCACGCCCGACGACCTGACGTTTTTCAGGATCGCGAGGGTCGTCGCGTCGTCGAGATTATTTTCTGGTTCGTCCAGGATCAAAATCTGCGGCCGGCGTAACAGCGCCCGCGCGATGGCGATACGCTGCCTCTGCCCCCCGGACAGCTTCACGCCGCGCTCGCCGATGAGTGTTTCGTAACCCGCATCAAGCCCGCAGATGTAGTCGTGAATGCCGGCGGCCTGGCAGGCGGCGACAACTTGGTCATCGTCGGGCGCGCCAAGGCCGTAGACTAGATTGTCCCGGATCGTACCGTGAAAAAGCGCCGGATCCTGCGTAAGGGTGCCGATGCGCCCGCGATACGACGCGCGATCGATGTCGCGCAAATCTGTGCGGTCAACGCGGATCGTGCCTTGCTCCGGCTCATAGAGGCCTAGCAAGAGATTCACGAGTGTGGTTTTGCCCGAGCCCGAGTCTCCGTAGAGGCCGACGACCTCGCCTTTGGAAATTGTCAGATCGATGCCAGCGAGTGCGAAGTGCGGATCGTGCCGGAAGTGGACCCCCTCGAAATCGATGCGAATCGTGAATCCGGTGAAGGGTTTACCGGACCGGCGCCGCGGTTCTTCGCGCAGCAGTGGAGCGAGGGATTCCATTGATTGCAGCCCCTCGATAACGGTTGGCAAAGCACCAATGATTATCCTCGCGTTGTTACCCAGAAGGCCAAGCACGATGTAGAACGACAGAAGCGAACCGATGCTGATCGCAAGGTTCATCGCCTGCAATCCGCCAATTAGCAGAACGATGATGCCTCCAACGGTGAGGAGATAATTCTGCATGACGCTATGTGCTGTACCGAGCCAGGCCAAGCCCTGGCTCGAATTCCTCAGCCTTTCGATCGCGGCGTTCTGATTGCGCAGCTCCGTCTCTTCTGCGGCCGAGAGTTTGACCAGCTCGTTGAACTTAAGAAGAAAAAGAATGGATTTGCTGAAGAGGGCGAAATCGGCATGGAAGGTCTGTGTGCGCCTTTTCACTCCTGCGCCAAGGCGGCGGCCGACAAGAAAACCCGCGCCCATCGCAGCGACGATGACCAGGAATAACAGAGGATTGAGATAGGCCAGGAACGCCGACAATCCGAACGAGACCAGCGTTCCGGGGACGGACTGTGTCAGAAGAGCGCTGACCATCCAGTCGAGCCGTTCGGAATCTTGCACAATGCGCGTGTGAACGCGGTCGAGATCTTCCTCCGAATAATAACGGCAGTCGCTTGCGAGCGCGCGGCGAACCAGATCCGTGCGCAGGGCATGAATTCCGGATTTCACGAAAACGAGCGTCACATGCCGGTTGCCGACCGTGGCGAGTGCGTTTAGGGTGAACAGAACCATGGTCAAGCTGAGAAGGGTGACAAGTTCACCCACATCGGCACGCGGCAACGAATAATCGAACAGACGCCGCACGAGAATGGCGATCGGCAGAAGCGAGGCAGTCTGAATTAGTATCAGCAGAACGCTGAGCGCCACTTCGCAACGGCGCCCCGCGAAATAAGGCAGATAGAGCCGAAGATTATCTGTGAAACGGCCGCGCGTCATATGGCTCATCCACGTAGGAAGGCATCGATGCTACTCGATACTTCTCGCATATCGGGGCCGAGCATCAGGAAATGGCACGGCGTGCGTTCGACGAGAGCCTTGAGCGGCGCAACCACTCTGCCGCCGGTGAGCGCAAGCTGAAAAACCGTGCTCGGCGCCAGCGCCAGGAAAGCCTGCATTTTCGTAGCCGGAACAAGATGTGTTCGTTCGGCTTTATGGAGCACCGGAATAAGGACTGCCGCAAGTGGAGCCTCACGTAGCAATTGTTCCGGTGCGGCCTCCGAGATGTAGAGGACAGACTTTCCGTTGTCACCCGGCGGGGTATCGCGCACGAACGCGTCAAATTCAGGAAAGGCGTTCAGGCTTTGCGGGGTAAGCTTAGCGGAGTTGAAAAAGCTGTGCACCGTGATCCGGTCTCCGATTGCAACTCCTACGTAATCGTCCGACAGATATCCCATCCCCGCCGCAACGCAGGAGAGCGCCGTCGTCGACTTTCCCGAACTGCCTTTCGCGGTGATGAGAACGGCGCGCCCTTGCCGCCCCACAGCCGCGCCGTGGACAAGATTGACTCCGTAGCGCGAGAAGAACCAATGCAGCAGCGAGCGCGCCGGAGCCGCGAGAACCCAGCCCGGAATGCGGTTTGCGTCGGGCATCCAAAGATAGGCCTCGTTCGCATTCGCATCGTAGAGATTGATGGTGTCTTCTCCGGTAATATAGGCACCGCAGAACGGCTCTCTCAACAGGTCCGGCTCGTCCAGGGGTTCGTAAATGAAGGCTTTGTTCGTCCACGGCATAGGCATGTCAACTCCGGTCGACGCGGAATCCCAAAGGTGGATGGTGAGATCCGGCGCGCCCGTATCGGCAGCCTCATTATGCGCGAGGGCCGGGAAGAGGCGCTCGGCAAGTCTCGGCGTGTAGAACTTAAAACGGATAGACTTGTCGGCGATGGCGCAGGTTTTCGACACTATCTGGCACGCCGCTGATACGGTCGAAAGCGCCGGCCGCACGACGGAGTCTAAGTAGTTCCATTTGACCCCGATCAGATTTCGCGCAAACGGATAGACCGTCCGATCTGTCATTGTGGCGTGCATCTGACTGCCGGTGCCCGTGCCAGCTTATTCCGGATCGCATCCATAAGCCCGCGCTTGATAGCTTCTGGGGAGTCGGCCGCGCTGCCGCTGTGCCTGCGATAGATAAGCACCGTTCTATCAATCCGTTTCTCTTCGCAGGCGCTTTCGGCGAACCGTATGTTCCAGTCAGCATCCTCGCCCTGACGCATGCGTTCGTTGAATAGCCCGACCGTTTCGAAAACCGAGGCCCGAAAGAGGCAGGCGCCGACAAGTGCCGGTTGGAAGGCTTCGTCGGGGTTATTCCCCGCTTCGCTATCGCCCAATTGCACGGTGCGTGTCCGTCCCCTCACCAAGTCGTAGTGGCTATCCTCTTCGAGATAAGGCAGCATCGCACCAACGTGATCGTCCGTCCACAGATCGTCTGCGTCAAGAAGGCCAATGAGCGATCCCTTTGCCGCGCGGATGCCGGCGTTCCGCGCGCATGCCGGGCCCTTATTTTCCTGTACAAGCACGCGAATGCGACTTCCGAACCGCGCGAGTGCGGCCTGGGTGCCGTCCGTCGATCCATCGTCGACGACAATGACTTCCACTTCACCGTGCTGCTGCCGAAATACGGAATCGATCGCGTCGGCAATATATGCCTCGCTGTTGTGGGCGGGAATGACGACCGAAAGGACCTGATACTCCATGAAGCCGCCGCCTACTTCCGGTGTGGCCAACCCGCCGAGGTCACATCGTGGATCGGGTCGGCGAGCAGCATTTCCTGCATGTCGGTGTATTCCTCGACGGCGGGAATGACGAACGCCTCTTTCACCTCGCTCCACTTTATTGGGGCGTCCGCTTCGGACTTATTCGACTCGACGATGAGACCAGCCTGCTGCAGCGATACAAGGAACTCCGCTATGGATTTACCCATCGTCACTGGGTTCCCGTCATACCGCTGTCCGGCGATCTCGCTAATCTGACGAACGGAGTGTCCGGAAAGAGTGAGCTCCCAAATAAATGAGCCGGAGCGGTTCATACTGTAATAGCTTCCAGTTTCAAGGTTGATGACGATGGCCTCACCGTCGAGCGTTTCGCTCACAGTTTTTGGTTCGTTAATCCGGTAGATTTCGCGCCCTGCTACCATGCCGCATATCCCGAAAATGACGCGTCAGAATTTGTTGGTAGGCAGATGTTCCAGCGAGTCCGCCCCTCTTGTATGCGGGGAAACTCTCATCCACCCGGATAACCAGACTCCGCAACCGCGCCCCTTCACGCAGTGTACGATCACTTTGTCCTCAAAGGAAAGAAGTTTCAAGAAGTGCAACAACACGTCGCGTGGGCCACAATTCCGGTTCCATCGAGGCGCCGCTTGTAGCCTGCGTAGAAGCGGTCTGATCGATTTCTTTGTCCCATGTAGCCGAGACCGCCGCGTGAACACTGTACCAGCCACATCGGACCATAGTCGCGCCAGAGTTTGCACTATCGCCGAACAGTAGTTTGGGAGTGATACCGGTTTTCAACGGCGCAGCCTATCTGGCGGAGTGCGTTCAAAGCGTCGCTCGCCAAACCCTTGCGGCCGACGAGATCATCATCGTGGATGACGGCTCGACCGACGACACTCCGAACGTCGTGCGTATGCGGTCGCGCTTCTTTCGCAGTGCGAGAATAACGATTGGTTCGCCCATGCCTGTGAGTTAGGCAGCGGCGGGATTCCCCTCAAGTGGCGTTTGCGCCATAATACCGAAATTAACTGGCTGGGGTTCTTGAATACAGTTCGAACCGAACAGTTCGCGGATATTCTCGAATTTTGGGCGGTTTTGGGGGACTTTCCCCGAGCGGCATGAGCGCCGGGGACCATCCGGCAGTGGCCCAGGACGCGCCCGACCGGATGTTGAAGCCATCGCTCCTGGCCCTTCGCCCAAGGAATTAGCTGGCTGGGGCACTAGAAGGCCTTGAGAGAGATTACGATTTCCAGATTACCCAAATCTCTTAGCCCGTTAGCGAACCGAGCGGCACACGCCAGCGATAGCACTCTGCGCGGGTGGTGATCGGTCAGTCGGCTGATTTTGTTCGACTAATGGATATATCGTCGCAGCATCACGAAAACAGCCAATCAAATCGAAAGCGGAAGAGTTCGTTCAGCCGCTGTTCATCAGCGCGGCCATAAGCCGTTGCGATGCACTGGTAGCCGCCAACAATAACGATAACCAAAGGTGTTACCGTGAACCGCATCCTACACGCTGCGTTTGCCGTATCCTTGCTGGGCAGCTCCAGCGCACTTGCTCAAACCGATCCACAATCCCCGGCTCATCGGGAACTTCCCGATCAGGAGCCTGCCACACTGAGTACGGGGGCGCAGAGCAATCTCGTAGCGGGCGGCGAGCAAACGGCGGCCGTGGATCAAGGGCGTAGCCGGGTGAGCGATCCCAAATCGGGTTGCGCCGGGTTCGATCTCACTGCCCTTCCGGTCGATGCTATTGCCTGGACCGGTAACTGCGTCGGCGGTCTGGCCAGCGGTCCGGGAGCCATGACATTCTTCGATCAAGGCAAGTTCGTTGAATCGCTTGCCGGTGATTTCGACCAGGGCGTCGTCCTCGATGGACACGTCAAAGTGAAATTTGCCAACGGCTCGTCCTATGAAGGAGACGAAGTCGCTGCCCGTATGGAAGGCACGGGATTGTTCACCACCGCTGAAGGTGATCGTCTGCAAGGCCAGTGGGCGAAAGATCGCCTGAACGGCCATGGTGTTGTGACATGGGCGAATGGCGATCGTTACGAGGGCGAATGGCGCGACGGCAAGGCGGATGGACGGGGCATCCAGACCTGGTCAGACGGCCGCAAATATGACGGTCAGTGGCGCAACGACCTGCCAAATGGACATGGTGTGGTCACGCGCAAGGATGGCAGCCGCTATGAAGGGACATTCGCCGACGGACATCCTTCGGCCGTAACAGAAGTGGCGGCCGAGGTGCCGGCCGGCGCTGCGACCGCACCGGTCGCGGCGCAGGCGAAGGCGCCGACCACGGTGGCGACGAACACGGCAGAGACGGCCGCCGCGAACGGCCAAGATGCGGCCGATGGCGGGTCTCTCGTCGTTTCGCCAAGCATCGACCAACTTGCCGACAAGAAGTTTTCCGCCATTGACGGCTCCACCTTCTCTTTGACACCGACCGAAGGTGGCCTGCGGCGCGAGATCGGCGCGCCAGATGGCAGCGTCAAGACAACCGTTTTCGAGTTCTTGAACGACAAGCTGGGCGCGGTGCACGAAGGCGGCGACAGCAGCCCCGTGGTGGGCGTCTTCCGAGTCACCGACACGGGCATCACCGCGGATTATGCCGACGGCCGCTCGGAAACGTTGGTCCTGAACGCTGCGGGCGGTGTGTCGATGCTGCAGAAACCGCCGGCCGGTGCTGCCAACTGCATGTCTTGGTATCCGGCAGGCCATAGTTTCAGTATGCTGGAACGCAAGGCGGCCCTGGCCGAATATGCCGGCCGCATCGGCCTTAACGAGCCGCGCGTCGGAAGGTCCGGCGCGGTCGTGAAGCCGAGTTGCGTCTTGCCGGCGGCCGAGGTCGTACAGGTTCCGCGTGTCCGCACGCCGGCGCAAAAGAATCACTCTCGCAGGCACGCTGGTGCAGCCGAGCCGTCTGCCATGGCGGCCAGCCTCACGGCGCCGTCCGCGCCCGGTCCGAACGAGCCTATCATCGTGCGCAATTCGCAGGTGCATTTGATTGACGCCGATGCGGCCGCGCCGGTGAAGACTCCAGATCCGGGAACAACGGCGTCGAACGAGCCTGCTGCGGCCGGCACGGATGAGGCCAACGCCTCGGCCTGCCTCACGGTGGAAAGCGATGGCCAGCATTGGGGGTTTCGCAATCGTTGCGCCTATGACGTGCAGTTTGCCTATTGCCTTATGAACACCAGCGATCCGTTGACCTCATGTCGCGGCGCCACGGTGTCAGGCAGCGTCGCGGCGAACGGCTTTGGCGCGCTGATCGCAGATCAAGGTCTCCATGAAGTCGACGCCGATCACGATTTCCGCTGGGTCGCGTGCGGCGGGGGTGCGGGCGAGGTGGTCGTGCATCTGGACCGGAGTGATCCACCGGCTGGCCGCTGCATCCGGCCAGGGGCGTCCTAGAGTCGCAAAGAGTGTTGCATTCGACAAGATCAACCGCTTGGCGCGGTCGGCGCCGAAGGAGAACAGGTTGTGAAAAAGGGACTGAAGACGGGTTCTGTGCTGAAGACGGGTGTTGCTGCGCTGGCGCTCTGCATGCTGACCGGCAATGCGTGGGCAGCGGCGAGTTGCGCGCGGCCGCAAGACGTGACGGCGTTGCAGGTCGCCGCCCTGCAGCAGCAATTAATGGTCGCGGCGTTCTCTTGCAATAACGCCGCCGATTACAACCGCTTCGTGATTTCGCACCGACGCGAGCTGCAGGAATCCGACCGCGCGCTGATGGGTTTCTTCCTCCGACAGGACGCCGATAAAGGCACTGACAATTACAACGCCTACAAAACCGGGCTGGCGAACGACTCCTCCCTGCGCAGCGCGCGCGATCCGCGGTTTTGCCGTAGCGCCAAAGCTGCCTTCGACGATGCCTTCAAACACGAAGGTTCGGTGGCGGAACTCGTGTCGCAGCGGCCATCGCTCGCCAGGACTGGTTATGCGAGTTGCGCGCCAAGCGCGCAGGAAGGCGTCCTGATGGCAGATGCAACGCCCAGCCTGCCCGCGCGGCACCGGGCCTTGCCGGATAGCCAACCTTCTGACCTTGCCCCCGATCTGACATCGCGGATGGACCGCGCCTTACCTCCGATATCGCCTCACCGCGATGAGGGGCGTGTGGTGCCGCCGCGCGAATATGATCCTCGATATGCGCAGCAGCACTCGGTGCTGGAAGATCGTGACGCCGATAACGGAAATGCCAATGGCCCAGATGTTGATGCTCCCGGCGCGGACGATCGCGGGGCCGGCGAGCGGGGCGATTTCGACCGTTATCGTGCGGAGACGAAAAATATTCCCGATGACGTCGACGACGCGCCGCGTCATGGCCGTGATTATGCTGATACGAGATCGCGGCCGCCGCGCACCTATGGCCGCGACCATGACGGGTATGGCGACGGCACGCCCAACAACTACCCAAACCGCGACGGTTATGAAAACGGCCCCGCCGCGAATAACGCTCCCAGCGACGATCGCGATGCCTATGACGCGCCCGATGGCAGCGCACGCTATGGCTATGGGCCCTATACCTACGGGCCCTGGGCCCACCGGCCCGACGCCTACCAGCCCTACGCCTACCGACCGCCAGCACGCCCGCGTTTTGTTCGCGGACCTGACGGACGTTGGTATCTGCTGCTACCTAGCCGCCGCTGAGCTGGCCGCAAGCCTGACCGAATTGCTTCCGCGACTTGCGCTATGATGCCGGACGCCGCTGGCTGGGGGACTAGGTTCCATTATCATTGATTTTATTTGATAATTTCCGGATGAGTGCCCGAAATACCGTCAAAAATACCGTC
>Ga0182027_10015955_pt1 | contig 10284 bp, 9 predicted proteins | sample 712E1DmetaG_FD_121300 | JGI IMG/M metagenome (GOLD analysis project Ga0182027, IMG submission 121300) | Permafrost microbial communities from Stordalen Mire, Sweden - 712E1D metaG (Illumina Assembly) | ecosystem: Environmental > Terrestrial > Soil > Wetlands > Permafrost | place: Sweden... | reverse complement strand
AGTCCTTTCACTTCATCCAATGATATCGAATCTGTTATAACAAGAATCTCCATGCAATCATTTTATCATAACTCTAAGCCTTAATCTTTTTACTTTTTCCTCTTGAGTCTCCACTCATCCATCCGGGCATGGTGGCCGCTTAACAATACTTTCGGCACCTTATAGCTTTTGCCTTTGTATTTAATAACTTCAGGTCTAGTATAGACATCCGGACTGGCTATTCTCGACTCTTCAACAGACGAATCGTGACCTAGCACGCCAGGAATACGCCGAGTTATTGAATCGATCATTATCATTGCCGGCAATTCCCCGCCGGTTAATACATATGGACCAACGGAAATGTCAGTCATCGGAAAAGTTTTCTTCACTCTGGCGTCGATGCCTTCATATCGGCCGCAGACCATGACTATGTCCGCGTATTTCTTATAAGAATCGGCGACCGCATTCGTGAACTGCTTACCAGCGGGACTGAAGAAAATGATTTTTATCTTAGTTTTTCCGGCTTTCGACTTTATGAACTTTATAGACTTCTCAATCGCCTTAATAATTGGAAGCGCTTCTATGACCATTCCCGGCCCTCCTCCGTACGGCCGATTGTCCACTCGCCTGTCGGCATACGACGGCTTCTTGCCTTTCGGGACTGCGACAAAATCGCGAGGGTTGTAATACTTGATGGCAATCAATCCCTTCTCTTGAGCACGCTTCAAAATAGATGCGTTCAAATAGGAATCAAGGGATTCCGGAAAGAGAGTGACTATGTGGAAAGTCGTCATTAGCCGAGCTTCAGATCCGCCATGGCGTCATCTATGCTCTTGGTGGCACGCTCGCCGGCTGAAGGGCCGGAAGAGTACGGAGCCGAAGCGGATGGTGCTCCGGAAGGTGCGGCGGCACTCGCGGCTGCCATGCGCTCCGGCGACTTGAGGCCGCCTACGGGCTCGTTTATCTTTAGATTAACTCTGCTGTTATTCTTCATGCCTACGACGCGGAGCAATGTGCGGATGGACTTAGCGGTATTGCCCTGACGGCCGATGATCTTGCCCATGTCGGCTGCGCCGACTTCTAGGGTGAGAAGTACCCCCATCTCGTCCACCGTGCGATCGACTTTTACCTTATCGGGCTCGTCTACTAATGCTTTGATGACAAAATCTAGGAACTGCTGGTCTGCTTGCATGATATTCGTATAAGATAACTGATAAATCGTACAGTTCGCTGTACTGGGGATATTGTACAAAAGCTTTGCGAGAGGCGCAAGCTATGCGGCTGGGGCTTCGGCAGGAGCAGGAGTTTCCGCCGGCGGAGTAGCAGGAGCAGGAGCTTCAGGTGCTGATGCAGCTTCAGCGGCAGGCTTCGTCCCTTCTTTCTCCTTACTTCCTTCTCCTTCCTCCTTTTTTTGCGGAGTCTTCTTGGGCAATGCGTTCAGCTTCTTACCGGTGATGACTTTCTGGGAAATGAGGAAATTGTGAAGAGTGAGCGAAAGCTTTGCACCTTTGGAAGTCCAATGCTTTATAGCCTCGACATCAAGTTGTTTGACAGCATCATTCTTGAGGCGGCTGTCGTACCAGCCTAGGTTCTTGAGATATTTGCCACTTTTCGGGCCATTCTTGGAGTCGGTCAAAACCACGCGAAAAGTAGGTTCGTGTTTGCGGCCGGTGCGCTGTAATCGGATCATTAACATGCGTGAAGAGGATAGTAACAGAAGATTAGTGCCGATGCAAGATGCCGGCTATGATCTTGGCGGCTTTGATGATGTCGCTCTTTTTGGTGTAACGGCCAAATGAAAAACGAATTGAAGTCTTACTATTGGCTCCCATGGCCTTCAAAACGTACGATTCATCCTCATCCCGCAAGCACGAGCTCTTTGTTGAGCAAGCTACGCCAGCGGCATCGAGTTGTAGGACAAAGAATTCGTTATCTATGGAGGGGATGGAGACGTTTAAGATATGCGGGGAAGTTTTGGTGGATTTGGCGGCGCGGTTATTGTCTATGTCCGTTAAAGTGTCAACTTTTTTGACACTTTTGTCGGTATGAGCAAAGTATGTGTCCTCTCCCCCATTGATTTTTGCGCCAATACGCTTCAAGCCCTCACAAAAAAGCCTCTTCAATCCACGAAGTCTAACTGCCTCCCTTTCTCTTTCTTGACCGGCAATCTCAAGTGCCTTGGCAAACCCCATTATCGCCGGTACATTCTCCGTCCCCGACCTCATTCCCTTTTCCTGCCCTCCGCCGTAAATGATCGGCTCAATAGGCGTTCCTCTACGGATGAATAAACAGCCAATGCCTCTCGGACCATATACCTTGCTGCCATCTAATGTTAATAGGTCCACGCCAAGACTCTCCATATTTATATCCTCATAAAGAGCTTGAGTTGCGTCAGTGTGAAATAGAGGGTATAGGGTATAGGGTGCAGGGTGCAGGGTTTTCCGAGCATGCCTAATAATTTTTACGATCTCACGAATAGGCTGAATAGTACCAACTTCATTGTTGACCATCATTATCGAGACCAAAACGGTATTCGGCTTAATCGCCTTTTTGAGCTCATCGAGCGAAATAATACCGACCGGATTCACCGCCAATCGCGTCACTTCAAAGCCATATTTCTCCAGCATATCCGCAGTTTCCAGTACTGAAGAGTGTTCAATAGCCGAAATGATGAGGTGCGGCCTTTCGGTCGTTCCGCTTATTTTTCCTCTTATAAACGCCTTGAGTGCTCCTTCAAGCGCTAACCCATTCGCTTCCGTCCCCCCGGCGGTCAAGATGATCTCATCGCTGTGCGCATGAATAAAATCGGCAACTTTCTTGCGGCCTTCTTCTAGTGCCTTTTTGGCAGCAACGCCTTCCTTGTACAAAGAAGAAGGATTGGCATACTTGGCCGATGAATACTTCTTGACCTCTCGGATGACGCGCGAGTCTATGGGGGTCAGAGAGGCGTAGTCGAGGTAAATGCGTTTCATAGCTGTGTTATACACTATTCATTATAATCCGTAAACGAGTATAATACTCACATGTCATTCCTCCTCTCAAACCCCCTCTTGATAGCCGTCGGCATCCTGTGCCTCATAACCATCGTCCTGCTCATCATCACCATCATGATGAATATGAAGCTACGCAAATTCCTCATAGACAAAGACGGGGAGAATATCGGCGACTCACTGGAGTTCGCCGCGGAGAATATAAAGGACCTACAGGCATTCAAGGCCGAGCTGGAATCGTATCTGACCACAGTAGAGAGCCGTCTGAAGAAGAGCGTCCAGGCGGTGCATACGGTGCGTTTCAATCCATTCAAGGGTGCAGGCGAGGGCGGCAACCAGAGCTTCGCCACGGCATTTCTGTCCGAAGACGGCGACGGCGTCATCGTCTCCAGCATATATTCACGCGACCATGTCAGCATCTTCAGCAAGCCGGTGAAGAAGCATTCTTCTGAATATGAATTGTCGGGAGAGGAAAAGGAGGCGTTGGCCAAGGCCAAGGAGAAGTTGGGGAAATAAAAAAGCTAGCAGGCCCACATTTGGGGAGCTGCTAGCAATGAAGTTACTTGAGATCAATCAGGAAGAATCAAACCCACAAAGCCGATGTGATCATTTTGCGAGAAGCGCATACCGCGCTTTTTCTTCCGGCGCTTGACCTTTTTGAAGGTGGCCTCATCGACCTCGGCGGTGTAAGGAAGCCCGTCTGTCGTTACATAGATATCCGGAACGTAACCTGGAGAATGATATTTGTTATGGGCCTTGGTCACGCCCCTGCTCCAAGCTTTGACAAAAGCCTCACGGTCCCTCCCAGTTAAATGTAATGAGTAACCATCAGGTTTGTCTTGCTGGCCACTTTCACGTAGATTCCATTTCTGTACGACAACGATATGGCCATTCGGAGCAATGGCCTTTTGAGTACCAAACAAGACTTCTTCGAATACCAACATGATCTTCTGCGTCGATGCCCCAGTGTGCCTTTCTAGAAGCATCGCGACAACAAAAGCATCAGATACCGGAACCCCTTCCCCGAGATCCATAAAACCATTCGTGGTCGGGGAGAGTTTTAGCTTCTTCCCGAGCCTTCTCCTTTGTTCCATGTTAAGGAACGGAACATTGTCAATTTTCATAGTAGCCTTTCTTTTCTGTTATTCCCCCAGACCCTACCATTCATAAAAAAGATTGTCAAATCCCCACTTTTCTGCTACACTCTCCATTCATATGCCAAACTCCTCCAACAAACAAAAGACCCTTATAACCCGCCCACCAGTGGTAGTTGTCATGGGCCATATCGATCATGGAAAGTCTACATTGCTGGACTACATCAGGAAGACTGACATAGTATCCGGCGAGGCTGGCGGCATCACCCAACACGTTGGCGCATATCAGGTTGAGCACACGACTGCCGAAGGTAAGAAGAGCATGATCACTTTCCTAGACACTCCTGGACACGAAGCATTCTGTTCCATTCGCGAGCGAGGCGCGCAGGCGGCGGACATCGCAATACTCGTGGTCTCGGCCGAGGATGGCGTCAAACCGCAAACCATGGAGGCTTACAAGAATATAATGGAAGCGAAAATCCCCTACGTGGTGGCCATCAGCAAAATAGACAAGCCGAATGCGAACGTGAATAAGGCCAAGCAATCATTGAGCGAAAAAGAAATATATGTGGAAGGTTGGGGTGGGGATGTTCCCTGCGTGGCCATATCGGCCACTGTAGGCACGGGTGTATCAGAGCTTCTGGATATGGTCATGCTCGTAACGGAGATCGGCGACTTCAAGACTGACCCGAAGGCGTCTGCCGAAGGCATAGTCATAGAATCAGAACGCAGCGCCAAGTCTGGCATTTCCGCCACGCTACTCATAAAGAACGGAACATTGAGCACAGGTTCATTCGTGCTTGCGGGCGGCGCATTCGCCCCGGTCCGATTCATTGAAGACTTCAAGGGTAAGAAGATATCGGAAGCAACTGCGTCAATGCCCGTCGTCGTCACTGGCTGGAGCGCCATACCGGAATGCGGGCTTCCGTTCAAGATCATTGGTTCAAAGAAAGAGGCGGAGAAGATAACCGACCAATATAAAACGGCGAAGCGCGCGAGCATTAAGGCTGCTGATGATTCTGTGAAGAATGCTATTAAAACGCCAGAGAAAACGGCTGACGGAAAAGATATCGTGGAAGAAGAGATTAAGATCGTCACCTTCCCCATCATCATCAAGACCGACGTCATCGGCAGTCTCGATGGCATAAAGCATGAGCTCGCCAAGATTACGCATGACCGAGTGCGCTTAAAAATAGTTTCCGAAGGCTTAGGCGAAATCAATGAGAACGACGTAAAGGTGGCCATCGGCGATCCAAACGTGGTCATCATCGGCTTCAACGCCGCTCCTGACAAGAAGGCCGCCGCCATGATAGAACGCGCCGCGATACCCATAAATATGAAGAATTTCTCCATCATTTACGAGCTCATCCAATACATTCAGGACGCATTCACGGCCAAAGTGCCGAAGGAATATGTAGAGGAAGTATTAGGTAAAGCCAAGATACTAGCTATCTTCTCAAAGGAAAAAGACCGCCAAGTCATAGGCGGCAAGGTCCAAGAAGGCGTGCTGGCCTCCGGTGCCGCGGTCAAGATCATGCGCCGTGATGCGGAGATAGGTCGCGGCAAGATTCGCGAGCTCCAGTCAAAGAAACAGCGCGTTGACGAGGTCGCTACCGGCTACGAATGCGGAATGATGGTGGAAGCGAAGGTGGAAATTGCCGTCGGTGATAAAATTGAGGCGGTAAGAACAGTGGAAAAGAAATGATCAATAACCAATGACACAAAAAGATGAAAAACTAAAAGAAGTCATACGCATGCTTGCGGCGGAGTTCTTTTCGCGCGAGTCCAATCGTACTTCGCTCATCACTATCACTAGCGTGGAATTGAAAAGCAGAAACAGCAAAGCGGTCATCCTTTTCACCGTCATGCCGATAGACCAGGAAGCCGCGGCACTGGATTTCATGCGTCGGCAATTGAGAGACCTGCGCGAATACGTCGGCGAGCATGCCAGAATGATGAGAGTGCCCTTCTTCGAGGTCTCAATAGACAAAGGCGAGAAAAACAGGCAACACATAGACGAGCTGTCGCGAAATGTGTAATATGTAACCACGGCGTAGTGGTGAAGATGGTCAACACAGCAGTCTGCAAAACTGCCATGCGCGGGTTCGAATCCCGCCTACGCCTCCACTAGTAATAAGTTACTAGTAACCAATTGCCCGGGTGGCGTAATTGGTAGCCGCAGCAGACTTAAAATTTGCCGATCGCAAGATCATGTGAGTTCGACTCTCACCCCGGGCACCAGATAATAATTGATTATATATTCTTCAGGAAACTCCTCCTATGTATGGCTGACGGACCGTGCTTCCTTATGGCCCTATAATGCGCCTTGGTGCCATAGCCTTTATGGATCTCAAATCCGTATTTCGGATATTTCTTCGCCAGCCTTTTCATTTTGCGATCGCGCAGGACCTTGGCACAAATAGAAGCTAGAGCGATGATGGGCTCCTTGGCATCGCCGTCTATTATGGTCTTTTGATTCATATACCTTGAAGGCGCATACAATGAACCGTCTAGGAGGACTCTGCATTTCAATGGAGCGAAATCTTTCTTTTCCAATCGCTTCAAACATCTATTAAGGGCGGTCTTGGTAGCATGAGTTATACCCTTCTCATCTATTACTCCGGCGCTTGAGAATGACACGGCGAATGAAACTTCAGGAATGTCGCCATTTGCCTTTGAGCGGTTGATTTCATCTTTGATTTTTCTGAACCACTCCTCCCTTTGCTTCTCCGACAATTGCTTGGAATCTTTCACTCCTTTGAATATTTTCAGGATATCTTTAGACCTAACGGAAAATGCGCCCACGGCTATAGGCCCCGCCAACGGCCCGCGGCCGGCTTCGTCTATGCCGATGATGAATTTGTCCGCCATCGACCAATTATGGCACTTATGCCGTTCCGCAAGGAAGCGGCGGAGGTGGCTTGACAAAATGCTGTCATTGTTATAAAGTGTCAGCTCACACACAGAACACTGCGAAAAGAAATACCGTGTGTTTTCGCAAGTGGGGGCCGGCTCGGATGGGCTGGCCCTTATTCATTGCCGTTCATTGCCGATTCCGCATTTCTCAATCAGCTGTATTTCAATTATACTGTCTCTATGTCCCGCTTCTCCCACCTTCACACCCACTCACACTATTCCCTGCTCTCGGCTCTGCCGAAGATAGATGAACTGGTAGCAGAGGCCAAGAAGCTCGGGATGGGCGCTTTGGCCCTGACCGATAACGGCAATCTCTATGGAGCCATTGAATTCTACAAGGCCGCCAAGAAAGCGGGAGTAAAGCCAATCATCGGCGTTGATTTTTACGTGGCTGCGCGTTCGAGGAAAGATATGCAGGCGGGAATAGATAATCGCCGGTCGCGATTGGTATTGCTAGCAATGAATGAAGTCGGATACAAGAACCTGATGAAGCTGGTCACGGATTCGCATTTGGAAGGTTTCTACTACAAACCGCGCGTAGATAGAGAATTGATTGAAAAATATAATGATGGATTGATTGCCATCATTCCATCTTTTTCCGGAGAAATCGCACAGGCCTTAAAAGGGAGAAGTCAGGATAAGGCGAAGGAGGTGGCGGAATTCTATAAAAGAATATTTGGCGGGAGAGGAGGGGTGTCTGATATGTCACATTTAGAAAGTGTCAAAAAAGTTGACACTTTGGGAAAGTCACCGGGGGAAGACTCCGGGACCGCGGCTAAAAATGGCCAGCCTCTTAATCGCCTTTTTATAGAGATCACCCGCCACCCCGAGATAGACGGCCACGAAGCCGCGATGAAAACGCTCACCGAATTCGCCCACCAGCAAAAGATACCGGTCGCGGCGGCGCACGATACTTATTATCTGCATCCTGAAGACCGTCAAGCGCGCGAGACATTGGTCAGGGTTAATTCACATACCGATGCTTCAGACCGCATCTCCGACAGCGACGAAGACGACTTCTCATTCATTTCGCCTGAAAGAGCAGAGGAATTGTTTCGCGACTTGCCGGAAGCGCTTGAAAATACGGCCAAGATAGTGGACGCCTGCAATCTAGAATTGAAATTGGGCAATTGGGTATTCCCCGACTATATAGTAGAGAGTGGCTTGTTGGACGATGACGAATTGCGGCGCCTGGTCTTCGAAGGCTTCGCCAAGCGCGATATCAAACAGATGAAGGAAAACTTGGAACGCACCGAGTATGAGCTGAAGATCATAAAAGACAAGGGCTATGCTCCTTACTTCCTGGTGGTGGCTGATCTTATGAGATACGCCAAGGAACATGGGATCCTTTCAAACATAAGAGGTTCCGTTTCTGGGTCAATGGTCACTTATTTGGCCGGCATTACAAATATCGATCCTATCAAGTACGAAATCCCCTTCGAGCGCTTTCTGAATCCTGAACGCCCGTCGCCGCCGGATATAGACATGGACTACGCCGATGACCGTCGCGACGAGGTCATAGAATACGTGCGCAAAAAGTATGGCGCGGATAAAGTGGCCCAGATAGGAACATTCGGCACGATGATGGCACGCGGAAGCGTGCGCGATGTGACGCGTGCTCTCGGATTCGCAGTAGAAACCGGCGACAGGATAGCCAAACTCATCCCATTCGGCTCGCAAGGATTTCCCATGACTATCAAGACCGCGCTTGAGACCGTGCCTGAATTGGCCGTGGCTTATCGCGACGAACCTGACACACAACGCATAATAGACATGGCAAAGAAAGTGGAGGGTTGCGCGCGACACATCGGCGTACACGCCGCGGGTGTAGTCATCGCGCCGACGCCGCTCATCGATTACACTCCGCTTCAGTTCGATCCGAAAGGAGAAGGAAAAGTCATTACCCAGTACGACATGTACTCCATCGAAGAGGCTGGTTTATTGAAATTCGACTTCCTGGGCCTGAAAAACTTGACGATAATTGCCGACGCCATAACCCGTATTGAAAAGATAGACGGCGTAAAGATAGACGTGGATGCTATACCCATAAATGACAAGGAGACATTTGCCATGCTTGCCCGTGGCGAGACGGCTGACCTATTCCAATTGAACGGCGACGGAATGACCCGCTTCTTGAAAGACCTTCGCCCTTCGACCATCCACGACATAAACGCCATGGTGGCTCTATATCGCCCGGGACCTATGCAATTCATCCCTCAATACATAGAACGCAAGCACAATGCAAAGCTCATAAAATATCTGGATCCAGCGCTGGAAAAGATCCTGAAGAAAACCTACGGCATCCTGGTGTATCAGGACGACCTCCTCATCATGGCCCGAGAATTGGCCGGCTACAGCTGGATAGAGGTGGACAAATTCCGCAAGGCCGTGGGCAAGAAGATCCCGAAAGAGATGGCGGAGCAGAAGGAGAAATTCATCAAAGGCTGCATGGAGCACAGCAAGTGGCCGAAGAAGAAGGCGGAAGAAGTGTGGAAATGGATAGAGCCTTTCGCGGCTTACGGCTTCAACAAGGCGCACTCGGTGTCGTATGGACGCATAGCCTATATCACGGCGTACCTAAAAGCGCATTATCCTGAAATATATCTGTCGGCGGTCTTGACTTCGGAGCAGGGCGACACTGATAAGGTGGCGGAGACGATAGCGGAATGCAAGCGCATCGGCATTCCGGTCTTGCCGCCGGACGTGAATGAGAGTTTTAGTCAATTCACGGTAGTGAAAGAAAGTGGAAAGTCGAAAGTAGAAAGTGGAGAAAAAATACTACCCTCTACTCTCAACTCTCCACCCTCCTATCGTATCCGCTTCGGACTGGTGACCATCAAAAACTTCGGCCAAGGGGTTTCGACGGCTATCATCGATGAGCGTAAGAAAAACGGCAAATACAAATCATTGGCGGACTTCTTGGACCGCGTCAAAGACCGGAACTTGAATAAAAAGTCGCTTGAGTCGCTCATCAAGGCTGGAGCAATGGACTGCTTCGGTGAGGATCGCGGAGTGTTGCTGGCCAACATGGATCTTCTGCTTGAATATAATAAAGAAGGCGCCGGTAAGCATGCGGATCAGGATTCCCTATTCGGCGGCATGACGGATGCGTCGAGCGTACCGGGCTTGCGCCTTATAGAAACGCCGAAAGCCGATATGCGAGACAAGCTGGCCTGGGAAAAGGAATTGCTCGGCCTCTACATTTCCGGCCATCCGCTGGAAAGGTTCCGTGACGTCATCATAAAGAAGGATATGGACATAAAGAAAGCTCTGGCTACGAAGAAGGACGGCGAATCCGTCATCCT
>Ga0182027_10015953_pt1 | contig 10285 bp, 7 predicted proteins | sample 712E1DmetaG_FD_121300 | JGI IMG/M metagenome (GOLD analysis project Ga0182027, IMG submission 121300) | Permafrost microbial communities from Stordalen Mire, Sweden - 712E1D metaG (Illumina Assembly) | ecosystem: Environmental > Terrestrial > Soil > Wetlands > Permafrost | place: Sweden... | reverse complement strand
GTTGCGGAGGGAAGGCCGTGGACCAAGGAGAACACGCCTCAGTCTAACCCGCTCCGGACACCGAGCCGGGAAAGTGGGCCCAGCGGGCTGGAGCGTGTGCGCGAAACGGCACGGAATAGCGGGTAGCCACACTCATCGTGTTTCGGATTGTGGCCCTTTCGCATCGTTGACACCCCCAATCGAAATTTCCACGGTAGCCACGGACAGTGCTTTCCTGTCCGTGGGCTTTTCTCACGCACGATACCCCAAGGGCAGTTGCACGTAATTAATTGGAATTGGGCAGGCGGCAACCGTTGCTTTGTCCAGGGCGAAATTGTTGTAGCTCGACCACCCCCGGAAGAACCCACGGTCAGGACGGCACTGACCGTGGCTACCCCCGCTTCACCAGTCCTTTCGTTACGGGATTCAGATGCATGTAATTCAGTGGACGTTGGCCACGCCGGGAGATTACCACCGCCCCCCGAGCCTTTCAAGTAACCACGGAAAGCGGCATTATCACGGCCATGATCGACAACCTGGCTGGCATCAAGGGAAAAGCCCCACGGAAAGAAAAGCATTGTCCGTGGCTACGCGCTCGCGTTGCCAACCCGATTGCCCGAAGTAAGATGGCTCGAGTGCCTCCGCTCGACCCTCTGCGGCTGAGCGGCGCGGAAGCCGTGTTCACGGATTTGGCCATGGTACCCTCCTGTCTGTCATGGACAACTGCTTACGATGCTGACACTTGTCGATGTGAACTTAAGAGGAACGTAGCGCAGAGTAATTTGTCTCGGCGACAAAGAACTCTGCGCTACGCCGCTCTTGGCACTACCAGACGAAGCCAAACGGCGGGTACGTCTGCGCTTGCTACGACATCGCCGCAGGCGTCTTGGAGTGCGGCCGCGAAGCTGCCGCCTTTCCATGAATGCAATCGGTTCACGATATGAAGGCTAGTATAGACGCTACGGTATTCCAAGCGGGGGCTGCCGCACTCCATCAAGGTGCCACGCGCAGGCGGCGGAAAAATGGCTCCCTCGGTTAACCGCTATGCAGCAGGTAACCACCCCGGCGCTGGAAGCGCCACCCCTCCTGAATCAGGAGGGGAGTTTTTAATGGCTCCCCTCCTCAGATGAGGAGGGGTGGCGCGCCGAGCGACGGGGTGGTGCTGAACCGGAATGGTGCTGAGCTGCACAGCACAGCACGTTTTCCCGCAGCCTGTGAAGCTCCGCCCTGCCAAGCCGTGGTGAGAAATTCAGGCTAATTCCCGGCGTCGGGTGAGAAATGCGCGTCCGGCGGGGAGAATTCGACACGATTATTCCTGCCGGCAGGAAAAGCGAAGAAATCGTACTAGGCTATGGAAACCACCGTGCAGGGGTTTGAAGCGGTGAACCGTGCCCGGGTGGAATGGCGCACCAGGGTGGTAGAGGCGCGGCCCAACCTACGCGAGCCGTGGCGGGTTATCCGTGACGGGAGGAAGGCAAGCTCTGATGACGGAAAGGCGGGCAGCGTCGGGCACCGAACCCATGATGGCAAGCAGGATCGCGGTGGGACCAAGGAAATGCCAGTTTGTCCATGGAACCCGACGGATGCGTCCCTACACCGCAAGAGATCAAAAATGAAAATCGCCCCCAATAACTGCTTGATAACAAAGGGCCACAAAAAGTGCTCCCAATAAGTTATTGAAAACAATGGACGACTAAAAAAAAGATGTTAAAAATGAAGGTTGCTCCCAATAGTATATTGAAAACAAAGGGGAAAAATAATTGCTCCCAATGAGTCTATGAAAACAAACGACTTACGGTATTTTATGGATGAGTTATTGAAAATAATGTAGTTAGCACGGATTTTTCACCATGGGTATGCCTAAAGAATCAGAAAAGCCGCATTACGGCGGGTCGGAAACACCGCCCTTACGAAACCATGGCGAGAAATCCGGGCCAAGCCTTTGCCGGGTAAAAGACGAGTGGAAGGGAAATGGGAGCTGGAGAAGACCCCATCAAACAAGGTCTTCAACGGTACCCGGGCAACCGCTGCCGGCGCTACCGTGGTTCTTCCCAGCCGCGGCAAATACGCTCGATGGTGTCGATCATATTCTCCACCTGTTCGGGGTCGGGAGGGCGGCCGGCGTGGACGGCGGCGTTGCGGATTCTCCAGGCTTTGTCGAGTTGCGCCTTGTCTTCGGGTGAGATGTAGTTATCCTCGGACAGGCGATCGAAGAGGATCTCTATGGCGCCGCGGACGTTCAGGTTCATGCCCCCGCAGAGTTCGCGAGCCGCAACGCGGAGCAGCCGCTCGTATTCCTCACCGGCGATTTTTCCCGCCAGCTTGGGTTCTTCCTCCACCAGAATGCGCGCCAGCTCCAGTGGACCGTAGTTGCGCAGAAAGGGCCGCAGCACTTGGGCCACGCGGCGGCGCTGAATCCAAACATCGGCGTCGAACTCCGCGTGCGAGGTGGAAATCTCACTGGCATGGGTCTCGCCGGCAACAAGCTCGTGATAGGTCCACAATGCGGTTTCGGTGTCGGCCACGGATTCCAGGCGAAAGTGTTCCTTCCAGGCGCGCAGTTCGTCGCAATAGGCCAAGTAGAGGTCGATGGTGCGCGGCCGGTGCACTTGCAGCAGGTTCATGATGGGCGTGGAAAAAACGCCGTAGCGGTCGGGGTGAACAAAGCGCAGGACAAGGGATACTATTCCCGTGCTGTGCAGCACATCAAGCGCGCGCCGTACCAATTCGCGGGGGTCGGCGGGCGACGGGCCCAGCACCAACCGCGCCTTCTTCAGGACCTGGTCCAACTCCTTCTCATTCGGCTTGGGCCAGTAACGTCCAAACGGTGTGGCGGTGGGATCAAAAATGTTCAACACGTCCTTTGCCGCCAGCCATCGATTGCCCGTGCACAAAGGCTCGAATTTCTTTTCGAGTGCGCGGAAGGAATAAGTGCGCCCGAATTTCTGCTTGCAGATTTCCGGGAACCGATCGAGATAGAACTTAAGATCAAAGCCGGACATGGGAACCTCAAGGTGAACATATCATGGAATCATGTCATCGGATCATCGGGCTATCGGGTCATCGGGCAATTGTGCGATCAGATTACTCGGTCATCGGTGACGTTCATAACTCAGAAATCGAAATCTTCTGCACCTCCCGTCTGCCGTCTGCTGTTTGCCGTATACTCCGTTTTTCATCGCCAGCGTGCAATGGTAGCGTAAAATGCCCTCAACGGTAATATTTCGACCCAGGTCAAATTATGTCTGACCCGATCACGATCTCGGCCAAGAATTTGGGTGGCGTGGCCATGCCCGGCTTCTGCGCGCGGTGCTTCTGGATCACAATGCACGCGGAGGGCGTTCCTTACCAGATTTTTCCCGGCATCTTCAGTTCAATTGATGCCTACAGCAAGCGGTTGGTGCACGGGTGGATTGATCGTTACAAGGGTGCGCCTCCGTGGTTGGCTGAACTGGGCGACATCAAGGGTTACGTGAATCCCCCCCATTACACCAAGTTCAGCATCCTCGACAGAGAAAGCAGCGTTGTGCTGCGTGGAACTCCGGACGGCATTTTTGTGATGCGGGATGACTCGCACCTGATTGTCGATTACAAGACGGCCAAGTTCTCAGTTAACCAGGATGAATTGTTTCCGATTTACGAGGTGCAGTTAAACGCCTATGCGATGATCGGAGAGCAAAAGGGTATCGCGCCCGTTTCAGGCCTGGCGCTTGTTTACACTGAGCCCGTTACTGATGATGCGGCGGCGAGGAAGGAAGCCAACCAGACGGGAACCGGGTTCCTGATGGAATTCGGCGCTCACATTCGTCCTGTTGGCTTGGCGCCGGGAATAATCCCTCCACTCCTTGCCAGGGTTCGAGAAATCCACGACCAAAAGAGTCCGCCCGAGCCGCAGGAGGGTTGCAAGGACTGCGTCAAGCTCCAAAGCATCATTGACCTCGCGCGAGGGTAGTCTGCGAGTCCCAAATGTTCGAATATGTACCTCGGTGGCCGAAAAGGGCCACCAATCGGCTGAATTCGGGCAGGGTCCGGAGAGTGAGTCCTTCCCGTTGCGAAAAAATAGGACTCATAACCCATTGCCTTGTAAAGAGATAGGCAATGTTAAGCAGCTTTGAGTTTGGCACCTGTCTTGCCTTATAGAAAGCCGACGCAGATTGGAATTTGGACATTGGGCGTCTGACTGAGGTGGGCCATGAAAAACCGATTCTTCCTGATCGCACTAGCAATCCTCTTGACGGGACTTTTCGTCACATCCAGCGTTCGGGCCGGCGACGACCCGGAAGGCCAGCCTCCTCCGCCGGGACAGTCGGCGGTGGGACGCCTCAGCGTGATTCATGGTCAAGTTTCTGTCATGCACGGTGATGCTGGTGAATGGGTGGCCGCAACGGTGAATACTCCCGTGGTGCCTGGCGACAGGTTGACGACGGGAGATCGGTCACGGGCCGAAGTTCAGCTCGACCCTGCCAACGTGATCCGGCTTGACCAGCGCGCGGAAGCCCAGGTGGCCGACCTGGAACAGAACAAGATTCAAATTCAGTTAGCCTCGGGCCTGGTGGATTTCACCGTCCTGAATGGTACGCAAGCGGACGTTGAAGTTGACACTCCCAATATGGGCGTTCACCCCTTGCGGCCCGGCGTTTATCGCATTCAGGTGAATTCCGCCAGTGAAACCCTGCTGATCGTGCGCCAGGGAGAAGCTGAGGTCTTGACCAACCAGGGCACCACCAAGGTTGAGGCTGGCCAGGTCATCAACATTCATGGCACCGACGACCCGGAGTATAGAATTGATCCGGCTCCAGGCGGGGATGATTTCGACAGGTGGTCCAGCGACCGTGACCGGCAGTTCCAAAACGTGCAAGCTTCGCAACGAAGCGATCCCTCCATGCAGCATATGGATCCGTCTGTGGTAGGGTCGAGCGACCTCGATGCTTACGGCCAATGGAGCGAGGTTCCGGACGAGGGCTGGTGCTGGACGCCTCAGGTGGATATTGGTTGGACGCCCTATGCTATCGGCCGTTGGGGCTATGAGCCATATTGGGGATGGACTTGGATTTCCGGTGAGCCCTGGGGATGGGCGCCCTACCACTATGGTAATTGGTTTATGTTCGGAGGCCATTGGCACTGGCGTCCGGATGGCGGCAGGGGCGGATTTCGCGGAGGCAATCGATGGGGTGGCGGCGGGCGGTTTCTCCCCGGCGGTGGCCCTGTGAACGGGCGCGCTCACATCTACACGCCAGGCTCTGGAGGACGCTCCAATTTTGTAGGCACTAGCCGCATGGGCGGCGCGCAATTTGGTGCCCGGGGCTCGGTGAACAGTTGGCAGGGTTTCTCGCGCGGAAATCAGTCAGCCCGGTCGTTCAATGGCGGGGGAACGGGATGGCAGGGGCGAAATGCTCCGGCAGTTCAAGGTCGCCAGAACAATTGGGGACGGTTTGCGAGCCCCAGCCCTTACAGTGGCGGGCGGCAAGGCTACAATAGCGCCCCACGCAGCTACTCCGGTGGCGGCTATGCGGGCCGCTCGGGAGGTTCCTCCTACGGCGGCGGCTCGCGCCCACCGCTGCAACTAAATCGGCCCATCATGCGCCAGCGCGCTCCCAACAGTGGATATTACGGAGGCGGCGGTCGTACTTACTCCGCGCCTTCGGGTGGAAACCGCGGTTACTCCGCCCCCGGTGGCGGCGGTCGAAGCTACTCCGCACCTTCAGGCGGTGGCCGTACCTACTCTGCCCCACGCGGGGGAAGTAGTGGCGGCGGCCATAGCTATTCCGCACCCCGTGGTGGTGGCGGTGGTGGGGGCGGCCACAGTTCAGGTGGCGGCGGCTCCCATGGCGGTGGACGACACTAAGCTCACCTATGAACAGGGGCATGCGGCAGGCACCTCAACTCAACCGGCCGCAGCCCCTGCCTTCCTTTTAGCTTCCTACTTAATTCCCGCGCCCAACGTGGCTCAAGTCGATAGGATGAAAACCAATCTTCAAGGCAGGTGAACCAGGCTTCAGAGAAAATTCGCCGTGGTCAGGGTCAACGAACAGCGGGTTGGCCACCAGCGAGTGCACGTCCTGCCCCTGCTTCCGCCATTCCGCCAGTGTTTCTTTGCCAAACAGAATCGGCTGCCCGGCAGCCTGCCAGTAGAGGTTGTAATCAAGGTGGAACTGGTCGTCGTTCCAAGCGCCGTCGAGGAGCTTGCCCTCTTTCCAATAGACAATGTTGTGCTCGAACGTGAAACTGAGGTGCGGCTCCTTGCGGGTGCGTCGGACCTGCGCCTCCTGCCCCAAAGCAAAAATGTTGTTGCGGACAATGTTCTCGCGGCCATAGTGCTGGTGAAAGCCGGGATCCTGGGTGCGGTAGACAACGTTATTCTCAATCAGGATTTGGCTGCTGCCTTCGTCGGTGTAGATTCCCCAGCCGCCGTAGGCGAAGCGCGAAACATCGTGGCATATATTGTAGCGTTCCACCGTGCCCGGCTGGACGCCCAGCGAGTAGATGCAGCCCATGTCGCTCAACAGGCCGCGGCCAATGTTGTAGAGGTTGTTGAATTCGATCCGATTGTCATGCGCGGCAGTGGGCCCGTAGCCCCACGTCCAGCCGAGCGATATGGCGGTGTAGTACGTGTCGCTGATTTCATTGTGCGCAACCGTGTTGCCGTTGCTTTGGCCAATCCATACGCCGACCGCACCGGGATAAACGATTCCGATATTGTGGATGTAGTTTTTGGAAACCAGAATTCCACTCGTCGCCTGCGCTGCATCCTTGGGGATCACTGGATCGCCGACTTTCACGCCTCCCGCGCCAAGGTCTGTCATTTCATTGCCAATGATCTGGTCGTCGTGAGAGTTCTTATGGATGTCCGCGGCGTACTGCCCCAAATGGGTAAACTGGCATCTTTCGATTCGGCAGTTGCGCGCGCACTGGAGTTCGACGGCGGCAGGAATGTCAAACGCGGCCTGCATATCGACATACCCTTTGGCGGGCATTGACCATTCCGTATGTGCGAAGGTGATGCCGCGCAGAACGACGTCGTGAATGAAATTCCCGATTTGTTCCTGGCCTTCCATGCGCACCAACTGAGGAAGAAAGGGGGCGGTGAACTGGGCATGTCCAACGTCTTCCCCCGGCATGGCCAGATACGAAAGCGTGCCAGTGCGCCGGTCGAGGAACCACTCACCCGGCGTGTCGAGGGCGTCAGCGGCGTTCTCCACCCAGTAGCGCGCTTCCTTGTCATCGCCGAATTCCTGTCGCGCCGTGGAAAGCGTTGCGGTGCTCGTTGCTGGGTCTACAGCTTTCAGGGGTGTGCGAAACTCCACCCACTTTTCCAGGCCGATTATTTCCACATCGCCTTGTTGAACCCATGCGGGATGAATATTTCCGGGACGGTATTTGAACGATGTGGGATTCCCTCCGATAAACTGCCCATCAGCCCGATAGAACCCCGTATTGGGCGAACGAGCGCGCTGGCGGCGCTGCCCGTCCACAAACAATTGATGGAAATACCACTTACCTTCTTTGACGCCCGGGACTTCCGTAGTCCAAAGCTCTTGCTGGCTATTTTGTCGGTTATTGGCTGCTCTCTTCCACCCGGTGATCGCTCGGCCCCCGCTCAGTACCACATTTTCGCCGGGATAGGCGGCATAGGTAATGGGGCACTTGGGGGTTCCGGAATCCTGAACCTGAAAAACCAGCGGCGTGCCAAGCCTATAGACTCCGCCGCGCACGTAGATGGTGACCGGGTGGTCCAAAGGTTGGCGCGATTGCATTGCCCGGATGGTGTCGCGGGCGTGGGCGAGCGTGGCAAAGGGCCCGTCGGTTCCATCCGCATTGGGTTCGGCTAGGTTTCCCGACCACGCGTCGTTGCCAGCCACGGAAACGTACAAGACCTTTCCCGGCACTTTCGGGGCATCCAGGGGCGCTCCCTCCGGCTTGGGGGTTAAGGCCTGGGGCAGGGAAGGCGTTGGTATGGAGGCCACCATCACGAGGGCGGTAATGACAAGTCCAGGCAAAAATGGAATTCGCAGCGTTCTCTTCATGAGGCAATTAATCCTGACGTTTAGATTTCGAGCCTCAATCTTATAGTGTCCGCAGCGCGAATGGCCAGAACTAGTGTGGCGTCCCATGTAATTTCTTACAATGAATGGACGGGCATCTTCAATTCTCGAAGCAGGGGCAGAGCACGACGCGATCTACTTCGTTATGCGCATCCTCATACACGATTGGCAGCAATTGTAAGCGGCGCTTCACCAAAGGACTTGCCTGTGGTTTCCTTTCCTCTTCGTCCCCGCCAAGAAACCTCTGACCTCAGGAACAAATTCTGCAATACTCGCCCGACCTCACATTTGCGGTCCATTTGATTTCCACCGTGGGTATTGTAGCGCTGACCTTGAGGTCAGCCTTACAAGGGCTAACCCGGACTTCTCACCACAACCCACCCGATTCCTTTTGGGCGGTGTTGCTTTCTAGCCCCAAAGGGGCATACTAACAAAGCCCAGGGCAACGCCCTGGGTTCCGAGGATCAGGCAGTACGCCAAGCCCTGAAGGGGCGCACTAACACCCACCGCAATTTCTTCCCAGATTCCTGAATCATCCCCTCGAAGGGGCCGACAGGTGGATTCGTAGATCGCCCCTTCAGGGCTCGGCCCGAAAACATTCTGTAAACCCAGGCCGATGGCCTGGGCGTTGTTAGTACGCCCCTTTGGGGCTCGCTTGGAATCAATGCAACGTCCTAGTACGGCGCATCTAAACCCAGGCCCTGCCAACCCCGTCATGAGAAATCCGGGCTAACATCTCTGACGCATTCGAAGCTTGACTTCAGATGACGTGTTCGCTTGCGGTCCTGCCTCTCCGCGGTCTCTGTGCGCTCCGTGGTGAGCCTCGAATTCGTTCATGGCGAGAACGACTTGACCGAGGCGGAAATCCCGGCTACGTTTCTTCTCCACAGATTGCTGGATCGTTTATCCAGCCTTTGATCCTGCAAGATAATGCGCAAGGAGCGTTGAATCATGCTCAGTTCCTTCTTACGTCGGGTCTATGGCCTTCCTCTGTTCGCGGCCTTTTTGTTGGGACCGATTCCCTGGTGTCCTGCGCGGTCGCCGGACGCCATGGCAACCGCCCATCGATGGGTGAGCGCGAAGTTCCTTGGCGAGGTGGCGCCCACTCCCACGCAAAACTATCTGCTGGTGTATTCCCCGTCCGGGCAGGTGGACAAGAACGGAATTCAAGGCCATCACTTCCGCATCGCGGAGGCGGACTACGCGCGCGGCCTGCATTTCCCCTCTGACGGCAAGGTGCGCGTGGTTCTGTCCGCTCCCGCCAAAAGCTTTACGGCGATTGTGGGCGTGGATAGCAACGACCTTCGTTATTACTCCAACGTCGGCCGGGGAGCGGTGGTGGCCTCCGTTGACGCCGCCGGCAAGACGGCATTTCGCAGCCAGGTGTTGCATGAAGGCATGACCGGCGTTCCCGTCAAAGTGGACATCAACAACGCCACGGAGTTTGACCTGAAAGTCGAGGACGGCGGAGGAGGCGTGGTCTTTGGTAATCGGTTTGACCAGGCCGATTGGGCTGACGCGCGGGTGACCCTGGCGGATGGCAGCACCGTGTGGCTGGGAGACCTGCCCAACGGACCGCTCCGCGCACCTTTCACCGCTGACGTACCCTTCTCGTTTCGCTACCACGACCGGCCTTCCAGCTATCTGCTGAAGATGTGGGAGTCTGCTCGCAGTTCCCGCCGCCTGGATGACAACCGCACCGAGCACACGTTGACTTACACCGATCCGGGTAGTGGTTTGGTGGTGCGTTGCGTGGCGGTGGAGTATCGCGATTTCCCCGTGGTGGAGTGGACGCTCTACTTTAAGAACACCGGGAGCGCCCCCACGCCGATTCTCGAAAACATTCAGGCTCTCGATGCGCGCTTTGAACGCAGTGAAGATGGCGAATTCATCCTGCATCACAGCAAAGGCTCGCCAAACTCGCCCACGGACTTTGAGCCGCTTGCCGACCGCCTGGATGCCAAGGCGGAGAAGCGCATCAGCGCGTCGGGTGGGCGCCCCACAAATTCCGACATGTGCTACTTCAATATTGCCTTGCCGGGTGAAGGCACGATTGTCGCCGTCGGGTGGCCGGGCCAATGGGCGGCAAGTTTTACGCGCGACGAAGGCACGGGCCTTCAGGTGCGCGCCGGGCAGGAGTTGACCCACTTCAAGTTGCTGCCGGGCGAGGAAGTGCGCAGCCCGCTTGTCGCTCTGGTGTTTTGGCGCGGTGATTGGATTGATGGGCAAAACGATTGGCGGCGATGGATGGTGGCCCACAACCT
>Ga0182027_10015952_pt1 | contig 10286 bp, 11 predicted proteins | sample 712E1DmetaG_FD_121300 | JGI IMG/M metagenome (GOLD analysis project Ga0182027, IMG submission 121300) | Permafrost microbial communities from Stordalen Mire, Sweden - 712E1D metaG (Illumina Assembly) | ecosystem: Environmental > Terrestrial > Soil > Wetlands > Permafrost | place: Sweden... | reverse complement strand
CGGCTGGTTTCAGCCAGCCTTACAAAGGTGAAATTTAGTTTTTCCCTGTAAGGCCCATAAATAAGAAAAAACCTCAAATGCCCACCACTAAAGCCCTTCTCTAAAATGTCACTTGGATAATACACGTTACCGGTGCTTTTAGACATCTTTTTGCGATCAACAAAAAGGTGACCGCTATGAAGCCAATACTGGGAGAGCTGTTTGCCTGAAACAGCTTCTGCAATGGCAATAGTATAATCATGATGCCTAGCCAAATTGTCGATTCCTCCGCAAGCAATATCAACTGTGAAGCCAAGATGCTTAGTGACGATGGCGGCGTCCTGAATATTCCATGCTGGCCTGCCGCTGCCAATCGGTGTCTGATAGCAAACATCGTCTTGTTTGCAACCATGCCAAATGATAAAATCTCCCATGTTCCATGGAGTTCCAGGATAAGTGTCCTTGTGGAAGCGGCGTTTCTTTTTCGGCCACTTACTCTTGTCCAAATGCCCAAGTTTTCCAAAGCCATTGAATTTTAAGGGGTCAAAATAAGCGTTTTTTGCGCCCTCATACATGTACCAGTACGCGTATCCTTTCTCTACGAGTTCAGCGATTAATTTTGCCGCTTGATCCACAGCTGAGGAAGATCTTATGGCGTAGTCTGGCGTTTTAATTTTCAGCAACTTGAAATCTTGGAAGAAGACGTCTTCGTTTTTTCTTGTCAGCTCTTCAATGGTCAGGTTTTCTTTTTTTGCTTGACCTAAGGCTTTGTCTTCCACATCAGTTAACGTAATTAGCCGCGTAACATTGTAGCCCAAGTATTCCATGTAGCGTTGAAGTATGTCTTCGAAGAGGAAAGTGCGGTAGTTCCCAATGTGCGCTCGCTGATACGTCGATGGACCGCAAGTGTACATTTTAACTTGCATGTCTTCTACGGGTTGGAAGGGCTCAATTTTTCGTGTGAGAGAATTGTATAAATTCAGCAACTATCCGGCTTCTCCACTTAAGCGGTAAGCTGCTCTTTTTCCAGATCCTTCAGCGTGTTTTTTGCTTCTTCCACATGCCGTTGAGTTTGGGTTTGGGAAGAGAAAATGTGCCTGACAACGCCTTGCTTATCAATTATGTAGGTGACTCGTCCAGGAAGTATGCCCATACTTGAGGGAACACCGTACAGTTTGCGCACCTTGTTATCTTCGTCGCTTAGCAGTATGAAGGGTAAGCCATAATGCGTTGCAAAAGACTTATGGGACTCAACGCTTTGCCCACTTACGCCGAGTACTTCAGCACCCAAATTTGTTAGTTCTTGGTAGCTATCTCTGAAACTGCATGCTTCCCTTGTGCAGCCGGGCGTTTCATCTTTTGGATAAAAATATAAGACTATATTCTTTTTGCCGAAGAATTCTGAAAGAGTCACTTTGTCCCCCATTTGCGAGGGAAGCGTAAAATCTGGCGCTTTATCGCCTACTTTAACAGACAAAAAATCACCAATTAATTACACATTGGAGGGCTATTATTCTTTTCGCATATCCGTTAGCATGCAGTCAAGTGTTATAAGAAACGAAAATGTACTAGTAATTATGGAAAAAACATTATCTGTTGCTGGTCATAAATGTCAGGCTTTATACTTCGCTGCGCCGGGCGTTCCGATTGTTTTTCTGCATGGATTATCTTATACGATGGATATTTGGCAGCGCATTGGAGTAACAGAACTATTAATTGAGAAGCGGGTGCCGTTTTTAGCTTTAGATATGCCTTACGGTTTGAGAAGCAAGTGCCAACCTAAAACCAGAAACCCCGAAGCTAATGTAGCGGTTGCGGCTGAGGCTGTCAAGAATGTGTTCGGTTCAGCGGTGCCTGTTTTTGTCGGCGCCAGTATAGGTGGAAACATAGCATTAAGGTATGCCACTCGGTTTCCAGTAAAAGGCTTACTTTTGATTGCGCCTGCCAGAGCACTGGACGAAGATTTATTGAAGCTTTATGGGAAGTTTAATTTTCCAGTTAAGATAATTTGGGGTTCACAAGATAATGTCATTTCAGGGGAAGAAATGAGAACCCTATCGGATAAACTCCCTAACGCAAAACTTTTAGTCTACAATGGCGCTGCTCATTCAGCCTATAAAGATCAGCCTGAACTGTTCAAAAGAGACCTGCTGGAACTTTACGCTACTGCTGAGCAAACATGATTTTACTAAGGCAAAGGTTTTGTGGTAACAACATAATGGTAGCTTCCAACATGTTTAACGCCTTCAATTTGGAAGCCTGCCTTTTTGATTAAGTTTGACGCATGCTCTTCGCTGAATCTAATTGCGGCTGGTGGTCCAAAAGGCATGTCTTGTTTTTTCCAATCCAAATCAACCAACCGGCCAGTAGGTTTTATCATCTGTTTAGCGTTTTGTAGCACTTTGGCTGGATCAGCGAAATCGTGAAGCACCATGCTATAGAAAACAAAATCAGCGCATTTGCTACAGAAAACTGTTTCTTCAGCCGCCGCCACCTTTGCAATAATATTTTCCAAGCCTTCTGTTTTGGCTTTGCAGTTTAGTTTTTCAATTGCTGAAGCGTCTGAGTCCACGGCGTAGACTTTCCCTTTTTCGCCTACCTTTTTGGCTGCTAAAATGCTGAAGAAGCCGTCGCCGCAGCCTATGTCCATGAATGCCATGCCCAAGTGTAAGTCTTGCAGGATAGCCTCTGGAGTATACCATAAACGTCTAGTTGCTTCGTCAAGGGCGAAACCGCCGTGGCAGACCATACTGGAAAACCACTAGGTTATGGCTGAAGAAGCTCTCTTATTTGTTTCTCATGCGTTTGCCGAGTCGTTAGCGGGTAGATTTCGCGTTCACACTCAAAAAACAAGGGGTCTTGACCTATGACTTTTGAGAGTTTCTCGTCTGAATTAACGTTCACTATCAACATGCTGCCCTGCTGCCCAATAAGGTGATAGTATACTTCAAGCGTCTTCTCTTTCTCCAAGTTATCAAAGTACTTGAATTGCAGTGGAAGCAGTTTAGCCCATTTCTCTATGGGAACCTCACGTTTTACTTTTTGTATGATTAAAAACTTCATGTTCATCCTTAAAGAACAGTGCATGTTTGGGTATAAAATCTTTCTTTAAAACACAAAAAGAGTTAAAGCGTATTTTCGCTTTTTTTATGAGTAGACAATAAATTAATATTGGTAAACAAATATTGATAAACAAAAATTTTTTAAAAAAATAAGAAAAAGAGTGGTCATTTCAAGTTTGGAGCGCTTACTCTTTCTTTTCTCCGCCGTGCCCCTTCCACATTTCCTGCATCCTCATAGGCATCTTAGACATCGCATCTTTAGCTAAATCCATCAGCTCCTCGTTTACTTCAACCTCTAATGTTAATTTCAATTTGCCTTTCTTTTCTGCCATTTCAGTCATGGAACCACCTCCTGAATCGGCTTAATTGTTTGGGGAATAAGTTAGCGAGAAGATGAATCGCCTGAATACCAGTTAAATCCAAATTAACTTCAATATGGTAATGGAACTTTCCTAAGCGTTTAGTTTTAGTTTTATAATCTCCAATTGCGCCCGCTTCCTTGAACCTGTGTAGCTGTTGATTCATCAATATAGTTATGGCTGTCGGCGCCAGAGGTTCAAAAACAAAAACAACTCTTAAAAGAACACGAACAGCAATTCCGATAAGCGATTCAGATACAGACTCTTCCTTTGTCATTTTTCATCCTTCGAAAACATCAAATTCCTTTGTTTGCTCCTATTAGAAAGAAGCAAGAACTTAATTATAAACTAACAGGCGCGATTTTTTTAAGGTTGTGTGGCTGTCATAACCCAACAACAAGGCGATGATTTTGGCGCTTGAAGATTTAAATTGCCAAATTTACGGTTGCAGAAAATGCAGGCTTTGGCAAGAAGCAAAACATGGCGTACCAGGCGAAGGACCAATAAATGCTGAGGTCATGCTGGTAGGGCAGAACCCAGGAGCTGACGAGGACGAAACTGGCAGGCCTTTTGTTGGGAGAGCAGGAAAATTCTTAACTAAGGTGCTAGCTGAGAATGGCATCAAACGTGAAGACGTCTTTATAACAAACATTGTCAAGCACATTTCTCCACAGAACAGAAAACCCTACTCCGACGAGGTAGCGGCATGCTTACCCTACTTAAACACGCAAATAAACGTTATTAAACCCAAAATAATCGTACTGCTTGGTGCATCAGCAAAGGATACCCCACGATTAGAGGGCATAGAATACATGCAAGTTATTCATCCTTCAGCAGCCATGCGCTTCAACAACATGAGAGACAAGTTCAGAGAACAAATCGCTGAATTAGCAGAACGAATGGCGGCAATTAGCAATTAATACTTGAAAATTCTTCACAACGATAGCAATAAAAATATTCTAAAACCATAGCAACTAAGAATAAACTTACTTTCAATTTGAAACTTTTATATATTGCAGATGCTAATTCACTGTTGAGTGTCATGGCTGAAGTTTGTTCAACATGCGGGCTTCCAAAGGACTTATGCGTTTGCGGAGAAATCGAAAAAGAGCAGCAGAGAATACGCGTTAGACTTGAAACTAGAAAATTTGGCAGACCAACTACCGTTATCGACGGCATGGAAGATAAAAACATAAACTTGGCAAACATTGCGCAAAAACTAAAAACATATTGTGCATGCGGCGGAACCAGCAAAAATGGTCAAATCATGTTGCAAGGAGACCACCGAGACAGAATACGCGACTTCTTAATCAAAATGGGTTACCCCGCAGAAAACATTGAAGTGCAATAAAGCGCAAAGTCGGAGCAGTGGTGCAAATTGGCGAAAAAAGTAGACGGCATTCGCGAAGTATTAAAATCGATCAAGCATCGAAAACGAACGCAGATTTATTGTCCGAGATGTTGTAGCCCAAAGTTAAAGCTGACAAGCAGTCTAGCTGTTTGGTTAACGGGTGAACAATATTACTGTGAAGAATGCGGTTACATTGGAACCGTAGTTATGGAGCTTGAAGAAGAAAAAAAAGAAACTGATGCTTCATCTAAAGAAAATGTTTAATCGGGCAACTCAAGATTCAATTGTTTCTTAAGTGTTTTGTAGCGGTTGCGTACTGTTACTTCAGTTACGCCAGCTGCTTCAGCGATGTCTTTTTGAGTCTTTTTCTCGTTGTTCTGCAAGCAAGCAATGTAGAGGGCAGCAGCAGCTAAACCCATCGGGTCTTTTCCAGCAGCAGCACGCTTGCGTCTTGCCTCTCTGAGAATTTGGATGGCTGCACCCTGTGTTTTTCCTGAAATTCCAGTTTTTTCTGCGATTTTAGAGACGTAAGTAAGTGGGTCAGCGATAGGCATGTGAACATCAAGCTCACGCAGCAACAGCCTGTAGCATCTTGCGACGTCTTTCTTATCGACAAGACTAGCTTCAGCAATTTCCCGCAATGTACGTGGTGTTCCGCTTCCACGGCAAGCAGCATAAAGTGCAGCAGCAGCGATAGCGGCGATTGATCTTCCTCGAACAAGGCCTTTGTCTAGGGCTTTTCGGTAAATTACAGCGGCTTTTTCTTTGATTGGTGGTGGAATGTAGACTTTGTCGGAGAGACGGTCGAGTTCTACCATCGCTTGGGCTAGGTTTCGGTCGACGGATGAGTGTACTCGGCTGCGTATTTGCCATTTCCTAAGACGCCACATTTGCAGCCTTGTGGATAGGGGCAGTTTTCTTCCGAAGGCATCTCGGTCAACTTGGCTAATGGCTGTGGATAAGCCTTTGTCATGAACAGAGTAAGATGTGGGGACTCCAACTCGGCTTCTTGACGCTTTCTCCTCTTGGGTAAACGCGCGCCACTCTGGCCCTTTATCCATCATTTGCTCGTACAGGACTAAGCCGCAGTCACCGCAAACGGTTTCTCCGGTGTCGTAATCGTGAACTAGGTTTTCGCTACCGCACTCTGCGCACTTGTCAGACAAGCGCGTTTGTGTTTTAGTTTCTTTTTTGCTCATTTTTTCGACTCCTTTTTCAACATGCGTAGAACCGTCACTATAGGCCAATCTGGCTAGAAAACAGTACATTCGGCCCGCGCAAACTAACAAAGTGAACGTTACTATTATTTAAGCTTTGTGGTCTTAATAAAGCTATTGCACACTTTATTTAACAAATTCATGCACTAGCGACATCTGGCTGATGGAAATTAGCCTAAAAAAAATGTTAATGAAAAAACAAAGTCCCGTTCTTCATCTCTCATGAAGAACGCTTATTAGGATAAAAAATGTCCTAAAACTCTAGCGTTAACAAAAAAGAAGGCTTGCAGCCCGGTGGTGTAGTGGTCAAGCATAGCGGGCTTTGGACCCGTCGACGAGAGTTCGAATCTCTCCCGGGCTACTAAGAGCTCTATTGGTTTAATTAATGAAAAAAATCGGTAACGCTTTATGGTAGCTAAGAAACCTTAAACAATCCAGCCAAAAAGGTTATGCTGAGAAAATAAATCTTAAACAAAAACACAGACTTGGAAAACCTGCATTAAACTGAAAACTACATTTTGTCCCTCGAAAAGGCAAACACGTATAAATCGACTTTCTTTTCAGCCTACGTAAAAGCACATATAGGTACATGGTGGATGAATTGGATAAAAACTTAAATGCAAATCGAGAAAAAAGACGACACCTGCGATATCTGGATTGGAGAACGATTAGTTCATTTGGTTACGTTTTTGGCGCGCTTTCCCTTTTAGTGGGTCTTTACGCGTATTTGTACTATCAAACGACCTTGATTGGTCAGATTGGTTTGGCATTTACCCCCTATCGAAATTACGCCATTCCTATACTAATTGCTGGAATTGTTCTGATGATTATGGGCTACGTCACAGAACAGCGAGCTAGAGAGAAAATAAAAAGTGTGGGAAAACAACAACCGATAGCAAACATAGGTATTTGTCCCAATTGTGGAGCAAAGCGAGACTTTGATGCGCAATACTGCAAAAAATGCGGCAAGAAATTCGAATGACCACAAGCTTTGTGTTTTTGCTTGTGTTCGCCCATGCGTGTTGAGATTGTGCGAAAACTATTTTCAATTTCAGAAAATTGTTAAGTTTACGGCTATCCCGGTTGGGTGTCAGGACGTGTTTTTAAAAATAAGCAATTTCTAAAACTAAATCTAAATTCAGGTTTTCACACAGCATGTATTCCTAAATTCGTTTGCGACGCACTAATATTTAGCTTCGGAAAGAAAACGCAAAAAGAGGATAGCTACCCTAACAGATTTAAGGATTGACAGAAACAGCTCTGTCCTGAAAGGCAAGTCGGAGGCCTCGAATGCATCGCCAAATGCTTTTCTGTCGGAGTATTTTTTGAGAAATGTGTGTGAAGGTGTGAAAGTGGTTTTTCTTTGGATAAGAGAAGGTTTGGAGTGATTGTAAGGCAGAAGAAGGAGAATTGTCAAGATGCAGCTTTCTTCTCAAACGCTTTTTTCCACAAATATACCATTATAAAAAGATCAAAGCCCAACTGACTATGTCCCAAAGCTCATAAACGCAAAAAATATAAATAGCGCAACGTTTTATAACGCGTTTTATTCAAAGCGCGAATGGTATAAAAAAGTACTTGCTGGGTTTATATGCATTTTAAGTACCAGAAAGCCATCATTCTACTAATTGGCATTTTGTTACTATGTTTCATAACTCCCCCCTCTATCGCAGCCAAGTACGAAAAGACCAATGCTTTTCAAGCTCAATACGGGCTCCTCAACCAAAAGTTGTATGTTTCAGTACCGCTTTCACTCTACGATTATTATAGTAATATGAGCCATACAGTAAATAGCGACAGTGATTACGCAAATTTTGTTACGCCTCAAGCTGTCGAACCCATCGCGGAGAGCATTCAAAACATTACTCGCAATCTGCCCTACAGCAACGAACAGTTTGCTGATGCCGTGTTAACGCTGGTTCACCAAATCCCATATGCTATTAATGGGGTGGAATATCCTGTTGAAACTCTTGTAAACAATTCTGGAGATTGCGTTGCATTATCACTCCTTGCGGCTTCCATCATGCAAGCTGGAGGCTTAGATGTTGTTTTGATTCACTATACAGGGATAAACCCCAGTCATATGAATGTTGGAGTTTACCTACCCTACACGCCGGTCTATCATACCGCTGGGATGGCGCCCACCGATTTCGTGTACAACAATAAAACTTACTGGACAGCTGAGGCCACTCCCGCCGAAGACTGGAAAGTTGGAGACCAATCTGCATCCATAGCTAACGCAGAACCTGTGATTATTTCCCTTAATAACACTGAGCAATCATCACCAGGACAGGTTTCATCAAGTTTGAACACGCCTTTACTTCCTTCGTTCATAACTATTGATCTGTCTCAAGAACAATCAAGTGCTAATATGTCTCAAGAGCAATCAAGTATTGGAGAAAATCCGCGTGCTCTTACTATTTCAGGTTCAATTTCACCAACGTACTCGGGGGAAAACGTCTCTATATACGTTAGTAGCGGATCTTCCTATGATTATTTTACAACAGTTACAGATGATGCTGGCGGGTACATGTTGACTTGGAACTTCACCTCAGCAGGCACATACTACATTAGAGCAAGTTGGAGTGGTGCTTCAAATTATGCTGGTGCCGACAGCGAAACACTTACAGTTTTTGCTGGACCTGAATCCTTTGTTCAGTTTAATGCCCCCAACTATAACTACATATTTGGGCAAGCAGCCTTTGCAGCTTACGAAGTTCAACCACTGCAAGGTGTTGACGATTTTCTTAGCATCCCATTAGGGACAGGTGTTTCCTTCAGCTACGATTTCACTATACTTCAAGCCGGGCAGACAGTATCCAACGTTCAAACAGAAACAATAACAATACCAGGAAGCGAACAAACAATAAGAATGGGAAGAAGCGACCAAACAAAAACAATACAGATACCTGAGGAAACAATGACAATACCAATAAATGTACCGACAGGCTTGGAGCCTTTAAGGTTACCAGACGATTTTAATCAAACAATAAACAATCAGTTTTGTTTTATCCTTCAAAATAGCAGCGGAAATTATAGCTTAAACGTTAGTGCACTGAACGGCTATGAAATGTCTAACACAATACAAGGTAATGGAAGCAACACAGCTTTCATGAACGCTTCTGAGAACGTAAAAGAAAACGCTTGGTACCATGTCACAGAAAGTATGTCTGACAGCGGAATAACTGCTAATTTATACAATACAAATGGCACTCTCATAGAAAGTATGGTAACTCCATATAATGCAACGGCCAGCAATGAAACGATAATGTTAATAACAAATAACGTAGATAACGCCGTAATTTTCAAAGACTTAACAGTCAAAGCTCTTAACAGTACCACTCAACCAACCGTGAGCAAAGAAAAGACAACTAATGGAAGCGGATCGTTATTTCTATACGTCAGCTTGTCAATTCTCTTAGTTGCAACCTTTTCAGTAGCGCTGGTATACATCAAGAAAAAAAGACAAATGACAAAAAAAGGAGTAATGTGCACACCCGATCCAAATATGACTGTGAATTCAGGTTAATCCTTAGGAGTACAGGATTTGGAGTAGGCTTTATTGGGTAACTGAGGCTGTATGTTGGTGGCTTATAGGGTTGCGCGGAATCCTCTGAGTACTTCTTTGATGGATTGGATAAGGGGATGTTTAACTTGTACGGGTTCGGATAGTTTTTCTAAGCGGTCCACTCGCCAGTATATGGGAGGGTGGCTGTCTAATCCGACCCATTCTTGGAGGCGGAAACTGGGCGTGCGTTCGAATAGGAGGCGTCGGAACCCGATTTTTTCTAATGAATTCGCCAAGATTTTGGGTTGCCCCATAATTATAGCGGACGTTAAGTCAGCGCGGGCTTCGAAGAATTTGGCTATGAAGAATATAAGCGTCATGACTGCAAAGAAGTAGACGAAGAACAGTAAAGACAAAAATATTGCTGGGAACAGTGCAAGTAGGACGTAGAATCGAAATATGAACTCGGCGCTTAATAATCCGAAAAGGATGAGTGGGTCTCTGCCTTTGAGGTGGCCGAACTCGTGCCCTAGAACGCTTACGACTTCAGGTTCATCAAGCTGTACAAGCAGACCAGTGGTTATGAGGACTATGCCGCGACTGGGACTGGGCCCGGAAGCGGCGGCGTTAGGAACCATAGTGTTTGAAATAACGATTTTAGGCACTTTGAAGCCAAAGCGGTCAGCCACCTTCTTCACTAGCTCGTAGACATTGATTTTTTTGGCTGACAAGCTGCCTTGTCTGCAGGATACATTATATTTGGAGAAGACGCTTTCTGCTTCATTGCAGTCGATTTCGCCGTGCTTAGCT
>Ga0182027_10015951_pt1 | contig 10286 bp, 9 predicted proteins | sample 712E1DmetaG_FD_121300 | JGI IMG/M metagenome (GOLD analysis project Ga0182027, IMG submission 121300) | Permafrost microbial communities from Stordalen Mire, Sweden - 712E1D metaG (Illumina Assembly) | ecosystem: Environmental > Terrestrial > Soil > Wetlands > Permafrost | place: Sweden... | reverse complement strand
GTGCTCCTGTATTCGACTGGCGTGCTCGTGTTTCCGGTCCGCATTCACACATCGCGGGCCTAGTCATGCGTTGCGTCGGAGCGGGTCCAGCCGGGACTGGCTGGCGTGTCATTAGACAGAGGGAGGACAAGATGGATTCCGGTCAACGACCATCCGACCGGGTCCGCGGGGCGACGGCCTTGGTCGGACCCAGGATTGCTGAGCGCATCGCCCGTCTGGGAACAGAGACCGCGTTCGCGGTGTCGGCCGAAGCGGCCGCCTTTGCTGCCCAGGGTCACCACGTGTATCCGTTCCACCTGGGCGACCTGAACATCCCGACGCCGAACAACGTCGTGGAGGCGTCGTTCAAGGCGATCAGGGAAGGCAAGACCGGCTACTGCCCGAACGCCGGCATCCCAGAACTGAGGTCAGCGGTGGCCGCTGACATAAGCGCCTCGCACGGCCTCAGCTACGCCGCGGAGAACGTCGCCATCGAGATGGGGGGCAAGCCCGTCATCGGCAAGTTCATGCTGGCCCTGATGAACCCGGGCGACGAGGTGCTCTACCCGAACCCGGGCTACCCCATCTACGAGTCGCAGATCGAGTTCCACGGCGGTGTCGCCGTGCCCTACAGCTACCTCGAGGGTGAGCACGGCTTTGTCATCGACCTGGACGCCCTCGAGGCTGCCATCACGCCGCAGACACGTCTGCTCGTGTTGAACGACCTCCAGAACCCCATGGGCGCCGAATGCTCGGCGGACGAGCTGGAGCACCTCGCCGAGCTCGTCCTGCGACACGACCTCACGGTGCTCTGCGACGAGGCCTACTTCGACATCCGCTACTCGGGTGCCAGCATGTCGCTGGCGTCGCTGCCGGGCATGGCCGAGCGCAGCGTCATCCTCTACACGTTCTCCAAGAAGTTCGCCATGACAGGCTGGCGCCTGGGTGCTGCCATCGGCCCGCGGGAGGTCATCGAGGTGATCGCCAAGCTCAACACCAACGACGAGTCCTGTCCCAACCACTTCATCCAGTACGGCGCCCTCGAGGGCCTCACGGGCGACCAGAGTGGTCCCCGCCGGATTATCTCGGTTCTGCGCGAGCGGCGAGACGCCGCCGCCAGGATCTTGAACGAGACACCTGGTATCTCCTGCTACACGCCGAACGTGACCTTCTACCTTTTTCCCAACGTCACCCGCGCCATGGCGAACAAGGCTTTCACCAACGTCGAAGACTTCCGGCGCGCCGTGCTCCACGAGACCGGTGTGTCGGCGTGCTCGCGCGTGCATTTCAGCCGCCCTCAGCCCGGCGAGGCTGAGCAGTACCTGCGCCTCGCCTACTCGGGCATCGACACCGAGCAGATCGTCGAGGGACTCGGGCTCCTGAAGGCTTATCTCGCAGGAGGCCGAAGCGATGTCTAGGCGTGCGGTCTGCGTGCCTGTAGCGGAGACGACCCCACATGGCGAAGGTCCGCTTGCGACAGCCGAGCTTGCCGCATTCGAGACCTTCGACATGCTCTACCGCTCTCTGTGCGCCCTGCTCTACAACTACGTACCGACATCGGGTCATCCCGGCGGTTCCATCTCGTCGGGGCGCTTCGTGGCCGGGATCGTGTTCGACGGCCTCGACTATGACCTCGCCGCCCCCGACCGCCAAGACGCCGACGTCCTGTCGTATGCGGCCGGCCACAAGGCGATGGGCCTGTACGCGATGTGGGCCTTGCGCGACGAGATCGCGCGCTTGGCCGCGCCTGAGCTGCTGCCCGACCAGGACCGCGATCGCCTGCGTCTTGAGGACCTGCTCGGTTTTCGCCGCAACCCGACCACAGCGATGCCGCTGTTCGCCGCATTGCACTCCCGGGCCTTGGACGGTCACCCAACGCCGGCGACGCCCTTCGTGCGCCTTGCAACCGGCGCTTCGGGCGTCGGTCTCGCAAGCTCGATCGGCTTGGCCATCGCGGCGCGCGACCGCTTCGGGGAGAACTGCCCGCGCATCCACATCGCAGAAGGCGAGGGCGGGCTCACGCCGGGACGCGCGAGCGAGGCTCTGGCAGCTGCCGGCACGGCATCGCTCGCCAACGTCGTAGTACACCTCGACTACAACCAGGCCTCGATCGACAGCGACCATGTCTGCCGCGAGGGCGACGTGCCCGGCGACTACGTCCAGTGGGAACCGGGTGAGCTCTTCTATTTGCACGACTGGAACGTCGTGCAGGTCCCAGACGGCCACGACTTCCAACAGATCGCGGCTGCCCAGCGCCACGCACAGGCCATCGACAACGGCCAGCCCACCGCGGTCATCTACCGCACGCGCAAAGGTTGGAAGTACGGCGTCGAAGGCCGGGCTTCGCACGGCGCCGGACACAAGCTCTGCTCTGCCGGCTTCCACCAGAGCCTGACCGAGCTGATCGACGAATCCGAGGCGACCCTGCCGACATGCGACCTCGCCAACCCTCCTTGCGCTGGGCCCGGCGGCGACCAAGTCCGAGAGGAATGCTTCTGGGAGGCGCTGCAGATCGTGCGCCGCCGCCTCGAGGAGGACCAGGCTGTGGTGCAGGTGCTGGCTGCGAGGCTCACCGCCGCCCGCGAGCGGCTAGAGCGGCACGGCCGGTCTGCGCGCCCAGCAGCGCCTCGCGTCGGAGCTGTCTACGAGCTCGCTGCCCGGGCAGCGACGGACATCCCTGAGGAGCTGCGTCTCGAGCCTGGTGCGACGACGACACTGCGCGAGGCCCTCGGGCGCTCGTTGGCGCTGTTCAACAAGGCGTCAGGCGGCTCCTTGCTCACGGCGTCCGCCGACCTGCTCGGCTCGACCAGCGTGGCGGCGATCGCGGCGGGCTTTGCCCCCGGCTACTGGAACGCCGCAACGAACCCCGAGGCGCGGCTGCTTTCAATCGGCGGCATCTGCGAGGATGCCATGTCCGGGGTGCTTTCGGGCATCTCGGCCTACGGCCACGCCATCGGCGTGGGATCGTCCTATGGGGCCTTCATGGCACCACTCGGTCATATCGCTGCCCGACTTCACGCCATCGGTGCCGAGGCGCGGCTGGCTTCAGGCGGCGAGCCCTACGGGTCGCTGATCCTGATTTGCGGCCATGCCGGCCTTGCGACCGGCGAGGATGGCCCGACGCACGCGGACCCGCAGGCGCTGCAGCTCTTGCAGGAGAACTTCCCAGCCGGCGCGGCGGTCACCCTTACGCCCTGGGAGCCACAGGAGATATGGCCCTTGCTGGCCACCGCCCTTTCGCAACGGCCGGCGCTCATCGCGCCCTTCGTCACCCGGCCCGAGGTGAAGGTTCTCGACCGTAGCGCACTCAGCCTCGCGGCGCCGGAGGAAGCGACGATGGGTGTCTACCTTCTGCGTCGCCCACGTGGCACGGGCGACGTGACGATCGTGCTGCAGGAAAGCGCCGTGACCTACGCCTTTGTGACCGAGACGCTGTCCCTGCTCGAGAACGACGGAATCGACCCCCGGGTCTATTACGTGGCCAGTGCCGAGCTGTTCGACGCGCTGCCGCTCGAGCGCCGGCATGCGCTCTTCCCCGAGGCACACGCACTCGATGCCATTGGCGTCACCGGCTTCACTCTGCCCACGCTGTATCGCTGGGTACGTTCTGACGCCGGCCGCGAGGCGACTCTCCATCCCTACCGCCGGGGCCACTACCTCGGCAGCGGCAAGGCGGATGTGGTGCTCGCGGAGGCCGGCCTTGACGGCGCCAGCCAGTTCACCGCGATCAAGAAGTACTTGGACGGCGAGGTGCGCTCGAGAGCCTGACCTGCGCTCATCGCGATCGCGTGGACCGGCTCACCGTGAATCGCCAAGAGTGGCCGGTCCGTTGCGGCACCAATCTTGGCGGGGTCGACGAGGTGGCACGAGAGCACGCGATCGGCAAGCGCGAAAGAGACGCTCCTCGGTCTGCGCGAGGAACTCCAAGATTCGCGGGTTGTAGCGCGTGTGGATAAATGGCTCTTGTGACCGTGAAGGGTGCAAGCACGGGATTCTGCGTTCGCGCGGTTCCAAGATCGCCCGATGGTCAGCCACTGGCCAGCGGCAAGTACGCGTTGTTCACAGTCGACGCCGAAACGCACCGTGAACGGCATCGCCGATCACGCGTCGCGGGCGCGTGATCCCGGATGGTGTGACCGTCGGTGCGCTCGATGGTGGCATTGTGCCGACACAGCAAGCTCTCCGGTGATCCGGATCCGGTCCCGCCCACAGACCCTTTGGTCAAGCGGCGATGGAGTACTCGTGGAGAAGTCTGCCGAGTCGGTCGACTCGGCGGATCCTCGTCGAGTCGTCGAGTCCCCTCCCCGAGACATAGGGGATGGGCACCTCGAGATCGATCCCACGATGCGGTCTCGCTGGGTTGTAGTGCTCGACGAACTCTTCGAGGACGCGCTCGAGATGACGCTCGTTTCTGATGAGCAACCAGTCGAGGCACTCGGTCCTTGTGGTGCGGACGAACCGTTCGGCGAACGCGTTGGCACGAGGCGCGCGGACCGGGGTGTAGGGTGCCAAAACCTCGATCGTGTCCCCCCGGACGCCTACGCATGTGGTGTGGCATGGGTGTGACACGCGGGCCTCCCCATAGGTAAGTCCGGTCCGAAGCCAGAGGGGGAACTTTCAAAGCGAAAATTACCAGCACCATTCGCGTGAAGGTGGAGGCCGGTGGGAGCGGTGTCGTCTCCGACCCTCCGAGTACACGCACTTGGGAGCTTCGCCGATACGACTACCGATGACCGACGCTCCGACGTTGCCGATGTCCCTGTCACCCACCCCAGTCCCGCGCTACTGCTGGGTGTGCCACGGGGCGCCACATGACCGGGTGGGGGAAGAGTCCCAGGTGGCCTGTCGCAGCAGGCCTCTGAAGCTGGGGACAGCGTGACCTCAGAGACGAGAGGAAGGGCGGGAGCAGCCTCGACAACGCCGGGACGAGCTGACACTACCAGACAGCTCTGGCCAGGCAAGCAAGACGGAGAGGTATGCGTATGCAGGAACCAGTGGTGGAACCCCCTCAAGAACGTCAGACCGGCTGGCAATCTCGTGGATAGCCGGGATTGCAGTGCACTGCGACTCCCTACAAGGGAGGGACAGCCACGACGCCCAGGATGCGTCGGGGCTACGGTGACGTGCTGCGGGATAACCGTGGACAGGCGCTGCTTTGTCGTCACGATCCGGAAGGGCTTCTTCTCCTGGGACTTCGACGAGAAGGCGCGGAGATACGACGAGGAGCTGGTATGCGGGAGGTTCGTCAGCAAGACATCGCTGACGGTTTCGGAGGCCTCGGCTGCACAGGTGCTGCGCGATTACAAGAGCCTACAGAACCTCGAGCGTCGCTTCACACGATGGCAGAGGGCGTCGCGGAGCTGGTCGTGACCTACCCCGAACACGCCGAGCTGATCAGAGCATGGGATCGGCGCTTCCCAGACTTCTGGGGTGGCCCGATATTTGGACCGGTAGCGGTACTCACCCAGTTGCGCGGGAAACGAGTGCCGCTCTACATCCTCACAAACTGGCCCGCAGAGAAGTTCCCCATCGCCCGAGAGCGTTTTGCGTTCATCGAATGGTTCGATGGTGTGCTCGTGTCAGGCGAGGTCGGCATCATCAAGCCGGATCCGGCCATCTTCGAACTGCTCAGTCATCGACGAACTACGTGTTGTCGCCGGGCATGCGGCCGACCTCATCCTCGACGAAGCCCGCTGAATGAGGCGTGAGGGTTTAATGGCAGGCTTAGCGGGTCGTTGGTCTGTCCCTTGAGCGAGGCGCGGAGGTGTTCCTTGGTGTCCCAGTACACTCGGCGACATGGGAACCTCCAGCGCTTGGGCCAGTTTGTTTGGTGTCAGCGCGGCTGACGAACTGCTCCATTGCTCCGCTACTGGCGCACGTAGACGGAGATGACCGCCATAGCGCAGCAAGAGGTCGCCCTCGCGTACGGGCGCGGATGGATCACGGTTCCACTCGCGGGACGCGACCCGCTCGTCGTTGCGCCAGATGACCCGCCGCCGCTCGGTGACCCCGAAGCGGCGGTGTCTGCCGCACTGCGTGCCCCACTCGGCTGCGCCCCGCTTCGCGACCTCGTACGGGATGGGGACCGTGTCGTCATCTCCGTCTGCGACGGGACGCGCCCCCAACCCCGACGGGTCGTCCTACCACCTCTCCTCGACGAGATCGCCGCGGTCGCCCCCGCGGCAGATATCACCCTCGTCATAGCGACCGGGACGCATCGGGGGAACACGCCCGTCGAACTCGCGGAGATGTTCGGTGAGCGCCTGCTGGCCCGGGTGCGGGTTGTCAATCACGACTCCCGAGACGACGTGACGCTTGTCGACGTCGGGAGCTTCGGCGCCGGCGTTCGTCTCGAGCTCGATCGAGAGTGGATCGACGCCGATGTTCGCATCACGACTGGTTTCGTCGAGCCCCACTTCTTCGCCGGGTTCAGCGGCGGCCCGAAGATGGTCGTGCCGGGACTCGCCGGCCTTCGCACGGTGATGACGCTCCACGATGCGTCCCGTATCGGCGATCCGCGCGCGACCTGGGGACCGGTGGAGGACAACCCCGTCCATCGGGACATCCGAGCCTGTGCCGCCGCCATCCCCCCCGATTTCGCCCTCGACGTCCTACTCGACCGCCAGAAGCGGATCACTCATGTCTATGCCGGTGAACTGTTCGCGATGCACGCTGCCGCGTGCATGAGCGCGTCACGCATCGCGATGCGGGCCGTGCCTGAGCTGTTCGACGTGGTCATCACTACCGGGTCAGGGTATCCCCTCGACCAGAACCTCTACCAGGTAGTGAAGGGTATGGCCGCTGCCGAGCGGATTGTCCGTCCCGGTGGGACTGTCATCGTCGCGGCGGCCTGCGAGGATGGCCTCCCGGACCATGGCTCCTTTGCTACGGTGCTCGGCGCGGCCAGCTCGCCGAAGGAGTTGCTTGATCTCATCGGCAGCAATGACTTCTCCGCCCCCGACCAATGGCAGGTCCAGATTCTCGCCCGGATTCTCTCGACGGCGCGGGTCCAGCTCTACTGCAACGGGCTGAGCCCCGAGCAAGTGCGCGCCGCACACCTCGATCCGATCGCCGACATCGCCGAGGCCGTCGCCGCGGCGATCGCGACCGCTGGCGCCGACGCGCGTGTGTGCTATCTACCGGAGGGCCCGCAGACCATTCCCTATGTCGTTCACTGACGCGCTGAGACGAAACTCGTTTCTTTCCTCGAGGTGTCCTTGGTCATTCGGGCCTCCTCGTGTGCTCTCGACACCGCAATGTCCGTTGTGCCGACCAACATGTCGGCATGATTCGAAAACATTCGGTCGAGAGAGTTGGAGGTGACCCTATGCGAAGCTCCTCAGGGCGCGTGGCAATGGCCAAAATTCACAGCAGATAGGCCGACAGATAATTTCGGACTGGCGAAAGTCAGAGGTCGGTGGGGTGGCAACATTGGACGGTAGACCCGGGTCCTGAGGAAAGCCCAGGCTCTGCTTGATGTTGCTCCTGCAGTTGCATGTCACCGCGCTGCGCTTTCGATGTCACTCCACTGAGATCAGCGTTTCACTTGGACTATTGTCCCGCGAGATGGGCCATCTCGTCGCCGCACCCGACAAGTTCCGCGGCACCGCTGACGCTGCGCAGGCCGCGGCCGCTGCTGCACGCGGGGCGCGTCGCGCCGGCTGGACGACCTCGGAGGTACCTCTGGCGGACGGGGGCGATGGACTGCTCTCCGCCTTTCGTGGTGAGCTTCGACACGACGAGGTGACCGGACCGCTCGGCACGCCGGTGACGGCGAAGTGGAAGCTTGTTCCCGGTACCGCCCGCCATGCCGGGCCGACCGCGGTGATCGAGATGGCGAATGCTTCGGGACTCCTGATCGCAGGCGGGGAGCTCGGCAACGACCCGATGAAGGCCTCCACGGTGGGAACCGGCCAGCTCATCCTGCGGGCCGTTTCGCTGGGGGCGACGCGAGTCATCGTCGGCTGCGGCGGCTCGGCAACGACCGACGGGGGTGCGGGCGCGCTCGGGGTCATCGGCTCACGAGAAGCCCTCCAAGGCGTCAAGCTCGTCGCCGCCTGCGACGTGATGACCAGGTTCTTGGACGCGGCCAAAATCTTTGCCCCGCAAAAGGGCGCCACCCCCGAACAGGTCGAGGCGCTCACCGCCCGTCTCGAGCATCTCGCTGACAGCTATCGGGCAGATTACGGCTTGGACGTCACCACGCTCCCCGGAGCCGGTGCCGCTGGCGGCCTCGCCGGGGGGCTCGCCGCTCTCGGGGCCGAGATCGTCTCGGGTTTCGAGCTCGTCGCCGACTTCGTCGGCTTGGACAATCACCTTGCCGACGCGGACCTTGTCATGACCGGGGAGGGCTACCTCGATCGTCAGTCCTTCTCCGGCAAGGTCGTCGGCGGCGTGGTCAGGCACGTGGCCGGGCGGGTGCCGATCCTGTGCATCGTCGGCGACGCGGATCCGGACACCGACGCTGTCAGCCTCGAGCTCGTTAGCCTTGTCGCACGCGTCGGGCCGGACAAAGCCCAAGCCAAGGTGCTCGGCCTCATCGAGGAGGTTGTCGCAGAGCGCCTCTCTTGAAGGGTGCACAAACTCACCTTCGCCCTCGAGAAGTCGGATCCGAGGGGGCATGCGGCGGCGCGAAGTCGGGTGCGCGATGCGCAGGTACCGCGTTGGTGGCGCTCGACGAGACGACTCTTGGAGTCGGGCTGCGGCAGGTTATGCGACGATGCGAGTCGAGTCGTCTCTCCAGCCGGTGTTGAACGTCAGGCTGCCCGCTCGTGCTCGTGGACGATGCAGCCTCTGAGAATGTCATGTCGCCGGATCACGGCCTTGGCGATCGGTTCGGAACGCGCGATCGCGGTCAAGAGGCCGATCCCACGGTGAGGACGAGCCGCGTGGTAAAGCGAAAGGCGCCAAAATCACGATCGAGCCGGTGAGCTGGCACTTCGCTTCGACGACGGGCGTCATCCGCCGTGGTCCTCCCCCTTCTCTACCTCGGCTTGTGCCGGCTCCTCGGCCTCCTTGTCTCGTGCCGTCGGTGTCCGAGCCGGACAAGGACGCCGAGATCGTCGTGCTCCGTCAGAGGTGCGAATCCTCGAACGTCAACTCCACGGACGTGTCCGGTGCCGGCGAGGCGTTCGAGACGCTCGGTGCCGTTGTCGTACTCGAGGAGGAACGGGAGGCTGGTTGTCCGTCGGGAGATCCATGATCCCGGTCCACACCGCCTTCGGTACCAGGTGTAAGGCACCAAAAGGTCGATCGGGCCCTTGAGCTGGCTGTAGGGCGCCAAAACCTCGATCGGGCCCTTGAGCTGGCTCTCTTCGGCGTCGTCAACCATCATCTGTTATGGCCCTCCGTCTCTGCTACCTCGTCGCGTGCCGCGTTCTTGAGATACGGGGATCCCTCCGGCGGACAGAACGCGACAAGGCCAACTCATGGTGCTGCACCACGAGGTCCGCTTGCTCAAGCGGCAGCTCCATGGCCGCGTGCGCTACCGACGCGCAGACCGAGCGATCCTCGCTGTGCTCAGCCGAGTACTTCCAAGGTGGCGCTGGCGTTGCTTTCTCGTCACGCCCGAGACTCTGCTCGGCTGGCACCGGGAGCTCTCGCGTCGCAAGTGGAAACGATGGCGAGCCGAGGGAGGTGTAGGGCACGAATATTCCGATCGCGGTCGTCGAAGCGTCAAATGCAGGTTGGCTTCGGGAAGATCGCCCAGGAGTGTCTTTGAAGGTGGCGCGTGGCGAAGCAGCGACTGCGATGTCGTCACCCCGTCGTCCAGTTGAGACGGCCGATGCCGGGTAACCGCAAACGGAGCGACCAGGGGCCTAGACAGTCCGGCCGGCGTGAAGCTGGACTACGCGGCGGCGCGGTACTCGTGGATGAGCCCACCCAGCACGTCGCGACGGCCGATGTCGCTGAGCGACAGGGGACCAGAGGTCACTTCGCTGAGCGGTACGGGCACTTCGAGTCGAAGACCACGGTGAGGCCGATGCTGGTTGTAATGCCGGACGTAGTCGCGAAGGACGGCTTCGAGATGACGACGGCCGAGAACGAGCATCCAGTCGAGGCACTCTTCCCGGACGGTCCGTACCCACCGCTCCGCATACGCGGCGATCGGATGGGTCTTGATCACCTCGATACCTTCGGAGGCGAACACCTCGTCGAAGCTGGCGACGAACTTGGCGTCGCGATGTGTGCCCATCAGCTCGGGCACCATGGCAGAAGGAGGATATCCAGATGACATGAGTTGACCGAGCGCAACTGGAGATAGCCAACCAGGGAAGGTCTGGTCCGGGGAGACGTCCGGGTCCCCG
>Ga0182027_10015950_pt1 | contig 10288 bp, 7 predicted proteins | sample 712E1DmetaG_FD_121300 | JGI IMG/M metagenome (GOLD analysis project Ga0182027, IMG submission 121300) | Permafrost microbial communities from Stordalen Mire, Sweden - 712E1D metaG (Illumina Assembly) | ecosystem: Environmental > Terrestrial > Soil > Wetlands > Permafrost | place: Sweden... | reverse complement strand
GCTCGAAGACGTCGAAAGTGCCGCCGTTGAACACCGGGGTGTTGAGGAGGTCGGTGGTTCCGAGCCAGCCGTAGAGAGCCTCAAGGTCGCGCCACACGCTGACGAAGATGATCTCCTCCCCCCCGTCGGCATTGACCTGGCGTGCGATCTGCGCGTGGACGAGCCCATCCTCCCGTCGCGCATCCTCGAGCACCCGTTTAGCCTGCTGCCGAAAGACGGTGACCCGCCCGGACTGGACGCGACCCTCGAGGACCCTGACGATCAAATCCCTACCCCAGACGAATACGCCAGTCCCTCGCAGACATTCTCCCGACTGGTGACCCGTTCGGCAATTACAGAGCCATATCAGGCGAGTGGCCTGGGGGCGCCAAATGCATCAACGTGGCGTCCCGGATGCACCCCAGCCGGCCTTCCCGGTTCTCGGTCATGACTCGCTCCACGTGGTGGCTGCGGCCCGAGCTAGTGCTCGGCCGCGGTTTCTCCGGTCTCCTTGCCCTGTGCACCCGTCCCAAGCGCCCAGGACCTCGGCGTGGGACTCGACGACGCTCCCAAAGCCCTCCACGCGAGGTGGATGAGAAGGCGCGTTGACGTTGGGCCTCTCGAAATCCCGCACAAGTCGAGCTTACAGTCTTCTTACCTGCGCCCCGAACCCTTCGTAGGCGGCAGCCCCAGGATCTCCAGTGTCAGCTCCAGATGAGGCCGCCAAGGAGATCAACCAGGTGAATCGCCAACTCAACTCCGTCACCGGACTCGCAGCAGTGGCGCTGTTAGTCGGCATCGCGGCCGCAGGCTGCGCCAGGCACGACGACGCCGGGCAGCCAGCGAGTCCGGCTCCGGCGGCACAGTCGAGCCAGATCGTTCAGGCGGCTCCGAGGCTCGTCAACACCCCGATCGACGTCGCGACCGGTACGCCGGCCCCAATCGATGCCGCCGCCCCGAGCGAGCTCACCACGACTCAAGCTCCGGCGGCAACTCAAGCTCCGGCGGCAACCGCCGACGCGCTCGACAGCCCACTCGACGACCTCAACAACCTGCTGAACGGCATCAACGGCTCCCTCTCCGGCGCTGACGCCGGCCCATCCGGCGGCGAGTAGCCGCCCCCCACCAGGACAAGGAGTAATCGGATGAAGTCCCGTCTCACTGCTCTAGTCGGGGGCCTTGCCCTCGGCAGCGCGCTGCTGTTCACGTCCGCCGGAATCGTCACCGCCGCCACTCCCGCGACCGGACCTTCGGGCAAAGGCGCATGCGCCACCGAGGCCGCCGCCGTCAAGACCGGCGCCACCGTCGCCACACTGCGCACCTTTGGCGACTGCGAGATCAACCGCCGCTTCGTGACGCTCACCAACCTCACCGCAAAGATCACTGCCTCCAAGGTCATGACCAGCTCCGACAAGGCAGCCCTGCAGGGCGAGATCGGCTCGACGACCGCCGGGCTCACGAGCCTCAAGGCGGCTATCGACGCCGAGACCGGCATCCCGGCTCTACGCGCCGACATCGTCAAGATCGCGACCGGCTACCGCGTCTATCTCCTGGTCACCCCGCAGGTCAACCTGGTCAACGCGTCCTACGCGGTCCTCGCCGCTCAGACCAGGTTCGCGACCGTCAACACCAACCTCACGGCCCGCATCGCCGCGGCTAAGGCCGCAGGCAAGGGCACCACGGCCGCACAGGCCGACCTCGACGCGATGAACGCCTCCGTGACGGCTGCCGTCGGTCTCGCGAGCCCGCTGTCCGCACAGCTGCTGCCGCTCACCCCGGCCCAGTACAACGTCGGCACGGCCGGCCCGATCCTGACCGCCGCCCGAACCGCTCTCGGCCAGGCCCGCGACGATCTCAGGTCCGCGCTCGCCGACGCTAAGGCTTGCCGCGACGCTCTCAAGTAAGCACTCGCTCCACCAAAAGCGGCTCCCGCCACTACCCGGGCGGGAGCCGCTTTGCCGTGTGTTGGGGCCGCCCCCCGTCCCCTACGCCACGTCGTCGGTGAACGGCTGCAACAGGAAGCCGAACTCGGCGCCCGGGCCGTCCTCTCGGGGTCGCGCCCAGATCGTGCCGCCGATCGACTCCACGAGCCGGTGGGCAACGAACAGCCCGATTCCCGACCCGGCCACACGCGACGTTCGTGCCGAGCGGTAGAAGACCTGAAAGAGCCGGTCGGCCTCCGCCGGATCGACGCCGGGCCCGCGATCCAGGACCCGCACCCGCGGACATCCATCCTGGGCGTCCGCAATCAGCTCGATCTGACCGTCGGGAGGGCCGTACTTGGCGGCGTTGGTGAGGAGGTTCCTCACGATCTGCTCCACGAAGGAGTCCTCCGCCCGAGCCACGGGCAACGGCGCCACAATGCTCAGCTTGAAGTGGCAGTTCGGCCAGCGCCGCCGTTCCTTGTCGCACACTTTGGGGAGAAGGTGCTGGAGCAGGACCGGCTCCGTATGGACCTTGATCGTCCCCCGCTCCGCGCGGGCCAGGACCACGAGATCCTCGACCAGACGCCGCAGCCGCTCGGCCTCATGGCTGATGTCGCCAAGGAGCTCGTCCCGGCGCGCCTCGTCGAGACCTGGCCGCGACAGGAGCGCGCTGGCCGCGTAGATCGACGTGATCGGCGTCCCGAGCTCGTGCGACAGGATGCCCAGAAAGGCCTCCCGGAACGCCTCGGCGTCCTCGCGATCGGTGATGTCGAGGTTGATACCTGCCCAGCTCGTCACCTCTCCCGACTCGTCGCGAACCGGTAAACCGCGAGAGAGGACCGTGAGGCGTCGGCCGTCCGCGCCCTGCACGACGAGCTCGTGGTTCCAGGGCGTCCGGGCAGCGAGAGTCTCGGCCCAGTCGCGCTTCGTCTGCTCTGCGGCCTCGGGCGCCAGCGTCGCCATCCAGCCCAGATCGCGAGCTTGCTCCATCGTCTGGCCGGACATCTCGAGGAACGAGTCGCTGAGATACTTCATCCGGCCGTCCTTCTCGGCCAGCCAGATGCCGAACGGTATCGACTCGCCGATTGCCTGGGCCTGGCGCTGCATCTCGGCCACCGCCGCCGTCGCCTCCTCACGGTGCCTGCGCTCCGTGATATCGACAACGCTGATGGCGAGGCCAACCGTCTCGCCCTCGGGGTCTTGCAGCGCCTCTGCTCCGAGCAGCCACGTCCCAGGTTGCTCGCCCGACCTCGTTTGCCCGCTGACCTCCACGTCGCGGATGGCAACGCCGTCGGCCAGGACTCCGGCAAGCGCCGCTGCGGTTTCGCCGCCGAAGGCGGCCACGATCCGGTCGATGGACTGACCGAGGCTCGCCATCGGTGAGACGCCACCAATCGCCGCCAGCGCAGGGTTGACGTACAGGTAGCGCAGGTCGCGATCCAGGACGGCCAGCCCGACTGGCGCCGTCTCGATCAGGGGTGTCGAGGCGACCGACCCCAGCCGAACCAGGTCCGACAGAGCCTTGAGACGCTCCTCCTCGAGCCGGTGGACGCTGGCTGTAGTCCACGCCCCAACGGCGACCAATATCAGCGCCTCGAATCCGACCATGATCGACAGACCGACGCTCTCGTCGTACAAACCGGCCCGCTCGCCCACGAGCCGGAGCCATGCACCCGCCGGAACGACGATTATCGCGGCCGGCATGATCCGGCGAAGGACCTGGCCGGCGATCCCCGAATCGCTCCACAGCCGGACCAGGAGGTGATTCGGGTCTGCGGCCACAATCGCAACGGCCGTCGCGATCAGAGCGATCGACGAGGGCAGCGAAATCTGAGTCGCGGAGCCGAGTGAGAGCAGCGCCGGCGCCCCGTACAAGTACCCCAGCAGAGAGATGCCACCGATGGTCCCGCAGACGAGAGCCAGCGTCTCCGTCGCGTAGACGCCTCGGATCCGACGACCCATCGCCAGGATGGCGAAAGAGGCGCTCAGGAAGGCAATCGACGTCTGAACGGCGAACCGCCCCGGGTGCGGCGATGCCGCGCTCGCCGTATCGGACTGGAACGCCTGGTCGATGCCCAGGCCGATCCCGGTCAGATGCTCGAACAGCGTCGCCGCCGCGATCGCCACCACGAGGAATGCAGCGGCCCGACTGAGCCACGGGTAGCGGCGGCGGCCCGGGCCTATCTGCAGGCCCAGGGCAAGCCCCAGGAAGACAAAGCAGAGGGCGGCGTTGATCTTGGTGTCAACCGAGCCACTCAGCCAGCTGGTCAGTAGCGGGAGAGCGAGCACCCAGCCAGCCAGAACCGAGAGGCCGAAGAGCAAGAGCAGGGCGGCCAGAGCCAGTGCGATCCGACGAGAGTTCAGGGACAATCCATTTCCAGCACGCGTCCGCGAGCCACCGGCCGACAGGTCGGCACGGCCCGAGCGGGCCTCGGTCGACGGCTGATCTGAGACGGTCACGTTCAACCTGCTCCTGGGTCGTCCAAGCACCGCCGGCGTGTGACGGCCTGCCAATCCGACAAGCGCCCAGACTCCCTCGCCCAAGAACGGATGGTACGACGTGTCGACTTCGATTGACAGGCGGACCGGAGGGCCGAACGGCCCTGCAGGAGGGTTGCGCCGTCCCGTATCGTTTTGCTTACGGTTATGCGCTAAGCCGCCCTCATTGCCGATTACGAAGCGGAGGTCGTCATGGTCTGCCCAAGCTGCGGCGCCCAGATCGATGGTCAGGGTAAGTTCTGCGCCATATGCGGCGCCCGCCTCCCCGAGGCTGCGCCGTCTTCCCCACCAGGTGACTTCGCCGCGGCGCCGCCGCCCGAGGAATCACCTGCGGCCGCGGAATTGCCTGCTGCCTCGGAATCGCCGGCGGCCCCGGAATTGCCTGCTGCCCCGGAATTGCCTGCTGCCCCGGAACCACCGGCACCGCCGGCCGTTCCGCAGGCGTGGTCACAGCCCGCGCCGCCTCCTCAGGCGCCGGCCGCTCCGCCGGCGTGGACCCCGGCCGCACCTCCTCCGCCACCGCCGGCCGCTCCGGCCTGGACACAGCCCGCGCCGCCTCCTCAGGCGCCGGCCGCTCCGGCACAATATGGCGCCCCGCAGTACGCCCCGCCGCAGTACGCCCCGCCGCAGTACGCCCCGCAGTACGGCGCCCCGCAGTACGGAGCTCCGGTCGTGGCCCCCACGGCGACGTCCGGCACTGGTCAGATGGCCGCCTTACTCGCTCTAGCCGGCGGTGCGGTTGCCGTTGTGTCGGCGTGGCTTCCCTGGATCACTGGCCTGGGCGCAGACATGAAGCCGATCGATGTCACCGACACGTCGACACTCGCATGCGGCTACTACCTGATTATCGGGGGCGGCATCGCCGCCGCCTGCGGGCTGCTGTTGCTCATGCGCTTCGGCCGGGGCACCGGCCTGCCGATGCTCTTCGGGCTCGGAGCCGTAATCGGTGGCGGCCTGGTGATCGCGGCCGAGTACGTCGCTTACGGCAAGGTCAACGACACGATCAATGCCATGAGCGGATACGGAGTTGAAGCCGGCATTGCGGTGGGCTACGGCCTGTACGTCGGCATCGGGGCCGGCATAGCGGGCGCCCTCGGTGGTCTCCTGGGGTTGGTCAACCGCAGCTAGACATGCCGCAGGAAGTCACCGGCGGAGCACACGGGAACGTCGGGGCGACCGAGACGGCTACGGGGGAATCGTGAGAAGAGGCCTCGCCATTCACTGGCGGGGCCTCTTGGTCCCTCCCTACGCTCCGGCAACCAGATCGGGATCGAGGTCGCGAAGACTCTCGATATAGATCGTGGCCGCTTCCGTTGCTCCCGCCGCAGGCGGAACGGTGGCGTTTTCGTACACCAGATCTCAGTGTCGACCAGGACCCCGTCCAGGTCGAAGACGACAGCCCGGATCGGCGCCGAATCGGGCCCGCCGCGAGACCCAGCCGTCAAGGCTTCCAGGGCCGCGGCCGGGCAGGATCGTGGACCGGCGGCTCTTCGATCGGATGGGGACTGATCCAGGTCGACCGATCGGCCTCGGGCTCGGCAGGTTCTGGCGCAGCATGAATGGGTCTGGCGGCCGGCTTACCCCGGTAGTGGATGGCCGCCGCTCGAACGGCGACTGGCTCGGGCGCTTTCCTGTTCGCGGCCGCTGCGCCAGGCGTTGGTTCCGGAGCAGGCGGGGGCGCTTGCACGCCAGCCGCGAGCAGTAGCGTTTGTATGGGCATGGACCTGGCCGGCTTCCCGGTGGCCGGCTTGGCTGGCTTCTTTGGGGCAGCCTTTGAAAGGCCGGGCGCGGGCTTCGGTACCGGAGCAGCAGCGAAAGACGGCTGCGATGAGGCGGGTGCAGGCGGCACGGTCGCGGGCGGCTTCCGTTTTGGCTTTGGCGACGCAGCCGTTTTCCGGGCGGCGACGACGCGCCCCGACGCGGCCTTCGGCCGGGTTGGCGCGGCGGCAGGAGCCTCCCTCGAGGCGACCGCACGGACCACGACTGGGCCCCCGGCAGTGGCTCCTTGCGCGACCGCGATCGGGACTGGAGCTGGGTTGCGGTTGTCGATGCCGGCGATCAGCCCGCGCACAAACTCGCAAATCCGGTCGGCCTCACCATCCACGCCCTTCAGGACCATGGCTTCGACCTGCACCGCGACCAGGCGATGCCCGTCGCCGGCTTCAACCGCGAGCTCGCTGACCACGAGCTTGGGCCAGCGGATCAGCCTCGCCGTGGCCCTCGGAGCCTCGTCCGGTCCGGCCGGCCGGACTGCGACGCTCACTAAGCCAGCGACGGTCGGCGCGAGTACTGAGTAGCGCGTCTCGGGGTCATCACCCCAGGCGACCCAGCATTCTGGGTCCGCGCCTGCACCCAGATCCACGAGCACGGACGCGAGAACGGGCAACACCCGGCTGCCCATGGACTCTTTGGTTGGGGCCGTCTTGCGCCACTCGCTCAGCCGCACGGGTCTCCTCCCGGAACGCGGGGCCTGATCTCGCCGTCGCTGCTCAGGCTATCACGGCCCAGCTTGCGGACGACCCCCGTTCGATCGTGCTACGAATGCGGTCCGCCCACCCAGCGAATGATGCGGCGACGGAACCGGGACGCGTATTCTGATCCTCGTCGAGACATCGGACGGCATCGCCGGACTCCAGCCCCGACCGACCGTCCGGCCGGGTTTCGAGCGGCGGGGTTGCCTGCGAGAGGTGGTGCAAATGAGAGTTGACCGCGGCCGACTCAACTGGGGCGTCTTCTTCATCGTCCTGGGCGCGGTGCCCCTCGCATACCATCAAGGCGCCGTCTCCAGTGCGGCTCTCGGCGATGCCTGGCGGCTCTGGCCGCTGGTTCTGGTGGGCATCGGCCTGGGCTTCGTCCTGTCGCGCACACCCGCCTTCTTCGTCGGCGGTCTGGTCGTGGCGATCTGCCTTGGTCTCGTCTTCGGGAGCGCCCTCGCGATCGGCCCCAACGTCGGCTGCGGCGGGGGAACCGGCACACAAAGTGTCTCCCGGTCGGGTTCGTTCGAGGGCAATTCGTCGGTGGATCTGCACCTGCAGTGCGGCTCCGCCACCATCGCCACCTCGACCGACCGCCAGTGGCACGTCACCGCCACCAGTGCGGGCGGCAATGTCGCGCAGGTCGGCTCCAACGCCAACTGGCTGCAGGTGAACTCCGTCACGACGAGCGGATGGTGGTTCGACCGAGGCAAGGACGACTGGCAAATCGCGCTGCCCCAGGGAACGCAAATCGACCTGGTATCCACGCTCGACATGGGCGATGCCCGCTTCAGCCTCGGGTCGGCCAGTCTTGCCTCAGCGCAATTCACGCTCAACCTGGGTTCGCTCAATGTCGATCTCACGGGCGCGAGGGTCGGCACGCTTAGCGTGTCCACGAATCTCGGCTCGGCCCACGTGACCCTCGATGGATCATCCGATCTGTCGGGCGATCTCAAGACGAACCTGGGATCGCTCGACGTTTGCGTACCGGCCGGGCTGGGCGTCCAGGTCACCGCCAGCGACAGCCTCTCGTCGAGCGACCTCAGCGGAGCCGGCCTGATTCATACGGGAGGCCTCTGGCAGACGCCCGACTACGCCAGCGCTTCGCACAAAGCCAACCTCACCTTCGAGACGAGTCTCGGAAGCCTGAAGCTCAACCCCGCAGGAGGCTGCAAGTGAATCCACGACGCCTGTACCGCTCCGCCGACGACCGAATCCTTGCCGGTGTCGCCGGCGGTGTTGCCGCCTACTTCGATATCGACCCTGTCATCGTCCGGATCATCTGGTTCCTGTCGGTCTTCTTCACCGGGACGCTGACCTTCTGGGCATACCTGATCATGATCGTCGTCGTCCCTCTCGAACCGACCGAATGGCCACCGCAGTCGCCCTGGGCGCCCGGCGGCGCTCCCGCCGGCTACGCGGCCGGCTTCACGCCCCCGACATCCGGCCCCGTCCCTGCCGGAACGCCGGATGACGCGATCGGATCAGCTGAGTCGGGCACGACTCCGACGGTCGATCCGAGCGCGGCGAGTCCAGGCACACCGACGGCTCCCGCTCCAGGCGGCGCGTGGAATGGAGATTGGCGCTGGCAGCGGCGTCAGGAGCGCTGGCAGCGGCGTCAGGAGCGCTGGCGGCGGCGAGCCGACACGCGCGACTACCGCCATGAGGACGGCGGGCCGGGCCTCGTCTTCGGCCTCCTGCTGATCCTGGTCGGCGGCATGCTGGCCTGGCATCAGATCGACCCCAGCTTCGACCTCAGCCTGATCTGGCCGGTCGCAATCATTGCCCTGGGCCTTATTCTCGTCGCCTCGTCGTTGCGCTTCCGCGACCGATCCTGAGGCGCGCCCGCTCTACTGTCCGGAGCCGCTGGTTTCTGGGCGGTTCGGCCGGCGGCGAACGCGCGCGGTCAGCGATAGGGGAACCGCCCAGTTTCCTCGGGATCGGGACACTAGCTCGAGCTCTAGCTCGCAGTTTCCCGGCGTCGACGCTGACGAAGCGAGAGGAGGAGATACCAGCCGGACAGCAGCACCGAGCTGAAGCCCGAGATGAGGGCTACCGCAAGCGCAATGAAGGCTGGCATTTGGGTCAGGCCGTTGGTTGGCGAGTTCCCGCCGCGGTCCAGTTGCAGGATCGCGACCCGGTCGCTCGGAGCTGTGGGTGAGGCCCCGGGAGCCGTCCCGCTCTGATCGCCTGAAGTTGCGGTGGCATCGGGTGTAGCGGTCGGGATAGGCGTCGCTGTAGCGGTGGGGGTAGGCATCGGTGTAGCGGTCGGTGTAGGCGTCGGTGTAGGCGTCGGCGTGGGCTTCGGCGTGGGCGTCGGCGTGGGCTTCGGCGTGGGCTTCGGCGTGGGGGCCTTCGTCCGGCAAGGAGTCGCGGCGGGAGGGGCCGCCGTCGGGGCGGGAGGGGCCGCCGTCGGGAGCGGGTCGTCAAAGGGGGACTTGGTCGGGGGCGCTTGCGTGCCGTTCGGGCCACCGGCGCTGAACGCGCAGTCGTAGTAGTAGGTCGAGCCGCTGGCCCAGCCGCCGCATCCGACGCGGTCGTAGCCGCCCATGATGATGTTCCAGTGACTGGACGACGACTGCCAGCCCGCCATGCCGTGTCCCGTCGTGGAGTAGGTCCAGGTCTGCCAGCCGTTGTACGAGTACAGGAAGGCACCGTCGCCGTATCCGCCGTTGACGAGGTCGATCTCGCCGACGCTGCCATAGCCCCAGGCGCTCTCGAGAACCGACACGAACAAAGTGCTCGAGAGCGTGTAGGTCGCGGCGTCGCAGAGCCGCAGGTCGTGCGACATCTGGCCGAAAGCGGCGAAGTCCTGGGCCCGGCCGCTGAGCGTCTGATTCGCGTCGTCCGGACAGGGGATTGAACCGTCACGAGCCTTCGAGGCCAGGAACGGATCCACCGCCAGCGCCGGTTTGCCTGCCGTCGCCCTGACGCCGTTGATCAGGCGCACAAACTCCGAAGCCTGGGCGTCGAGGGGACCTGACCCAGCCCGGACCGCCGGCACGTGCCACGTGAGCGATGCGGTGAACAGGCCCAGGCCGAGTGCGACTGCGGCTGGTATGGCAATGCGACGCGAGAGGTGGGTATGCCGCACGACTTCTCCTCCGGACGGTAGAGGCTCGTTGCGTCAGAGCGACGTGACAATCGCCCAAGCCCATCCTACAGACAATGGGCCATAGGTCACAGTGTCCGGACAGATCGCAACCACCCATTCAGGCAGTACTGGGCTACGGAGCCTTCACGCTGGCGGTGGATGCGGTGCGGTTGAGGCGGGTTTGTTGAAGAATCCTGAACCCGTCCTGGAGTACTTCTTCACTTCGCCCCTAGCTCCACAAGTCCCACTTCGTGGGCGACGATCGCCGACGCGGCACGGTTCGGCAAATCGAGCCCCACGAGCAAACCCGGCCACAT
>Ga0182027_10015948_pt1 | contig 10289 bp, 7 predicted proteins | sample 712E1DmetaG_FD_121300 | JGI IMG/M metagenome (GOLD analysis project Ga0182027, IMG submission 121300) | Permafrost microbial communities from Stordalen Mire, Sweden - 712E1D metaG (Illumina Assembly) | ecosystem: Environmental > Terrestrial > Soil > Wetlands > Permafrost | place: Sweden... | reverse complement strand
TGATCTTATTGCAGTACCGCAGCTTATTGATAAGTATCAATTAATGGGGGACCCAGGCGGATTTATGATGGGAGACCAATTAGGAGCGGGACAAAGTACAAGAAATAGGATAGATGGTACAAAATTAAGAGATAAACTTCAAGAAAAATTAGAAGATATAAATTTTCCAATATATGCTACATGTAACTCATTACAACTATTTGCAAAATTAAATCTGTTTCCGATAAAAGTTGGAACTGTAAAAAATACCTCAGGAAAACATGAAACTACAAGTTGGGACATGGAAGTAAATCCGAAAAATGATACTGTGTGGTTAAAATATTTGAAAGATTATACTGCGCCTATATTTGCACCAATAAGCCATGGTGAAGGTAATATTCGATTATCTGACGAAGAATTGCAAAAAGCAGAAGAAATGAATCTTGTCGCTCTTCGTTATATACAAGGGCATATGTGCGAATATTTTCAATCATCTAGAGGTGAAAAATATAATCCAAACGGATCTATAGCTAATATTGCAGGATTTGGATGGAATAATAATCTGATATTATTTCCACACTTTGAAAGATTATTAAAGAATTGCCAAAGAGAAGATAAAGCGTTATTGCAGACAAAAAAAATGGAAGGCAAAATACGCGAATATACACCAGACGGATTATATGAGCCAACGTATTTGATGTTCAAGGCAGCTGTTGATTTTGTGAAATGATAATGTAAACTAATAATGTAAACTAATAAGGACGTGATTAGATAATAGATTTAGATAATATATTGAGGGAATGCAAATGAAAAAAATACCTACAGCGATAATGATGAGCGGGAAGGGAACCAATGCTTTTAAGATTATTGAGGAAAAAAGTCCTAATCTGGATATAAGATTAATTTTTTCAGATAATCCTTTGTCTAATGCAAAAAATATAGCCACAGTAAAAGGTTTGGAATTTGAGATTAATGATATATACAAATTTTGCGGAGTCGGAAATGCGCCTGACAAATTAACTGGTGATGACAGAATAAAATTAAAGAATAAAGAACTTAGAAAACAGTTTGATTTGAACACATCTAAAGTTTTAAAAAAATATGGGATTGAATTGATAGCAACAGCAGGATATGATTGGGTCATGGACGCCATTTTGCCTGCTACTTATGTCATTGTGAATGTGCATCCTGGAGATTTAAGGAAAAGAAATGCGGATGGAAAACCATTATATGCTGGACTGCGTTGGATACCTACTGCAAAAGCAATACTCAATGGAGAAGAGTATGCTTATACTTCAACACATCTGATTACGCCAGAACTTGATGGAGGACCAATTGCAAGAATCAGTTCTCCAGTTATGATAGTTTTGCCTGCAGGAATCAATAAAGACAATATTTTGCCTGCCGGAATTACGTTGAAAGATGTTATAAAAGATATTGATTATAATCATGGAAAAATATTTGGAAATTCTACTTTATATACGCATTCCAAATCGGTGCAAGAAAAATTAAAAGAAAGAGGAGATTGGGTTGAGTTTCCATTAACAATGCATGTGATAGGAGAATACATGTTGAACGATAGGTTTACACGAAATGAAAAAAGAGAATTGTATCTGGACGGAAAATCAATTCAACACGGATTTTTGATGAATGTTAAGTAATTCTTTTATCTCTTTTGAATAGAGACCTAAACTATTTTTTTCAGTATATTTTTAAATCATATATCGCTCTAAAATTTATGCTTGAAAATGACATAATTATGCCAAGAGCAGTTCAACCACCTCGTGACGAAAAACTGTTAAAAAAAGTTACGCCTATAGTAGATTGGATTGTAGATCATACAACAACTCTACACATAAATATGCCTAAAGATATATTAGAAATGTATAAATTTCGTGCACAATTAGGTGCTGGTGTGATGACTGTACAAAATCATTTAGGTATTCCAGAAACTTATATTCTTCCTGATATATTCTATAAATACGATTTACCAATTCCTTATTCTATTAGTGGTGATAATCTGATAAAAGGAAAATTCTTTGTTGATGGAGCAACAAAACTTGGAATAATATTTTCTGAAAGAGGTACTTTTGATGTAGAAGTTGCAGCAAGAAGATCTAGAGAAAAAACAGAGTCAGTATTGGAACGTGGCTGTAATATAGATTTTTGGCCTGTACCTGGTCGATCAAAAAATGGTTTGACAATAGCATTTCAATCTAGTCCATTTCAAACAGCGTTAAAATTAGATACGCCTATTTTTCCTACAGCCGTAACATATTTTGAACTTCCTGAAGAGTATCATTTCATCGAGAAAAAAAGAAGTAGAAGGAATTTGAGTAAGACGGAAAAACTTAAAGGATATACCATAAAAATTCTTCATATCCCAAAATTGATATTTAAGCATAAAGGGGATGTATATTTTAATTTTGGAGAACCAATAATTCCATCGCAACTTTTTGGATGGCCAATACCTGAAGAAAAAATTCCTGAGTATAGTATACTTCTTGCAGATCATGCTAGAAAAGCATGCTTAAATCAAACAGCAATAACTGAAAGAAATATTGTGGCATTTGCTGCAGGAATGCCTGGCTATATTAGAGATAATGTAGAGATAGTTTTAGATAAGCTACAATCACACTCGGATAAATTTGTTTTTAAGTTTTCAGGAGACTGTAATTTTGGAGACATTTCATTAGAAGATAAAATAAGCATATTAATTCACAGAGCAGAACTCTCTGGTAAGCACCCAAAATTAATAAAAATGTACGGCAATCAGATAAAACATTATGTTGAGGGAATGTATGGTCGAAATTACGACAAATAAGTATATTATATCTATATATTATTTTCTTAATTCCCATTAACTTTAAAAACCACTATACTAAATCTATAATATGGTTAATATTAAGCATAAGAAAGAAGTAAAATTAGATGAGAATGGTAATGACCCTAATAGCGTGATGATTATCTGTGCACATTCTGATGACCAAATATTCGGCCCAGGCGGTACTGTGGCAAAATATGCTAGAGAGGGCAAAAAGATTCATACTATAATATTTTCTTATGGTGAACAATCATTGCCATTACAACAAAAAGAACACACTATAAGAGCGAGAGTTAAAGAAGCGATAGAGGTTGATAAATATTTAGGTGGACATGGTGTAACGTTCTTGGGCTTGGAAGAGACGAAATTTTCAGACCAATTCAGTAAGAAGAGCATGTATCCAAAACTTAAAAAGTTAATATTACAATATAAGCCAAGCATAATATTTACGCATTCGATTGATGACCCGATGCCTGACCATAGAGCATTAAATAGGCTATTGCTAGAAACCATTGATAGAATGCGATATAAATGTGATGTATATATGTTTGATGTATGGAATCTATTTAATTTCAAGAAGAGGCATTATGTCAAGATAGTAGTTGATATTTCAGACATGTTCGCGATGAAAATTAAGGCGTTGAAAATGTTTACGAGTCAAAAGAGAACTTTATTTTGGATGATGTGGACTGTATATTTACGCGCGTGGCATAGTGGTAGAAGTATTAAAGTGAAGCGTGCAGAAACGTTTTACAAGATTAGATAGACTTACAATTTGCATAATTTGGTTAAGGTATAGAATTAATATGACTGATGAATTATTGGATAGGAAAAAGAAACTTGTCATAGCTACAGATAACTTTCTGCCTAGATGGGATGGCATTGCTAGATTCTTGTCTGAAATGATTCCTAGGCTGCACCAACATTATGATATTACAGTCATAGCGCCAGACTTAGGAACATACGAGGACCCGCATATAAAATTAGTCAAGATACCATTGATGAAAATACTTAAAGTCGGAGACTTTCCAATACCTGCATTCAAGCGTAAAATTATCGGTAATGTTGTGAAGGATGCAGATATAATTTTTTCGCAGACAATCGGTCCAATAGGAATTACGGCTATAAGGATGGCTAAGCGTTATAAGAAACCATTGGCGGCTTATACGCATGCTATAGAGTGGGAATTGGTTCCAAGAGCCATGGGATCACTTTTACTAAAAAAATATAGTCAGATGTTTGCCAAACGTACAGCCAAAAAGATGTATAATAATTGCGATTTGCTTATCATGCCTTCGCAAGGTATCTCGGAATTATTTTTGTGGAATAATATAAGGACGAAGTCTGCAATAGTGCATCTAGGTGTGGATATAAAGAAATTCCAGCCTGTTGATGGTGAGCAAAAGCTGGCATTAAGGGATCAGTTAGGATTCTCAGCAAATGATTTAATCATAGGATATCATGGACGCATAGGCAGAGAGAAAGATTTAATTACATTATTGCGCGCATTTACAAGACTACAACCTTCTAATCATAATATTAAATTGTTAATAGTAGGCGATGGTGTAGAATCCATTAAGAGGCAACTATCCGCTAGGCAAGGAGTAATATTGGCCGGTGCAAAGAATAATCCTGTGCCGTATCTGCAGGTCATGGATATATATTGTATGCCATCATTGACGGAAACAACATGTCTAAGTGTACTTGAAGCAATGGCATGTCAATTAGCCGTCGTGAGTACTGAAGTAGGATTCATCAAAAGTTATATCCGGAATGGATATAATGGATTATTCTTTGAAAAGCAGAATCAATATCCTCTAGCTAAGAACATTCAACGCTTGATAACAGATGAAGCATTCAGAAAAACATTAGGTGTAAATGCCAGAAAAACAGTTGTAGAACAATTCTCATGGGATAAGACAGCAAAAGGCATAGAAGAAGCATTGAATGGATTATTGGAAGCGAAGGGGAAGAAATAAAAACTTTTAAATAATCCTTTTTTTGTCTTTCTATATCTTCAGCGTCGTAACTTTTGATATGCCGAACTCATTCATAGAAACGCCATATAATGTATCTGCTTCTGAGATTACAGAATCGTTATGACTTATGATTATGTATTGCGCCTTCTTGGAATAGTTCTTAACAAGTAATGCTAACTGTTCTGAGTTCTTCTTATCCAATGCAGCGTCGACTTCATCAAATATGTAGAATGGTGCAGGATCATATTCCTGGACTGCAAAGATGAATGCAATAGCAGTCAAAGTTTTCTCTCCGCCTGACAATGATTTTATATCCAAGAATTTAGTTCCGGTAATCCTGACTTTAATCAATAATCCTCCATTGAATGGATCATTCTGGTCCTCCAACTCAAGCGATGCTTCGCCTTTGCTGGACAAGGCTCCGAATATTACTTTGAAGTTGTGGTCAATAATCTCATATGTCTTCATGAACAACTCTTTTTTCTTACTGTCAATCTCATTGATCATCATCAATACGTCTTCACGCTCATGCAATATTTTTTCTTTCTTCTCGTTAAACGTCTTGTATTCTTTCTCAATCTTTTCATATACTTCTAATGCACGCATATTTACTGCACCGATATCTAGAATTAATTTCTCGAATTGTGCAATCTCTTTTAATATATCGGATTCAGGCTTATCCTTGAATAGTTCTACATCTTCATATTGTTTATATTCTTCAACCATTCCAGAGAGTTGTGCTCTAATCTCAGCACTTTGCAACGATACTAGATTATCTTTCTGTTCTATCCTTCTTGCCTCTTCCTGCTTATTGAATACTTCATTCTCATGTTTGCTGACTTCTTCAGATAATTTATTACGTTTGTTGAATAATTCCTTGAATTGTGCATAGAATTTAGCTTCAATTGCTTCCTTCTCTTTTAATGAAGATTCTTCTTCCTTGATTTTCTTTGTTAAATTGTTCTTTTCGTCTTCAAATCCAGATTTTTCTTTGTCTTGCTGCTTCAATATCTTTGCAATATTTTCTTTTTCTGGATTTAATACATTGAGTATCTGCGCATCATTATTTTTTATTTCCATCTTATAATTAGTCATATCCTCGCGCAACTGAGTTCTTTTCTGCTCGAATGCATTCAGTTCTGCCAATAATGATGGATTTCTTAACTCCGATATTTTATCTCTTAGTTGCTGCTTCTTAATCTTTAATTGTGCTAATGCCTTATTCTTTTCGCTCGTCTTGATGATTATAGCGTCAAGGTTCTTATCAAGTTCTGTGATAGATTTCTTTAATTCTAATTTTTGTTTTTTGCTGACATCCAAATCATTAGAGTCGAGGTGCAGTGTTTTCTCCATTACAATTATTTCGCCGTCGAGGTTGGATTTTAGTTGTCTTAATCTATCGATTAAATCTTCGTTATCTAATTTCTTCTGTTCTAAGTTGCTCACCATCTTGTTTAAGTCATCAATTTCAGATTCTAATTTAACTATACCGTCGCTGACTTCTTTTTCCTGGAATCCTGAACCTGTTCTAGTCCTGAATCCTCCCTGCATTGAGCCGCTTGTTTCAAGTAGATCACCGCTCATTGTGACCATTCTATAATTTCCTATACCAATCTTTCTGGCTGTCTCAACATCTTCAACAACAATAGTATTTTCGAATACATAACTGAATACTTTTTCGAATTGATGATCATACGTTACTAAATCAATTGCTAAGCCTTTGATTCCAGGAGAATTAAGATTCTTTAATTCAGGTTTTATAGCTACAGACTTTATCTTGTTCATAGGCAGGAATGTTGCAACTCCTAACTTGTTATCTTTCAAGTATTTGATGCATTCTGCAGCAATCTTATCATCTTCTACAACGATGCTTCTGATTCTTGCTCCTGCAGCAACCTCTAATGCTAACGAGTATTCGGATTTTACATTTCCTAAAGTTGATACTAAACCGTAAATCCCTTTCTTTGTTTCTTTCATCTCTAGAATTCTTTGCACGGCTACACCTGCAGCGACACTTTCCTTGATTGTGTTGCTTTTGGCTTGTAATTTCATCAATTCTTCTTTTCTACTCAAAGTTTTTGCGCGAGCATTTTCTGTCTGTGCCGCCAATGATGAATTTTCAGAAAGTGCAGTATTTAATTCTAAAGTGATTTTTTTGAATTCATCTTTTTTCTTTTTTAAAGTTTCTAACTGACTTTTATTCTCTTTCTCCAGCTTTAATACATTCTCGATGCTATCATCGATATTTTTTAGCGTTAACTCGCCTCTATCTTTTTCTCTGAGCAGATTCTGCTGTTCTTCCCTGACCTTTTGTATCTCTTCCTGCAATACTTCACTGTCCTTGTCTATCTGCTCAATCTCTTTATCTATCTGTTGAACGCTGTCGAGATTATTTTTTTCTAAGAATAATTTAATTTTGCCTTCTATCTGCTGTAAATCTTTTTCCTTATTTAGGATTGCGCCTTCTAAATCTTTTTTGTTTGCTTGTAACTTATCGATTTTATCTGCTAATTCTGCTAATGAATTCTGTAATTGCTGTTTTCTATCATTAATCTTTGTTAGTTCTGTCTCTATAGCATTTACTCTTTGATTATTCAATGCTAATTCTATCTTTAATTTTTCAACTTCTTTATGGATTGCAACCTGTTCCTTTTCTCCTTTTTCCTCAATCTCTTTATTTATCTTATCAATATCGCGCTTCTTTGTATCGATAACGTCTTTTAATTTGTTGACTTCTTCATTTAATTTTCCTATCTTATGATTTCCTTCATCAATTTCTTTCTGAAGCTTTTCTTTTTCAATAGTCTTTGTTTTTATTTTATTGTCTAATAATGTCGCTTTATTGCTCTTGATTTTATCGTTTAAATCCTTGAATTTTAATGCCTGGTCTCTATCTCTTTTAAGTTCCTGCAAATGTGTTTTTCTTTCGGCTAGAATTATTTCGACTTCATTCATCTTTTCTTCAACACGCTGAAGTTCTCTCAATGCTTTTTCTTTCTTTTCTTCATATACAGATAGGCCGGCTATCTGCTCAAGCATCTGCCTTCTTTCTAATGGAGTCATCTCTATCAAACTAATTATTTCACCTTGTAGAACAATATTATATCCGTCTGGATTTATCTTTGCAAACGCGAGCAAGTCAAGTATTTCTTGCCTCGTTTTTGATTTGTCGTTAATCTTGTATACTGATTGGCCATTTTCCTTGATTATTCTGGTTATTTTTACTTCATCTGGATATTTGTCTTCTTGAGGTTTCTTACGTTTATTGCTAGAATCATCTCTTATGATTGGGAAAACTTTATTTTTATTATCAAAGAATATTGAAACTTCTCCTTCTTTTGCAGGATTCTTCAGCTTTCCACCGTTATATATTAAGTTTGAAGATTTTTCAGCGCGCATCTCTTTGCTTGAGCCTTTACCTAGGACGAAGCATAATGCATCCATCACATTTGACTTTCCAGAACCATTTGGACCTAAGACACAGTTGAAGTTATCTCCAAACAATAGTTCAGTCCTGTTTGCAAAAGACTTAAAGCCTTTAATTTCTAATTTAGTTACTCTCGTTACTCTAGACATCATTTCTCCTTACTATGACTTTAACTTTATTTTTGTATTCTTCGGTCAATGCTGGCAGGATGTGCGACAATAACTGTTCTGCAGTCATCTTCCTCACTATGCCGTTCGTCGTCTGTGTCCATTGCCCATTAACCTTTTTGTATTTCTGTTTCCATCCAGACTTCAAAACGAAATAAATCGTACACTCATCATTCTTCATACTATGCCTCATTAACTTTCTAATCTCTCACCTGAAACAGATGAAATGGTCTGTATTTCATATATAAATTTGACTATTTTCATGTACATTTATAATTTTTTAAGTACGAATATAACAAAACTTGAATTTCTAGGAAATCTTCTTGTGGAAAGCATAATTTTTGTGATATTTATAGCAAAAAACTTATTTAGTGTTCTTAATCTACCTAAAAGTCCAACATCTAATACTATGCCTTCCGAATGCAACAATTCGAACCCATTTGTAGTAAAATGATTTATAGCTTCTTTGTATTTCCATTCATTCAAATGTTCTGATATAGGAAAATATTTTCTAATTCTAAAAGTTAGTTCGAATCTGCCTACGATTGTCTGATTTAAAAAAGGATAAGATATTACTAATATCCCCTGCGGTTTTAATACTCTATGAAATTCTTGTAATACTTTGTCAGGATTTAATACATGCTCTATTGTTTCAACACAAACAATTTTACTAAAAGATTCGTTGCGAAATTTCAACTCTTCTATATTCATTTTTTTGAACACAAGATTTTTTGGAGGTTTGCGGCTGTTTTCTTTAAATGCTGTTCTGGCCAAATCAACAGCATATATTTTTTTACACTTTTCAGATATGGATAATGACAATGAGCCGTTGCCACATCCAGCATCTAGAACTATATCATCTTTTTGTAGATTCAAATTTTTTAATGCTGATGCTTGTCTTTCTTTATGATACATGCTACTGATATTTATGCCAAATAATGTATAGCCCTTAGTATATCCTTCAGTATCCCATTTGTTATGATAATATTTTTCTAATTCTTTGTTGTCTTTAAATTGCAATCTTTCCTTCTTTAATATTGTTCCGAAATCTTCATTTTTATTCATATCTATCCCTCACTCATCCTCATAATCCGTATTCATATAATATTTGATGAACAGTTGCTTCATAACCTTAGCGAATGCTTTATCTCTTATGAGCATTGTTGTATTTGATTTGATTAATCCAATCATTACTTCTTCGTCATCAACTATTCCCATAGCCACTCCCTCATTCTCGATAGGTTTAATTTCTTTGTTTATTGTCTTCCATTCTTTAATTGCTTTTTCAGTTTCTTTGCTGAATAGACCTATGTGCTTTATTTCTATTCCTTTTTTTATTCTTTCTCTTTCATCTCTCATCCACGTAGGGTTTGCTTCGAATGTGTATTTGATATTATAAGCATACTTTTGAGTTTCTTTGATTTCTTTATTTATCTTATAGAAATTACTTTTGCCTTTAGCAAGTATTACTGGCTCAACATCATGTTCTTCATATATCTTCTTGAGCTCTTTGACTTTATTATCTATTTCCATTAAACTTTTAATTCTATTATCTATTATTTCGTGCAATTTTTGCGGATCTGATGGAACATATTTTTTTGTCTCTTCTGGAATTGTTTTTATTAAGCCTTTCTCCTCTAATGATGCTAGTACTGTGTATATTCTTCCATATGGGACTAAAGATTCTTTACATATGTGTCCTGCCGTTGTCTTTCCAAGTCTTAACATTACTTCGTATACTTTCGTCTCGTTCGATGTAAGGCCTAACTCTTTGAACTCCATGCTTGATTTGTGCTTAACCAATATATAAACTTTACTACTACAACCATCTCTGAGGTGGCAAAGATATAAATACTTCTTAAGATATAGTACTACTATTAGGTAACAACGAATAAGCGTTGTTAGACGAGGTG
>Ga0182027_10015947_pt1 | contig 10289 bp, 9 predicted proteins | sample 712E1DmetaG_FD_121300 | JGI IMG/M metagenome (GOLD analysis project Ga0182027, IMG submission 121300) | Permafrost microbial communities from Stordalen Mire, Sweden - 712E1D metaG (Illumina Assembly) | ecosystem: Environmental > Terrestrial > Soil > Wetlands > Permafrost | place: Sweden... | reverse complement strand
TCACGCAAACTGGGTTTGACCACGACCGAGATTCTGGGTCACGCCCATGAAGGCGGTGTGCGTGCCCTGTATATTATGGGCGAGAACCCGATGATGTCCGAGCCGAACCTGAACGTGACGCGTAAGCACATGCAGGAACTGGAGTTTCTGGTTGCACAGGATATTTTCATCAACGAGTCGGGTGCGTTCGCGGATGTGTTCCTGCCTGCCACGCCGTTCGCGGAAAAGGAAGGCACGTTCTCGAACACCGATCGCCGCGTACAGCGTGTGCGACAAGCCCAGAAACCGCGCGGGCAGTCGCGCCCCGATTGGAAGATCATCTGTGATCTGGCGCTGCGCCTCGAAGTCCGGCTTGGACGCCCCACCGCCAAATGGGATTATGCCAACCCCGAAGAAATCTTGCGTGAGATGGCAGGTGTCAACAGCGATTATGCGGGTATCACGTATGAGCGCATCGAGAAGGTCGGGCTGCAATATCCGGTGCCGAGCATCGATCATCCCGGCACGCCCACGCTTTTCAAGGATACCTTTCCGCGTGGCCGCGGCAAGTTCATCCCGCTGGATTTTGTGCCGGTAAGAGAGCAACCCGACGATGAATACCCCTTCATCCTGACCACCGGACGATTGCTGGAACACTGGCATGGCGGCACGATGACGCGCAACTCCACCTTGAATGAAATCTATCCCGAAGCACGCGTCGAGATCCATCCCGCCGACGCGGAAATCCACGGCATCCGCAATGGTGACGCGGTGCATTTGCAATCACGCCGCGGCGAGGTGGTCATGCGCGCCACGGTGACGGAAAAGACGGCTATCGGTTTGATCTTCATCCCTTGGCACTTTGCGGAAGCCGCAGGCAACTTGTTGACCAATGATGCCCTCGACCCGCAAGCCTTGATCCCCGAATTCAAGGCCTGCGCGGTACAAGTTTTCCCTGCACGAGAAGATGAATTGCCGAATCCGGAAGCGGTGTTGAAGAGGGGAAGATATTAGCCCCTGCCTTTTCCTCCCCCAAATCCGATGAGTTAACCGATGAATCAGCATCTCAAATTTGCATCATCGTATTTGGGGGAGGTGTCACGTAGTGACGGTGGGGGCAGCCTATATTTCCATTTCATAAACCCGATACCGCCGCAATGGAATCGCTCCCAGCTTCTTGATGGCGTTGATCATCGGCCAGTTATCTTCCAGCACGTAGTTGATTTCCATCCAGGTTTCGGGCGTATAAAGTGATTCATACAAGGCGCGGTAGAGCAGGCTGTCCACGGCTTTACCCTGGTACTCAGGGATCACTCCCAGCGCAAACATGCGATAGCGTTTCAAACGCGGAATCCCCGTCAGCAGTTTGAACCAGCCAAAGGGCAGGAGCGAGCCGTCCAGCCCTTTGAGCAGCGAATTGACATCGGGAATCGCAATGGCAAACCCGACCGGACGCCCCTTGGCATCTTCTGCAAACAAGACCGCCTTGTGTTGGACCACCGGTTTGAGATCGCGCGCCGTGGCCTGTACTTCCGCTTCGGTCACGGGCGAATAGCCCCAGTTGTCAATGATGCTCGAGTTGGAAAGTTCAACGATCAGTTTGACTTCCTCTTCATAGCGGTGCATGTCAACCGGTCTCACGCGAATGCCATAGCGTTTTGCCACCGTATCGGTGAGTTCCAGGATGCGCGGCGGGATGTGGTAACCTTCCCGGGCAGAAACATACCAGCACAACAAGTCCTTAACCTTTTGCAGACCAAAGTCTGTGAGGTATTCGTTATAGAATGCGGGATTATAGGGAGCCATGACAATCGGCGAAGGCGTGAATCCTTCGACCACCATGCCCCATTCCTGTGAGACGAAGGTCCACGGGCCGCGCATGGATTTCATGCCGCGCGCTTTGAGCCAAACGCGTGCCGTCTCGAGCAGCAGACGCGCCGCCTGCGGGTTCTGAATGCACTCGAAATAACCGAATAGACCGATGGGCTGTTTCCAGAAGTCAAGCGCCAGCGTATCCATGAACGCCGCAATTCTGCCGATGGTTTTGCCCTGATCTTCGAGCAGGAACAATTGATATATGCAGTGCTCCAACAGTGGATTGCGCTTTACGTCAAATTGCCCCTGCTGTTCGTCGCGCAGCGGCGGCACAAAAACGGGATCATCCTTATACAGGCGGTAGGGCAGGTCAATGAAAGTTTCAAGTTCGCGCTTGGTTTGGACGGGGATGATGTTCATGTTGGAATTTTATTCCCTTTTCAAATTGGATTTTGACAAACCTATATGTGATTGCAGATAAGGATGCGCGACCAAGACTTGCGTCTGCCGAAAGAGCTGTTGAGAGTGGTCGGCAGGAAACTATTTTTTTCTATTCCCAAACGACTCATTCAAATTCGTATGCATGATTTCAGCGGCATAGGTGCGATCCGTGACGGGGCTTAATAGCCCCGCCATTTTCTTCGTGATCAGTGGGGTCATCTTGTAGCTGTAAAACTTCTTGTACAGTTTGGTTGTGCTTTCCTCGTTCCATGCCCAGTCCGTAAGAGGAAACTTTGAAGCGTCGAAGGGACGCGTGTAGCCGCGTAATACTTTGAGTTGGTGGATGGATACATAATGCTCGAAATAGGTCATCACCAGCTCGCGCAGATTCTTGTGGACTGCCTCGCGGAAGCCCAAATTGACATAATTGGTCTTTGCCACTGCACCCCAGCGGCCATCGCGTTGGAACAATGCCAGTACGTGATCATCGTCCTGACCGGGGTCGGGTTGGATGTCAATCACAAGCGGTTTGAATCCCAATTTCCACAACAACAACACCCCTAAAAACCCGCCATCGAGACAATGACATTGCTTATCCAGAATCACATTGAGCGGTGAGCGGTCGCGCACATCGGCTTTGTAGGTCAGGCTCTGCAGGTATTCCTGCACATCGAAGGGCGATTTGATTTGTTCGATTGCAGAACGTGCCTCTGCCGGGAGATGGGATTCAAATTGGGCCAGTGCATCCATTTGTTAAGTATACCCAGAAAATTGGATTGATTAGGAAGAATCAAACGGTGAGAGTAGCCAATTCTGTGGGTTTCCGAATCGTTTACCACGGAGTGCACTTGCGCTTTGCGTGCTTCGCGAAGAGCACAGAGCTTTTTGCTCTTATTTTTCTCTGTGGACTCTGTGGTCTCTGTGTTGAAAAATTAGCTCACGATTTTATTCACTCACATTGTTTATTGAGCAGGGTTTAGAACCCGCCCAATGAACAGGATTTGTCCGCTCTTGAGATCGCGGATGAGGAAGATAAATGGATGGTCAACCACCAAATGTACTTTTTGTTGTAGCGGTGCGCTCGCGGCTTGCATGATGACTGCCGTAGCGGCGGCGGCTTCCGTACCCTTTTCATCCACAGCCACGAAGGCCTTGTGGATCACGTTGCCAATGAACAGGTCGTGATTGCCGGTCATGCCGGAGAAGTCGGCTTTATTGGGGTCGAAGGCATCGGTCATACCAAGCGCTTGGAGTTGGTCGTGTAGGGAAAAATCGGTTGTGAAGCTGAATTTGGGCAGGCCGAGGGCGATCGGTGTGGATTGCATCGAATTTAGAATGTTGTTAAGTTTTTGCGCGTCCAAAGTCGACTCGAAATTTTGGAAGTTTCCTGCATCGGGCAAGATGATATCCATGGCGGTACTGTTCCCTTGATAGGGGAGTTCTACGGCCTGGTAACCGTCTCCCTGGATGTAGGGGAGATCCAACTCGCCGTTATTCATCATCTTTACTTTGCTCTGTGTTCCATCCAACAGGGTGAAATTTGAATCAGTGGTGTTGTTCGCATCGAACGGGACGATCCAATCCGCCTTGAAGTAGATGGCGTTGACCAACACCATGCGCGTCAGCGAGTTGACCGAACCCGGGATAAGCAGGTCGTTGATCTTGTTCTTCGTCTGTTTGCTGACCCAGTCGTTGATGGTCTTGCGCGCGGCCTCGTAGTTCTTGACGAAATCTGCCAGTTGGATGCCGGCTCCGTAATCCTGGGCGATCAAGTCGAGGTAGGCCTGTTGGAAGGCGTAGGTCTGTTCAGCCCAGACTGCGTTGGCGATATTGAGTTGCAGGGGTTGCCCGTTATTGCCCTGTGCTTTGCCTTCGTTTGCCAATTCGAGGTCGAGGGAGTTGAAAGCCGGATGCAGCTGCCCCTGCGGCAGGTTGAATTGCATGGCTTGCGCCATCTGCGATTCGGTCTGATTGCGCGCACCGGCATAAGTCATGGCCAGGGCCAGGGAAATGCTGTAGGGCGAAAAGACCAGATTCCCGTTTTGTGAATGCAAGCTTTCGTAAAGGTTGATGGCGAAGGTATTATTTCCGTTTACGAGCGCGGTCAAATCGCTTTGGCTGACATTGGGCTGGGTCTCACGCTGAACGGAGGATTTCGCCAGGTTGGCAGACGGCACGGACCCTGGCACGGTGCCACAGGCCGAAAAAAGCATCGGCAGGATGATTAGGACCGGGAAAAACTTCAAGTTCTTTTGCATAGGTAACTCCTTTCAATAGGTCAAAGACGAATAACAAGCCGATTTTGTTTCCCAATTCTGGCGCTTGTTGCCCGCAGTAAGAGAATCGCTTTTCCTGTTATCAGTTAAGGCATATCTTACCATTTCAAGAGAGGAATTTTATTCATGAATGAGGCAGTTCCCACAGAAGTGAAACGCGGCGGTTTGGATCAGAAATGGAGAGTACTGACCACGGTGATGTTCGGCCTCTTCATGATCATCCTTGATTCGACCATCGTCAACATCGCCTTTCCGACCTTGCGCCGCGAGTTCGGCGCCAGCCTGTCGGATGCGCAATGGGTGATCAGCATTTACGTGTTGGCCCTGGGGATCACTACTCCGGTCTCCGGTTACCTGGCGGATCGTTTCGGCATTAAGCGCGTTTATCTTTTGGGTTTGGCTATTTTTGTTTTGGGTTCTTTCCTGTGCGGTGTGGCTCCCTCGTTGCCCCTATTGATCGCGGCGCGCGCCTTGCAGGGATTTGGCGGCGGGATTGCACAGCCGCTTGGCCCGGCACAGCTTTACCGTGCCTTTCCTCCCAAAGAGCAGGGTGCGGCCTTCGGTATTCTTGGCATCGCAATAGTGGTCGCTCCGGCGCTTGGCCCGATCCTGGGCGGCTGGCTGGTGGATATCAATCTTTGGCGCGCGATCTTCTTCGTCAATGTGCCGATCGGGATCGTCGGCGTTATTCTCGGTTCGCAGTTCCTGCGCGAGTTCCGCATGGATAGACGGCCGCTCTTTGACCCGCTTGGATTGCTGACTGCCATGATCGGATTCGGCGCGATCTTATATGCCGCCTCCATTGCCGAAAACTTTGGCTGGGGCGGTCAGTTCACGCTTCTGGCTCTTGGATTGGGGTTTGTCTTGCTTGCAGGTCACATCTTGATTGAACTGCGCGTCGTGAAAGAGCCGATGATGAACCTGCGGCTTTTTTCAAACCCCACCTTCTTGATTGCCGCGCTGGTTGGTTATATCGCCACAATTGCCTTGTTCGGCGCAGAATTTATGATGCCAATCTACTTGCAGGCATTCCGCGGGCAGACTGCTTTGGGCGCAGGGATTATTTTGCTGGCGGTCGCGGCCACCTCGGCTATTGCCACGCCCTCCGCCGGACGGCTGTATGACAAAATAGGCCCGCGTGCCATTATGGTTGTAGGTTTTTTGATCCTTTGTATCAACACGTGGCAGTTGGCGTTAATTAAAGGTACAACTCCCATTGCGTATATCGTCTTCCTTTTGGCATTGCGCGGCCTGGCGGTTGGCTTGACCCTGCAAACTTCGTATGTGAGTGCCCTGAGCAGTATTCCGCTTGACCAGCTTCCGCGCGGATCGTCCCTATTAAACAGCACCCGCTTTGTTGTCCAGGCCATCTCGGTTGCGGCCCTGGCGACGATTCTGGTTGGTTTTCTATCGCCGGATATTCAAGCCATGCAGAACCAAATGCAGAATCAATTGGCGACCGCGACCGCGCCTTATGGAGTGTGCGAAACGCCCGGCGTTGCCGCGCAGGATAACTTCCCGCCCGGCACGCTGGCTTCCTTGACCTCCCTGCCTCAACAAGCCTTCACTGCGGCCAAAGCGAAGATTTTATCCACGCTCCAACTTGCCTGTGATCAATCCATGCAGGGCTTTGATGCGGCGTATAAATTAACGTTCTTTGCATCCATCGCGGCGCTCATTTTGGCAGCCTTTCTTCCGGGCTGGCCTGGCAAGTGGGGCGGGCGCGGCTCCACGCAGAACATGCCGATGATGGAATAACGCACATGGGATGAGCGCTTCGCACCAACCGGGTTGCATCGTCCGTTAAGCGAGTAAAATCCATGGTTAAATTGAAGCAGTCTAACAAGTCTAACAAGTCCGACAAGTCTTACAGGTCAACCTGCCAGACCTGTGAGACCTTTAAGACCTGTAAGACTTTTAAGACCTTATAAGAAAGGTGTGACGCATCCATGTCTCTCATTCAGGAAAAAGCGGATCAGGCAATTGAAATTCTGAAAGAACTAAATATAGATCTATGGTTGACCTTTGTGCGCGAGACGAGCGGTGTGCGCGATCCGGTATTGGATTTGCTCATCGGCGCGGGCGACCTGACCTGGCCCTCGGCGTTGATTCTGACGCGTACCGGAGAAAAGATCGCCATCGTCGGCAATCTCGAAAAGGAAGCCATCCGGCGCCTCGAGGTCTTCTCCGAAATTTACGGTTACGATGTCTCGGTGCGCGAACTTTTGCGCGACGTGATTGTTCGCTTCAAGCCCGGGCAGATTGCCGTCAATACTTCCCGCAATAATGTTCATGCAGACGGTTTAACACATGCCATGTATGAATTCTTGAAGGATTATCTTGCGGATACCCCTTACGCGGATCGGCTCATCAGCGCTGAGCCCGTCATCAATTCCCTGCGTGGACGGAAGACTCTTGCCGAGCAGGCACACATCCGGCGCGCGGTGGAGATCACCGAGGAGATTTTCCAAAAGACTTTTACGTTCATCAAGGTCGGTATGACCGAGATTCAAATCGCCGGTACCATGCACGGACTGATGAAGGAATATGGCGTGGACTTTGCCTGGCCGCGTGAGAATAATCCCGCCGTCAACTCCGGCCCGGACTCATCTGTGGGTCACAACGGGCCGACCGGGATCAGGGTCGAACGCGGCCATATTATCCACTTCGATTTTGGTGTGAAGTTTGAAGACTATTGCTCCGATATTCAACGTGTGGTTTATGTGCTACGTGAAGGCGAAACCGAAGCGCCGAAGGAAGTCCAGCGCGGCTTTGCTGTGATCCGCTCCGCGGTGGAAGAAGCGCGGGCGGCGATGAAAGCGGGCGTGACCGGGAATTCCATTGATGTGATCGCGCGCGGCATTGTCGCCGATTCCGGTTATCCCGAATACAATTATGCTCTCGGCCATCAGCTTGGACGCGTAGCGCATGATGGCGGCGCGTTGCTCGGTCCGTTGTGGGAAAAGTATGGTGACTCGCCGAATCAAAAACTTGAGATCGGGCAGGTATTCACGATTGAGCCCGGGCTGGCCGTGGCTAATTATGGCTACATCGGTTTGGAAGAAGATGTCGTCATGACCAAGGATGGCGCACAATATTTCCACGAGCCGCAAAAGGAGATTATTTTATTGAAGGGCTAGCAAGTTGAGGGAGTGTCTAACAAGTCTAAAAAGTCTAACAGGTCTAAAAAGTCAAAAGGGATATACCGCTGCTCAAATCATGAGAGGGGCGTCTAAAAAGAAGACAGCCCCTCTTTTATTGTTTTGGTTGGCTATTTGCCTATGGTTTGACGGTGGGCAAAGCCTGGAGAGTTTGCAGATAGAGGAAGATCGCTTTCAATTCATCATTGGAATAGTTTGCATTGAAATCTTTCCACGGCATCTGATCCGGGTTGAGGACGCGGCCGCTGGGTGTCACGCCGGTGCGAATGGTTTTGATGAAGTCGGTGGAAGTCCATGTTTGTAAATCGCCGGCGGGCGTAAGATTGGGCGCATCGAGTGCTCCCGGCGCGCCGCTGTTACCGCCTGATAATCGAGCGCCGTGACAGTCCCGGCAGCCTGTGACGTTAACCAGGTATTGTCCGTATTGGGAGGTAACACCGATTGGAACAACAGGTGGGCGCTGATCGTGTGCAATCACGGAGGCAGGGACGATATCCGGGCCGAATATGCCTGCGCCGAACATAATCTTTCCAAGTGGATTGATTTCTGGGTCTGGATGTTCCTTGTCAACAGGTGGAACGGATTTGATATATGCAACAATATCGGCAAGGTCCGCATCGTTGAAATTCCAGAATACCTGTGCTGGCATGACGATCAACGCGCGTCCTTGATTATCCACGCCGTGACGCAAGGCGCGTATGAAATCTGCATCCGAAAATTCGGAGCCTGCACCGCCTTGGCCCGCGGTCAGGTTCGCGGAATAGACCTTGGCGAAAGGCGCATTAACCAACAGTTGCCCCGAAAGGTCGGCTGTATGGCAACCGGTGCAGGTTGCTTGCACGAAATGTTTCCCGCGCGCGATGGAAGCCGCATCAGTGGGTATGACGATATTTTCAGCGGGGATATCATAGGTGCGGCTGACCATGGCGTTGCCTTTGAAGAAGAATACAGCCAAAAGGATGATCAGCAAGCCAAGCAGAATACCAATAACGATTCCAAACCATTTAAAAAACTTCTTCATTTCCATTCTCCTTATTAGGTTTTGTTGGCCTATTTTATCTGAAAATACTCTGGTTGAGTCACCTGTTGGTACTATTCCAGTTAAAGAATTCACAATGCAGGGAATCTTGCTCCGAAAGGAAAGGTAATTGCTCACCCTTTCGGATTTGCCGTATAATCAAAGTTGCCAACTATTTGGGGTAACCCCATGCCCACTACTGACCGCAAACTCCGTGGTTTCCTCCGCCACGTTTCATAAGATAGACTCTAGGTTTGTGGATTTCTTGCAAACAGATATGCCCTTCGCGTCTCGACTTCCACTTTTGGATTCGGCTCGCGCACCAAAGTCTCTTCCAACTTGTAATCGGCTTCTTTCAGCCAGGTTTCCATCTCATTAGGTTGGTAGAACGCGAAATCCAGATTGACAGGCTTTTCCCACCATTCATCAAGGTGCTCGATCTTTGTGCCAATGTGAAAGGTAAGCAATAAGATGCCGCCAGGCTTGAGCACGCGCTTCATCTCACGCAAAGCGTCTACAACTTGCTCGCGAGGGATATGAATGATGCAATAAAAAGCTGCAATCCCGCCCCAGGAATTGTTTGCATCCGGTAATGAAAGCATATCGCCTTGGTGAAAATGGATTTCAAGATTCAATCGTTGTGCTTCGGCGACCATGCGCGGCGAAAGATCAACGCCCAGTGTATCCACACCATGAAGATGCAAATAGCGCGCAATTTGTCCTGGCCCGCAACCCATGTCACAGATTGGGCCTAGACTTCCAACTTCGCGGGCCAAACGATCAAGACAATCGCGGTCGAATGGCTTGTAGTCCATCTCATCCTTGAATCTATCGGCATATTCGACTGCCACTTGATCATAGCTGGTTTGAGTGTTTGAAATAATATTGTTCATCTCTCCTCACAAATGGTAAGGGCGACCTTTCATAGGTCACCCTTATATATTATTTTCCTAACCTCGCTCTTCCTTCCTCAACAATGCTTTATTCCAACTTCTTAAATAGCATTCCCGGTTGATTCAGCCTCGCGTCTGGCTTCAAATCGCTGGGTTTATGTTATCCAAAATATTTCTCATACTCATCATGACTTCCGACCCAAAACCAAGTGACAGTGTCTTCATCCAAAACTCCCAGGATGCGATAGCCTAAATTTATCCTGACAGCCCAGATATTTTCTTCCGTGTTAATGCACTTGAAGTGTAAGGATGGGTGAAACGGATTCTCAATCCACAATTTGAAGGCTTTACGCGTTCGCTCTTGGTTAGACTTATCCAGCCGTCTGTATTTCTCCCAAAATGACGGCAACGTGCGCGATTTCATAACTTGTTAAAATCCATTGGCTCGGATCTGCCTTCGGCGATTTGTCGGCGGGCCTGCCGCGCGGCCTCATGGAGTGTCTTTTGGGTTTTGGCAAAAGACTCGTCCCATGTGGCTTCATCTTCGAAATCTGCCAGCCACTCGCGCAAACGTTCTACTACTTGGGACTGGGTTTCTTCGGGCAGGGTTTCGAGCATTTTAATGACCGTTTCTATCGCAGGCGTAACCATAAGCAACTCCATTTGGATACAATAAGTATAGCATAACCGCAGTCTTGGTTCTGAT
>Ga0182027_10015946_pt1 | contig 10290 bp, 6 predicted proteins | sample 712E1DmetaG_FD_121300 | JGI IMG/M metagenome (GOLD analysis project Ga0182027, IMG submission 121300) | Permafrost microbial communities from Stordalen Mire, Sweden - 712E1D metaG (Illumina Assembly) | ecosystem: Environmental > Terrestrial > Soil > Wetlands > Permafrost | place: Sweden... | reverse complement strand
CCTTCGTGTTGCGGCCAGTCAGGATGTTTCCGGGCGGCTTTCTGATAGGCAACGCGGGTCACGTCCACGTTGCTAATGTAGTAAATTTCCTGAACCAGCGTGCCGTCCCGCAGCCAAAGCCGCATCCGTCCGAAAAATTTGCCGTTGAGTGAATTTATCTCCAGCCTCAATCTTCCGTTCTGATGCCAATAACGCTGCCTGCCCGTGCCGTGGTTCATGGTGAAGGAACCGAGCAACCGCCCCTTTTCATCCCATTGCTGGCTGACGCCGTGCAATTTGCCGTGGCGATATGACAATTCCTCGGCCAGTTGGCCGTTGTAATGCCAAGTGCGGCAAAGTCCATGAAGCTGCCCTCCCACTTCCCTGTTTTCCATGCGGATTTGTCCGTTACGGTAATAAAACCGTTTTATGCGAAGTTTCGGCATGATTCGCGGATTCACGTTTATGCCAACCTTTGTTCAATCCCCGCCAGACTTTTTCAACAACCTGACAATGACATCGGTGCTTATCGCATTTCTTTTCGACGCATCAAATTTAACATCAGATACCAGAACTTTTCCCGTGAGTTGCACGGCCATTGTTGGGAGTTGCCTCCAATCGCCGGTAAGATCGGCAGTGTCTAGCGGTGGCATTAGAAAGACTGAGTAATGAGTGCTATACTCGTCTTCGCGTTCATCGAATGGGCAATCGAATAAGTAAGTCTCGCCGTTTAACTGAACTATAAACATCCTCGGCACGTCGTAAAAATCCCTGTATTGAATAGGCTCGTATTGCATATTATTGAACTCTCTTGGAAAATGGGGCGATTCAAGGATCGCTCACGATTCGTGGTCGCGTGCGCGCTGAACCTTCAGCACGACCTTTGACCCATCAGGACAATCACGCAGTTGGTTCGCAATGCTCGCTCGAAAACGCATTCCTTCCACGTCGTTAAGCTCATACAAATTCTCAATTTCAAACCGCCCTTCCAACACGAAAGGAACCTTGGGCAAGAGTCGCGTGCCAAGTTTTAACGCGCCTTGCCTGAGTTGCCAAAAATGAGCCAGTGGCCAACCAGTCCTTGTTTTGGAATCTTCCATAACCCAACCCGACCAGTCCTCCAGGCTCGCGGCAATAACTTTGAATTCACCCGTTTCCGGGTTAAACGAGTTGACCGAATCGTCTTTGATGCAGAACTGCACCCCGAATATGTCCTCCGCAAAAAAGACAACGACGCCCAAATCGGCTTTATATTCGGACCTCCACAGCGCTGCGTTGTTCCACTGAAAAATTCCGAGCGGAGATGCGTCAAAATCCAGTGGCCTGACCAACAGTGCCGACTCGAAGGTGTAAAAGCCGTTCCGGCTGCCGAGCAGGCTCATCAATTCCTGGCCTCTGCTGCCGGACAATGCCGGCAACCGTGACAACTCTCCGATTGCGGGAGTCGAGGAAATTGGCTCGCTTGCTACTGACAACAAACGCGCAAGATTCTTACTCATTGGCCGCTTTCTTTTGAATCTGTATTACAACCTTCCCTCCCTCCGGCACATCCCTGGCCTGATTCCCAAGACTTGCCCCAGCACCACGATTGTCGGCAGGCGGCGTTGGCCTGACCACTACTGGATCTCCGGATTTTCTCAACATCGCAGGCGGGGCCTCATCAAGATCGTGTCCTGGAATCTTTTGCAGTCCTTGTAAAGCTGTAGCGCGATTCGCATCGGCACCCGCGCGATTAACGGTTAACGGAGTATTGACCGCACCAGCCTCTTGAAGATTCGCTGCTGAAACAGGATATTTATCGCCATTAAGCGTTAATACTTTCGGCGCCGTAGTCTGACCTGCTACATCAAGTTTCTGCATATTTTCCACTGTCTTTTGGATTGAATCTGCGAACTCCTTTTCCGTCATGGGCTTGGCTTGAGCCTGGGATTCTGGTGCCAAAAAGTAGGTTTTACTCGGGTCTAAACCACGCGCCCTCATGGCCGCCGCCGAATTTTCCATTTCCATCGAGTCTTGAATCCGTTGCGCAGTTGTCTCAAGGCGTTGGCCACGAGAATTTAAGTTGTATGCCGTAGTTCCACGGCTTTCGGCAATATCCTTCAAATCCAGCTCTTCACTCGCCTGACGCCCGCTTGGGTCTGTGTAGCGGAGAGGATTATTGACGCAATAGCTGTAGCGGTTGTAGCTCTGCGGATTGAAAAGATCGGGAATGGTATCGTCCGGCTGTGTAAAGCGGGCAAGAATCGGATCATAGTATCTGGCGTTATAGTAATATAATCCGGTCGCGTCATCCAGCACTTGGCTGGTGTATTGCCGCGAAACTTTGAACACGGTTGAACTCTGCGTGTAACGGCTCTGGCCAAACGCAGAATATTCGTAGTTCTGAATTTCGTTTCCATTCTGGTCGGTTTGAATCGAGGTCGAAGTCAAATCATCGGGATGATAATACTGGAACACATTGGTTCCCGTCTTGTCGAAGGTGGCAACTAATCTTCCACCAGCATAAACGTGGTAAAGAATCCGCCCGTTCTTCTCCTCGTAATTGTTCCCAATCCACACCTGCAAGGCATTCGTGCCGCTGGATTCCCAAAGTCGCTCGCCCGTTCCCGCGTAACCGAACGTCGTGACAATTCCATTCGTGGCCGTGACCTGTGACAGATGATTGTTCACGTCATAGGAGAGAAGCTGTTTGCCGCGATGGGTTATGTTCCCATTCAAATCGCAGGTATAAGTCACCCCATTGGCGCTCTTGACCATGTGCGGTCGCGCCGTGCCGTAATTGTAAGCGCCGCTGCCGGACTCATTGTTGAGCGTCATGTTGCCGATGGAATTATAAGCGTAACTCTTGGCACCATATCCCGTCCAAGTCGCCGAGGTCAGTCGGTTCAGGTCGTCATATTGAATGTTGCCGAGTGTAGCTGACGCGCTGCCGGTGTAAACGCCGTCCGCCACGTTCGAGATGTTGCCTACCACATCATAGCTGTAAGCCAGACTTTGAACGTTCGCCGTCTTGGCGCTCGTGATTTGCTGCAACCGTTTCGACACGCCGTAATAGCCCAGCGTGGTTGCCACGCCGTTGCCGAAATTCACACCGTTCAACTGTCCCAATGCATTGAACCCTTTGGCCGCGTAAAAAGTCGTGCCGCCCACCTGCTTCGCCTGCAACAAATGTTCGCCGGTATCGTAGATATTGGTGATGGCCGGCCCGCCGTTGGGATAAATCGTGGCCGTCAGCCGGTCGGCATCATCAAAGGCAAACTGGTTGGTGTAAATCTGGCCGTTCTTCGAGAGGTAACGGGTGGATTTGAGCGTGCGGTTGCGCACGTCGTAACTGAATTTCTGCCAGCCTTGATCGTCGGTCACCTTGTAGAGTTGGCCGCGATAAACCGTGCAGGAACTGTCGCCGCCATTGGAATCGTAAGCCCAAGTGTTGGTGGAAACCAACTGGCTGGAGGCGTTCCTGCCTTCTTTGCTGGTGACTCGGCCAGCGGGGTCGTTGTAGTAGAATTTGATTTGCTGGCCTTTAGGGTCGGTCTGGACTTTCAACCGTCCGTCGAGGTCATAACCGTATTGCCAGAAACCCATGTCCGGGTCGGTTATGGCGACTTGCCGTCCCAAATCATCGTAAAAAAAGCTGATTTTGTTTCCGGCGTTGTCAATGATGTTGGTGAGATTATCAACGAGGTTGTAATTGAGCGTCGTGGTGAAATTGCCGTTGGTGGTGACTTCAACGATTTGGTTTGTCCGTCCGAAAGCGTCCTCATAATACTTGTGAATCTTTCCACGCGCATCCGTGGCGATAATCGCCCACGGATTTGAACCGTCCTTATAGGCGATGGAAGTCGGGCCGACTGGCGAGCCGGTGTCGCCGGTCAATGTCGAGATGCTGTTCACCCAGCCATTGCCGTTAAAACCGGTCGAGGCACATGGATAGACAGCGGACACGCGACCAAGGGGATCGTATTGCGTATAGACAGTGAGGGTTGTCCCGCCGGGGATTCCATAACTTGAGCCAGTCGCAAAGAACGGGTATTCCTCCAAAATTACCGAGCCGCGCGAGTCATACACAAGGTCGCTGACGCGGTAGTAGTTGTTGGTTTCAGCTTCCACGCGTGTTTGAATAGGCCGTCCCAAGCCGTCCAGATAAGTATAAGTTGCGTGATAGCCATTGACGGTATCGGCGGGATCGTTTTCGAGCATCCGCACGTAGTTCGATGAGGTATTGCCGATGATGCCGCCTAGATTATATTGGACTCGTTTGCGCCAGAGCGTGGGCGAACCGTTGGGCGTGGTGGAAGTGGCGGAATTGGTCAGCCGGAAGAACATGTCGTAGGCGTTGGCAGTCACCAAGCCTTGCAAGTTGGTCGAATTGAGGAGCGCACCGGAGCGCGGGTCGTATTGGCTGTATTCAATCAAGTTATTGCCCAAAGTGCCGGTGTATTTGCGCGCCGGGAATGTGGCAGTTGAATCGTAATTGACCGTCGTGATGATGTTGGCTGGGTCGGTGGTGGTGGCGACGTTTCCGTAATTGTCATAGGTGTAGGAATTCGTCGCATAAGTGCTTGGGCAAATCAAATCGCTCTTTTGCTGCAAGTTGCCGGTGACGCCGAAATACTGGTAAAGCGTCTGTTGCAGAACGGTTGTCCCTCCTGAATCGGCGGACACGGTGATGCTTTGCGGTTTGTCAACGATGTCGGGATTGGAGGCAATGGTCGCATAAGTGTATAGCCGATAGACGGACGGCGGAGTGCCAGTGATGCCGGTGAAGGTTTGATTGGCAATGTTGACGCCGGTGACTTCGCCGAAATCGGTTTTTTCATACAAATTGCCCGTTGCGGTATAGTAGGAATAGCCGGTGGCGGTCACGCGGGGACTGCCGTTGGCTTCATAATCCAATTTGAGCGTTTGCGCGATGAACGGGAAATAGACGTTGTTAAAACCGCCGCCGCCGTTGTAGGTCAGGACTTCACTCACCAGGTTCATGGTGATGCTGTAAAGGTAGCCGTCGCTGCCGTAATTTTCGACACGGAAGGGCATTCCCGATTTGGCAATATCATCATAGTATTCGCCCTGCGAACTTCCATTCCAACTGTTGCCGCCGCCTTGATGAAAATAAGTATAGGTTGTCGCTCCGAGCGGGTCGGTTTCCTGCACGCGATAAAATCCCCGAAATTCGCGGTAGGTCGTGTCGTAGTAAGCGCCGCTGTAATTGTAGCTGGTCGTTCCGGAATTTCCCCTGCTGTCATTAGCCGTCACGGACGTGACGACATAAACGGGGAAATTGATTTTTTGAGGGGTGAAGTCGGGATTGCGATATACCGTTGAAGGCTGGTAGGTCACGTTGACTGAACCGCCAATACCATTGGTGGCAATAACAAGCAAATCGGGATACGGGCCAAGGTTGTATTGCACCGCCAAATAGTCAGTGCCTGATCCCTGATTAGGGCATCGCATGACGCGGTCGGGCAATCCGTCGCCGTTCATATCAATCATTTCAGCCCGTGTTCCGTTGGCGTCCCACGCTTGCATGGCGTCCCCTCCAGTACCCAACCCTGTGATGTTGCCGACATTAGACCAAGTCACCGGCGTGCTGCTGAAGCCGGTGCCGGTATTGAAATACACACGATAAACCCCACCGCCGTAAGTGGGCAGATACACGATGTCGGGCAGTCCGTCGCCGTTCATGTCCACCATCATGATGTAATAATCCCCATTGGGCGTGTCTATCTGGCCGGGATAGAGACCGCTCAAATTCCAACTCTGCGGCGCGCCAAAACCGCTCACGCCGTTGTTGATTTGAGCTTCGATGATATAATTTGGAGAGCCGCTATCAATAACGCGGTCGGGTAATCCATCGCCATTCATGTCTATCAGATCGGAATAAACGTTATTGTTGTCCCTGGCGCGTGGCGCATAATAAGTGTCCGTGCGGATGCCTGATGGATAGACATTGTTCCATGCCAGAATAGTGGAGGAAAAAGCGCCACCGGTATTCAGTTGAACGTCAAAACGGCCGGCCGCGCTTCCTGCCGTCACGCGGTCAGGAAATCCGTCGCCGTTGATGTCCGCCATTGTTGTGACACTGCTGACACCATCCGAACTGTTGGCGTAAGGAACATTCAAAAGGTCGCTGCCATAGCCTTCGTAGTTCGGGTAGATGCTGGAAACATTGTTCCAATCAGAAATTGAACCGGCAAATCCGCTTCCGGTGTTGAGTTGCGCCTGAAAGTGATTGCGCGGCGGATCATGCTGGTTTATCACGCGGTCGGGCAAGCCGTCGCCGTTGATGTCGAGCATGTGTGAATCCGCCGAATCAAGATCCATCCACGGAGATGTGGTATCGCCTGTTTCATTCCCAACGGGAGACCAATAATACTGGCCGGTGAATTTATTTGCCGCCCCTTGATTGTATTGCACTAAAAAGTAGGACTGACCGTAGGGATGTATCACGCGATCCGGCAATCCGTCGCCGTTAATGTCAATCAACTGCGCGTCCGGTGTGGCGGGCGAAGTTCCGTAAAGGTCGCCGGTGGAAGTTTGGGAAACAATCGGCCAATAATCCGGGGAAGTGAAGCCGAACTGCTGCACTGAATAGCCGAATGCCAGCGGCGGCAGCGCAGTCGTGTTGTCCGCGCCGTACTGTGTAACCGTTTGCAACAAGGCGCGGGTTGTCGAGGGTGATGCGATATATCCAAGCGCATAACGCCTTGCCTGTTGCCCCTGGCTGAATACGCGGATGCCGGTCAACAATTTGGCGGTTCTGATCTCCATGCCGGAAATGGCCGAGGAAATGACATCGGAACGGCTGCCCAGGTCAAAGACAACGGCGCAGTTGGTGGCGATTGCCGGACTGTTGACATTGCCGTTGTAATCAATCTTGCTCAAATACAACTGGCCGCTGTCGGTGGTGTAAGTGTAATAGCTGCGATTGCCGTTCGGGTCGAGCGTGCTGCTCAACTCCCATTTGAACGTGCCGAAACTCGTGGTGATGCGCGAAGCCGTCGTTTCGCCAAAATAATATTTCCTGCCACCCTTGTCCGTGACAGTCCAAGTGCCGCCCGAATAGGTGAATTTCAGAAAGTCGGCGTTGATTTGCGCGTAGTAATTGCCGCTGCCCATGCTGACCAAACGCCCGCTGTGCCCGGCAATGGAAAATACAAAGCCGTAATTATCGGAATACGAACCACCGCTGATGGGAACGCCATAGCGGGTTTCGCGCTGGATATACCCCATGTCCAAGTCCCAGCCCACGCCGCACCAGCCGTTCTTGTTGGCTGAACTGTATTGCAAGGCAATGCCTGGCTCCGTTCCGCCGCGCGCGGGCGGCACTGCAATCGGAACTTGATAACCAAAACGTCCCGTAAAAAGGTCGGTGTGAAAATCCAGTTTTTGGTTGGCGTCCAATTGATTGCCCTGCGGCTGGGTCAGTTGGGGAATCGCGCCGTAATCGGTCAGCGAACCGGCGCGAGGCGAATTTGCCGAGAGGATGCTGATTAAAACCAGCCCGATGAATTTTTGAAATGAATTTGATTTCATGGTCGGATTCCTTCAAATGAATTTCACTGCGGACAACTTTGGATGTTTACCGACGAAGGGATGGCTGAATTTGGCGTTCGTGGATCAGTACCATTCAAAACTTCATCCAAATCGGAAATGCCGTCGCCATCCGTATCTGCGTTGTTGGGGTCAGTGTGGCTGACCAGTTTTTCATAAGCATCCGGCAATCCATCGCCGTCGCTATCAAGCATCGTGCCCAACATAAAAGAGCCCATGTCCGGCCATAAATTTGCTATGCTAATGTTCGTTTGCCACGCTGTGGTACGGGTCAGCCAAGCCCAATTGGTCACGTTCAACCCCGGCACGTTTGCCGCAAGGTTGGTTGTGCCGAACAAATCACAGATGCCGTTGGTCTCGTTCCAAGGGAAATGAATCACCAGATTCGCCGTTGCATTGCTCACGCTGGAGACTGACAGCCAAAGATCGTTAGTGGTAGGCGCTGGAAAACCTTGGGGTTGTATGTTAGTGCCACCTCCGCCTCCGCCTCCGCCGGGCGGGTCTATGCCAGCCATTGCCCGCATCCCGCCGCCTGTTCCCGCGACCGGCCTTCGTGGGGGTGCATAGTCCACGTCCAGATCGTCGAGCAAAAAGAAATAGTTCCCAAAATCCCAAACCGGAAGCTGTCGCACGTCAGCGGGCAGCGGCGGCCATTCGGGATTCTGCAATGAATAAAAAGCCCCGGCTCTTCCCGCGCCCGGCAAATTGCCCGGCAATATCGTCGGTGTCGCCGCCAGCTCTCTTATCAAGAGAGCCAGTTGCGCGTCGGTAAGGGATTCCAATGTCGTAAGACCCGTCGGATTCACTGAAATGGGAGCGGTCTGAACCGGCAGCGTCGTGACTTGGGCGCGCAACACCAAGGCAAAGGCGGCGAAGATTACAATGGTCAAAATGAGCACGGTGAACGCCAGCGCTTTTCGTAAAGCTTTCATTGTTTTCCTTTGGTTGATGGGGACTTCGCTTTCATCCGTAAATTTCCGGCCTTCTGCTATGAATCCTGGCAAGAAAGCCGCCTTTTCAGAATAGGGTCAAGCTCCAAATTGCGCATGATTCGCACCAAAACACCGGCCAACATCATGGGGCCGCAAGTCAAAAGATTGCGGAACAAATTGCGCCTCACCCAGGAACAACTGGCGACCCGATGCCAATTGGCCGGACTCGATATTAGTCGGGGAACCCTGTCGCACATTGAAGCCCGGCTGCGTTGCGTAACGGACAACGAGCTTTTTCTGTTGGCTTCCGTTTTCAAAGTTTCAACGGATGACCTGTATCCAGTCGAGATGAAGCGACGCAGAGAGAAATAAGGCGTGCCAAAATCCGCAAGGCGGTGGGACCGTCGCTCTTGCCGCCCAAGAGAAAACATTTTCATTAAGACGAAAAATTTCTTCCAACAAATCCTTAAATTTAACGCAATTTCAGCCGCGTCTCGCTTTTCGGAAAACAAGTGATTTTTGCAAGTCATTTTGTTATTGATGTGAGACATGCCGATTGCATTACTCTTTGCCGATATTGACAAGCACAATCTGATTTTTTTTCACGATATATGTATCGTTCATATTTCCGGTGCAAAAGCGATGTAATATGTCGTGGCCATTTCCAGGAAAGAATGGAAGCGAATCAAGGTCTTCGGTGCTAATGTGCGCCGCGAGCGGGTGCGCAAGAAACTGACGCAAGATGAATTGGCCGAACGTGCCGAAATCGCCACACGCAATCTGCAAAAAATTGAAGCGGGAGAAATAAACATTCTGGTCACGACCGCCTTCAGAATCCAATTGGGACTTCGGTGCCCGTGGAAACGGCTGATGCCTTCCGATTGACGCAGGCTCGCTTCTGTTGTCATTTTCCAAGCAAGCGCCGGGATGACATTCAAGGTATGGAATGAGGGGCGCAACGAAACGACAGCTTGCCTTTCCGATCCAACTGAAAAAATCGGGCCACTTTGCGTTGGCGATGATTTTCATGTGCCCGCCGTTTGAGGTCTGCGGCTATCTTGCCGGAACACTTTCATCTGCGCAAGCCCCATTTGTGACCTGAATCGAACAATTGTTCCGCGTGGCACTGTTACCGTTGCCAGCATCAAAAAAGTCTCATTACCGTTGAATTTGATTGGGACGCGAGTCCGGGAATTGCGCGACCGCAAAGGTTGGACGCAAGAAGATTTGTCCGCAAAGTTGCAGGTCTTCGGTTGGGATGTCAGCCGGGAGTCGCTCGCAAAACTGGAAACCCGGCAACGGCGTGTCCCTGATGGTGAACTTTTTATTTTGGCAAAGGTTTTGGGAACGACAACGGATACGCTTTTCCCTTCCAACGTGAACATCAAAAAATTAGGGCCGGCCTTTCGGATGCGATTGTCACGCAATCGGGTCAAAGTCAAATAATCATGCCGGCGGCCAAAGGTTCACCTGCGCAATATTGTCAGTGAACTGTGACCAGAAGTGCGCAAACCAAGCGGATGAACACGGCGGAAATTAACACCGCAAATGTGAACACCAAAGTTGGTTTTCATCCGTGGACGCATCACAAAAGCGTCTTGCCTCTGCTGGGATGAATCCTGACCTCCTCACGGATGGCGGCACGGACTTTCGCTTCGATGCGTTCAACGAAGCTCATGCCAACCCGGCTGAATTTATTGGCCGGCCGGATCGCGGCGGCAATTTCCAGCGCGGTTTGTTTCACCTTGCTCCGGCAAAGGTGCGGAGTGGTGTTGATGCTTTTGAGTGTGTCCGTCATTTCAGTTGTTTCCATAATTTGCTTTCT
>Ga0182027_10015945_pt1 | contig 10290 bp, 16 predicted proteins | sample 712E1DmetaG_FD_121300 | JGI IMG/M metagenome (GOLD analysis project Ga0182027, IMG submission 121300) | Permafrost microbial communities from Stordalen Mire, Sweden - 712E1D metaG (Illumina Assembly) | ecosystem: Environmental > Terrestrial > Soil > Wetlands > Permafrost | place: Sweden... | reverse complement strand
CGTGGGCGAGATCGAGCGCCTCGACCGGCTGAATTCCGACTACGTCGTGCCGCAGTCCAAGATGCGGATGTCCGAGGACGGGATGGGGCTCGCCTTCGGCGACACGACCTACGCCATGGACAAGATCGCCCACGAGCAGGTGGCGGCCCGCCTCGCGATCCCGAAGCCCTACTACGAAGCCACCGCCGGTATCCAAGGGCTCCGGGCCTACAACGTCAACGCATGGCTCGACCGGGAACCGGGGACGAGGCGGCTCGTCCGCACGCAGGACGGCAGGGCGAGGGCTGTCCTCTCCGACCGCTTCAAGCCCTTCGACAACATCGTCGTCCTCGGGGCCGCCCTGCCGGTCTTGGCCGCGAACCCGGAGCTTCAGGTCCGGAGCGCCATCGTCACGCCGGAGCGGCTCTACCTCCAGTGCTCATTCCCCAAGATCGCGGGGGAGATCAAGGTGGGGGACGTGGTCGAGTTCGGATTCACTCTGACGACCAGCGAGGTCGGGCGCGGGAAGGTGGATGTCCAGAAGTGGTACCGCCAGCTGAAGTGCTCCAACGGCTGGATCGGGGAGTCCCTGTTCAGCCGCCGCCATGTCGGCCGCCGGATCGGGGACGACGAGGAGGACTACGAGATCTTCGCCGCTGACACGATCAAGGCCGAGATGGAAGCCTTCAAGCTCAAGCTCCGCGACATCATCAACGCGGGCATGACGAGGGAAGCCTTCGAGGAGGATCTCCGGAAGTTCAAGAAGGCCGACGGGGACACCTTCCTGCACTCGCAAGCCGAGGACACGATCAGGAACGTCTCCAAGCACTTCAGCCTCGCCGACTTCGAGATGAAGGCTGTCCTCGACCGGGTCATGGCCGAGCAGAGGCCCTCGCGCCTCGCGATCGGGGATGCAATCACCTACATCGCCCACGAGACCGACAATCTCGACAGGTCCTACGATCTGGAGCGGTTCGGCGGCGACCTGATCGCCATGGTTCCCCGCGAATGGGCGGACATGGTCGCGTGAGATGCACGAGGTCATTGAGTGCTGGGGGCACGGCCTGATATGGAAGGACGGGTGGGGGAGCCGGTATCTGAGGATCCGGCTTCCCCGGCTGATCCGAATACTGCTTGCAAGGGGGAAGACATGGCGAGCAAGCCGAAGCTGAGACTTGGAAAGAACGGGCTGACCGCCAGCGAGACGCTGGCCCTGTTCGACGATCTTCCGGACGGGGCCGCGCTGGCGGCGGCATCCGAGACATGGGGCGACGACTACAGCGATTTCATCGCCGCCCTCGCCGAGGACAGCGAGTGAAAGGAAAAGGCCCGGAAGGATGGGGTTCCTTCCGGGCCGGGAGCGTGTGGCGGCTTCGGGGTGGAAGCCGCCATCAGTATGTAGGTGGCGGACGAGTCCGTCAAGGAGGGAATCGTGGCTAAGACCACAATGGCCCGGCTGTTGACCTTCGAGTACCAGCATAGCATGGACATCTTCAAGGCAACCGGCGGCGATCCTCAAGTGATGATGCAACGGGCCATGCTTTGCAAGGAACGTAATCAGGAGCCGGGGTATGCCCTGTACGACGCCATTGAGCGGGGCAGACTGGACGGGAAGACTCTTCTCGCTATGGCGACGATCGCTTTCGTAAGAATCTGTCAGGACACCCATTTCGGGATGATCGCGGTGGACTTGGCGCATCTCGAAAAGCCATTCACGGCCGAAGAGCTTGATATGCTGAGGCATCTTCCCGACGAGGCGTTCAATGAGTTCCCTGAACAGGTTCAGGACAAGATCAGGAGGGAACTGAATGGGGAATAACGATCTGGTGGCGCAGAGGACGGGACAGGTCGCCATGAGCGACGCACTGTTCACGCCCGATCAGGTGAAGGTCATGGAGGGGATCCTGACCATCGTGGACAGGAACCCGATCCTGAAGTGGCGGGAGAACGATCCGAACCACAATCTCGACTTCTGCCTCGTGGAGGGGAAGATCGAGCCGGTCAAGAGCTTCGTGCTCAAGTGCGTGAAGATGGCGGGACTGAGCGTCGAATCGGACAGGGCGCCCACGGTGGCGGCGATAGTGCGCCGGGATGGATCTCCGGACACCCTCGTCTCGGTCGCGGTGAAGGTCTTCAACGAATCGGTCAGCGTGCAGATGATGGGATCATCCAGCCTGTACGAAGTGGACACGAAGGGCAGGAACAAGCGGGCTACGCACGACGCGATCGCACGGGCGCAGACCCGCGCCCTGAAGATCGCTGTGGAGACGGCGGTCGGGATGCCCTTCATCAATATGGTCCTCCAGAAGCTCTTCGGTGGATTCGAGGTCGCCGGAGCCCCGGAGGAGGAGGGGGTTCCCGCGGCCGAGGATGCCCGCCTGACGTGGAAGCGGTTCTGGGGGTTCCTGTGCGGCGCCGAGCGGGACGGGGACATCACGGCGGCCGAGAAGGCCGAGGCTGTCGAGGAGGTCCGGCCGAACATGGACAAGCCGAACGTCCTGCTGGACATCGAGGCGGACTGGAAGCGGAAGGTCAGCGACCGCCGGAAGGCGAAGGGAGCGGGGAATGGTAATCAAGCTCAGGGCTGAGAAGCTCGGCGAGCACATCCACGAAACGGTATTCATGGGGGTGGACAGGGATCACCTTCAGAACGCCGGGAAAATCGTGATGAACATCGGCGAGTGGCAGATGTTCGGCGCCCTGCTCCTTATGGGGGCGGCTTAGGTGAAGGCGCACCGCCAGAGTCAAGGAATCGACTATCTGGATGTGGAAGTCTTGCAGGACGGATGGTCGCCCAAGGATTCCGCGAAGTTCGAGGAGGGATGAGCATGAAGACCTATTTCACCTTCGGGATGGGGTCTGTCTGCCGGCACGGGTATGTCTGCATCGAGGCGCCCGACTATGCTTCGGCGCGGGCCGTGGCGGAACGGCAGTTCGGGCGGGACTGGGCCTTCGATTACGATGAGGAGAAGTTCCTGTCGCAGATCGAGAAGTACGGGCTCCACGAGATCACGGTCGCCGAGCGCATGGCTCACGCGCTGGAGCGGATCCAGAAGGAGGCCAAGGCCGTGGACATGAAGCTCATCGCCGAGTCGTCCCTCGAATGGTTCGAGAGCATAAGGGCGGAACACCTTGCCCGGCATTGAGGGCCTGAAAGGCCGGATCGTCGAGACGCAGAAGAACGGCTACGTCATGGTTCAGATCGCGGAGGAAGACCGCCCCATGCTGAAGCCGTTCCTCACCCGGTACTTCGGGAAGGCCCAGAGCAAGGCTGACGCGGAGAACCGGCCAAGGAAACCCGGCGATCTTCCGGTCCTCACCTTCAACATGGCCTTCTGGTATCGCAAGCGGTCGCTCGACCAGAACGCCCTCTACTGGGCGATAATGACGATTCTCGGATTCGAGGTCTTCGGCGAGTTCGGCCACGAGGAGGAGCTTCACGAGGAGATCCTCGCCATCTACGCGCCGAGGGTTGACGGGCCGCTGACGAAGCGCCCGGTGCCCAAGCGGAGCAAGCACCTCAACACGGTGGAGTTCAGCCGCCTCATCGAGGGGGTCTTCAAGGAACTGGCCGAGCACGGGGTGGAGGAGACGGGGAGCCAGATCATCGGGCTCTACCGGGACTGGCAGACCCTACGCGAGAAGGAGGATCCGCTGGAGGGATCCTACAAGGACGCGGAGGAGTACCGGGAGCGGGTTCCCTACTGCGAGGCTTGCCTGAAATATCTGGGTGGGGAGGAACGCGGATCCATGGCCCATATCGTGAGCCGGGGGGCTGGCGGTCCGGACGCGGACTGGAACTACCTGCACCTGTGCGACGAGGATCACGTCCTCGTCCAGCACTCGCAGGGATGGGAGGCGTTCCTTGAGAGATACCCGCACCTGCGGTGGAAGTGGGAGAAGGCGCACGGCGAGCATCCGCAGGAGGAAAGCCCGTCAACTGTCCCGGTATCGGAGGCTGACCCGGTGGACATTCCAGCATCTCGGGATGGATCTTCCGATCAGGGCGACGATGGTCTTTGGGTGGAAACGGATCCGGGGGTTCCGGCATCTGGACAAGCTGATCGATCGAGCCCTGTCGAGGTAGTGAAGGCAGTATTCGGGGGCGAGGTCGTCACCGAGGAACTGGAGATATTCTAGGAGGAAATGGTGGAAGACAGAGAGAAGTACGTCGATGTGGTGGCTGGTTCCAAGGAGGAGGATTCCATAGTCCGGAAGGCCAACCAGTTCAAGAAGATCATGGCGGCTCAGGTGGGGCAGGGATCCGAGGAGCCGGTGTCCAAGGAGGACGAGCGGGTGGGGAAGGAGGCGCAGAAGATCATCCGCGGCCTCGCCCACGACAGGAAGAAGAAGGAGGTCCCGCACGAACTGATCGACTACACTGTGGGTCTCGCCAAGCGCGAGGCGATCAACACGATGCAGTATCTCCAGTTCGAGAGGCAGATCGCCTCCCACTACTTCCGGAAGAATGTTCACCTGAGCGACGTGGAGCTCGACGAGATGATTACGAACAACCAGATCGCCCTGATGAACCAGAGCCGGGAGTTCCACATAATGAAGGCGTGGCTCATGTTCTCCGGATATCTGGAGGACTTTGTGGCCTACCGGGAAGTGGTGGAGAAGGGGATCCAGGCCGATCTCGCGAAGGACCGCCCGGCTCACGCCGGGGAATCCATCGACCCGGCCGCGAAGCCCGCCGCCCCGGAGCCCGCCTTGGCGCTTCAGGCCGCGGCTAACGAGATCGCGGAGCGGCGCAGGATCTCGATGGAGAGGTTCTCGTGAGGACGATCAAGTTCAGCGTGCCCGACGAGGAGTACGAGGCCCTGACTCTCATGGCGCACGACATCGGGCTCCGGGGGCTGTACCTCGCCTCGAAGCTGTCAAGCATGATAGCGATGCAGTTGGTGGGGGCGATCCACGGGGCAACTATGGCGGTCCTCGTCCCAATGACGAGCGAGGAGTACGGGCTCATCGATCGGTACGTCAAGACGAAGAAGGGGTTCATCGGTCCCCGGCCGATGGCGGCATTCATCCTGAAGGCGGCCTTCGATATCATGGCGAAGTATCCTGCCAGAATCGTTCCGCTGGCGGCCGCAAACGATGCCGGAGAGGATAACATCAGGGCAGAGGGATCGGACGCGAGGGCGGTACAGCCCAAGGGCTCTGGGAAAGGATAGAGGGTGGGGGGATGAGCAAAAAAAGGAGGAAGAGTGAGCAACCTGATAAATCTCATCGAGTCGGCGTTCGCCTACGGGGAAGGGCGCCCGAAGACCGGCCACTGGCCGAGTGAAGCGACCGACTGCCCGCGGAAGGTGGTCTACAACTGGCAAGGCGCCAAGAAGACCGACCCTATCGAGCCGGGCGGCTGGTGGAAGATCAAGCTCGGCTCCGCGATCCACGAGCTTTGCCAAGCGACCCTCGTGGACATCGAGGCGGATCCGGACAAGGTGAAGGATCTGGCGTGGGAGGGATTCCACGTCGAGACGGAGGTCCGGAGCGGCAAGGTGGCGGTGCCCGGCCTCGACTATCCGATCTCCTACCGCATGGACATCACCTTCACCGACGACGACGGGGTGAAGGCCCTGTGCGAGTTCAAGACCGCCTTCGGGTTCGGGATGCGGGCGATCAAGGAAGAGGGGCCGAAGGATTCTGCCATGGCGCAGACGATCTGCTATATGGCACTGTCGGGGATCCGGAGGGGGTACATCATGTACGTCAGCCGGGACAACGCGGACCGCGTCCTGTTCCAGATCGATCATGTCTATGAGCGCCGTCTTCAGGCCGACATGAGCGAGATCGAGATAGCGACCGCCGACCAGAAGTGCTGGGTGGAGCCCGGAGTCCTTGAGATTGAGAAGGGCTGGCGCCTGTCGAGGATGTTCCCGAGCGGAGACCTGTCGGTGATGAAGGAGTACACCCCGGAGCTCTGGCCCAAGATCATCGCGAAGTTCAGGTTCATCGAGGACTGCCTGAAGGGGTCCATGGTTCCCGAGCGGCCCTACAAGGTCGCCATAAAGAACGGGGAGATCAGGGACAAGTTCGTGAAGGGCGGGGTCACCTTCAAGTCGGACTGGCAATGTATGTATTGCTCTTACATGAAAAAGTGCTGGGGAGAGATCGCGGCCGAATACGCCGACAGCGACAATTCTGACGACTTCAAGGAGGCCACCGATGGTGGAAATATCGAAACCGACTAACATCCGAAAGATGGGACTGCGGGGCGCGGTCATCAATATCCCGTATTCGGCGATCGCGCTTCTCGGCATCGAGGACAGGGTTTTCCTGACCGCGGACGGGGATGATCTCATTGTCAGCTCCGTGGCGCTCGGGACCGAACCCATGGGAACCTACAAGGTGACGGATGCCGCGAATGTCCACATCCCGTCGGCATGGGGGACGGCCCACGGCTTCGTCCCCCGGAAGCGGGTGAGGAAGTACCTCGACGAGATCGGAGAGCATAAGGTTCTGCGCCTGAAGGTGGAGGGATGAACAGGATCAAGGAGAGGGTGAAGCGGAAGCGCCGGGTGGCCGAGCGGCGCCGCTTTGTGAAGAACCATGTCGCCGAGATGGACGAGGTCACGGGAATCCAGACGACGAGTCCGATGATGACCCGCGACATGAGGCGGCGGATCTCGATGCGGATCGACAGCCGAAGGGGGGCGGTGAGCTTCGACCTGTACGACAGCGACATGGCGAGCAGGGAGTCTTTCCTGAAGGTCCTTGAGGGAAACGGGATCAACCGGAGGGCCTTCCTCAACTTCGTCCAGAATCGGGCGCCGACCGTTAAAGCATCATTGCGCTTTTTGGACGGAAGTGGTATACTGTGACCAAGAGATCGCCTACGCGGGACCGCAACCCTGCGCGGGCGATAGTCCGACCTTTTCCCCGGATAGGCGAGTTGCGGCGCCAATCCGGGGTTTTTATTTTCCAAGGGGGTTTGGGAATGGCTGATTCAGAGATTCAGCGTGACAGGGCCCGGGCAAACGGATTCACCATTCTGGCGAATGAGATCCTTCGGAGGAACGACATCTCGGCCAGAGCCAAGGGGGTTTTCGCTTATGTGATGAGTCTTCCGGACGACTGGAAAATCAGCAAGACCGAGCTTTACCGCCATTTCACCGAAGGCAAGGAATCGCTCGATACCGCCTTCAAGGAATTGATTACGGCCGGATATGTGGTTTACGAGGTTCTTCGTTCGGGACAGCGAATATCGGGCCATCGGTACACTTTCTATGAAACGACCCGCCTACAAACGGGTTTTCAAGAAACGGTTTTTCAAGAAGTAGAGAACCCGCCACTACTAAAGACTAAAAGAGAACTAAATACTGAATCTACTAAAAAGCCTGAGCCCGAGGTTCCGGACACCCGCCAGATCACGGACGCCTTTCAGGAGCACTTCTTTGAAGCCTGCGGCGCCAAGCCGACGTGGGGAGCGAAGGAGGGGCTGATGATAAGGCGCCTTCTGGCTTCACATAATGTGGGGGAAATACTTGTCGCGGTCCGGAAGTATTTCGAGATGGACTGGTGGTTCGCGAAGAACGGGGAACGCCAGTTCGGCGCCTTCGTCACGCATTTCGACGAGATCCTGTCCTCGCATCACAAGGGCAAGGGGAAGCCGGGGAATGCTGAGGAAGTCGCCTTCCTCGAAGAGGCGGCCCGCCTATGAAGTTCGGAGAGGGTGGCGGATTCCCTGAGACCGGGAACGTCCTTCCGGTTCTTGGAATCGGCCGGATCACGCAGGATATTGTTGACGGATCGGCCGCCGGACTGATGGAGGCGATGCAGAGGTCCGGAGCTCCGGCCGAGGACATCGTCGAGTTGGAGATGGAGGGCCGCGGAGGGGACTGCCCTTGGTGCGGGGAGCCATGGGTCAAGGTCCACTCCTCGGGGGATGTCCATGAGAAGGAGAACGGGAAGCTGGTCCTGAAGAAGGCTCTCCTCGGGGAGTTTGATTACTGGAAGCCGACCTGCCACTGTTACGCGAAGTTCAAGAGCGAAGGGCAGTTCGAGGCGGAGTCCTATGCTTACCTGAAGGATGTCCTCGCCCAAGCCAAGATCCCGAAGACAGAATGGGGGGTGGACTGGGGGAACTGGGACTACAGCGTGGCCGAGGGGATCACCGGAGCCATGAAGCAATGCTACGAGTGGATCAAGACCGATGCGTGGCAGGACGGATCGGGGATGATCCTGTACGGGCCGGTCGGGGTGGGCAAGACCCGGTGCGCCATCTCGATCGCGAGAGAGGTCCTGAGCCGGTTCCCGGCCAAGCGGGTTCGCTTCCTGCCCATGTCGGAGCTTCTCGATTCGATCATCCGGAACCAGACCGAACAGGGGTACATCGAGGCCCTGTTGTCCAACGATATGCTGATCGTGGACGATATGGACAAGGTTCCCGCCGACAAGGAGTGGGCGAAGTCGCAGGTCTTCAGCCTCTACGACTCCTGCATCCGCGAGGGTGTTTCCCTGATCGGGACGACGAACCTGAACGGGACCGCCGAGATGATGGAGAAGTTCGACTACGCCATCGTGAGCCGGATTGTGGGGCGATGCACCTTTGTGAAGTTCGAGGGGACGAGGAAGGACGACTACCGTATCATCCGGAAGAGGTATGACAAGTGAGGCAGTTCACGCTCATCGAGGGATGGCGCAGGAGCCATCCTTACGACCGGCTGGAGATCCGGGGCGTATTCAGGAATGGAGTGAGGTTCCTGTTCACGCACACGGTGGAGGCGCCGACGCAGAGGGAAATCGACGAGGCGGTCCAGAAGATCCTGACGACGTTCTATGGGAACGTCTCCAAGCCCAAGGTCTACGTCCTTGGGAACAGGGCGATTGATCTGGAGCAGGTCTGTTTTGTGGAGATCAGCCGGGATACCCGGTCGAAGGAATAAAGGGGGTGGGGTATGGTCAATTCGATCACGCTTGAGGGGAACCTGACGAGGGATGCGGAGACGAAGTCCGTGGGCGACACCATGGTCACGCAGTTCTGCATCGCGAACAACCGCTACGCCGGTAAGGACAAGCCGCAGAAGGTCATCTTCCGCGACTGCAAGGGATGGGGGAACCGCTTCGCCGCGGTCGGCCAGTACCTCACGAAAGGGAAGCGGGTCGTGGTCTCCGGCGTCGAAGAGGAGGAGTCGTGGGAGGGCCGGGACGACGGCGTGAAGCACACGAAGGTCGTGATCGTCCTGAACGACCTGTCCCTCGTGGGGGATGCTGTCCAGCCGCGGGCCGCGCCCGCGCAGGGCCAAGGCGGGTACGACGACCGCGAGTACGATCGCCCGCCAGCCCGACAGGCGCCGCCGCCCGCCCGCCGCGCTCCGCCTCCGCCGCAGGATGACTTCCAAGACGATATTCCGTTTTAATAGCCGATTTATGATTGACGAGTCCGGAAAGCGATGATAAGCTGTCCTTGGTCGTGGCGAAGGGATGGGGTACTTCACAATCAACCAGAGCCCCCTGTCCCGTTTATTCCCGACCATCATTGGAAAATAGCCGTGGCGCAGTCGTGGGGTCCTTCACTGTGGATGACGAGGTCGGAGGTTCAAATCCTTCCCCGGCGAGCGATCGTCAGGTAGCTCAGGCTGGTTAGAGCGCGAAAAACCCCGCGGCGATCATTCCCGGCTTTTTTATAAATTGAACCGTGGCGAAGTGCTGGGTTACTTCAACTTGAAATTGGAAAACAGCCCGGCGCATCTGTTCCCGGTTTTTGTCCTGAAAATTGGCGGTGGCGATTGCCTCTGCCAATTTTTATTGGAGGAGCCATGCTTACCGAACGCCAGAAACGGAACTTTTGGGTGAAGGTTGGTGTCGCGGATCCAGATGAATGCTGGCTTTGGTTGGGGGCCAAGAAAACAAAGTCCGGATATGGCGGCTTTCGTGTGGGAGGTCGATCGTATCGAGCCCATGTTCTTATGTATTTATTGCAGGGCGGAGTGGTTAATCATGGGGACTGTGTTCTCCATTCGTGTGACAACCCGACTTGCGTGAACCCAAAGCATCTTCGTTCAGGAACCCAGATCGAGAATATCGCTGACATGGTTTCCAAGGGACGGAACAATAGTCCTTCTGGTGAGGACCATGGCCGATCGAAACTGAATACTGCTGATGTATTGACCATAAGAAAACTTCACGTTGAAGGGAGGTCAACAAAAGGAATCGCGGCAGATTTTCACGTTGCTCGATCGACAATCCAGTTTGTAATCGAGCGCAAAACATGGAGACATATTTCCTAGGAGGTGGACCTATGGCGAGTGTCAATGCTAAAAAGGAGATCACGCGCACCCATGAAGGTGGCCGGGCCAAGGTGGT
>Ga0182027_10015944_pt1 | contig 10290 bp, 11 predicted proteins | sample 712E1DmetaG_FD_121300 | JGI IMG/M metagenome (GOLD analysis project Ga0182027, IMG submission 121300) | Permafrost microbial communities from Stordalen Mire, Sweden - 712E1D metaG (Illumina Assembly) | ecosystem: Environmental > Terrestrial > Soil > Wetlands > Permafrost | place: Sweden... | reverse complement strand
CCGCGGCGTGGGCGGGCGCGGTGGTTCCGGTGTAATCAGCCTTGTGGCAGGAGTAACAGTCGGTCGGTACCGTCGTGTAGTTGTTATTCACGTGGCACTGCGCGCAAGGCACGTTTACATGTGCTCCAGTCAATGGGAACGCCCCTGTTGAATGGTTGAACGTAGATGGACTCCAACCGCTGGTGGTGTGGCAAAGCGAACAATCCGTGGGGAAGCCTGATGCGACGTGGTTCGGACTGGTGGCTCCAGTAAAGTCCGACTGGTGACAGGCATAGCAGGCCGTCGGCGTGTTTACGTAATTGTTATTCACATGGCATTGCGTGCAGGTCAGGGTTGCGTGCGCTCCCGTTAACGGGTAGTTCGCATAGAGCGCGTGATTAAAGCTCGCATTCAACCAGCTCGACGTTGAGTGGCAGGTACTGCAGTCGTGGGGCAGCCCAAGCTGCACATGGGACGGATTATTGGTGCTTGTAAAGTCGGCCGCGTGGCACGAATAGCAGTCCGTAGGCGTGCCCGCGAACACGTTGTTGATGTGGCATGCTGTGCACGGAAGCGTAGCGTGCATTCCCGTCAACGCGTAGCCGGTATATTTCAAGTGGTCGAATTTCGCGTTGAACCAGCTGTCCATGGTATGGCAGCTTTCACACGTGGTCGGGAATCCAAGAGCAACGTGATTGATCACCTGCGTCTGGAAGTCCTGCTGATGGCACGAATAGCAAGCCGTCGACAGTCCCGCGAACTGTCCGGCCGCGGCGTTCTTATGACACTCGTCGCACTCTACTAACGCGTGTGCCCCTACCAATGGGAAGCGGTTCTGGTGATTGCGGATCGCATCCAGCGAAACATTCCATCCTTTCACCGTATGGCAGCTCTCGCAGTTCGCACCAAACTGGCCACGATGAATATCTGCATGACAATCGGCGCAGTGCGTGCTGACTTTCTTAAACTCGAGACTGGTGTGGCACTCGGTGCAGCCGACTTTCTCATGCATTCCCCGCAACGGATATCCCGTTTGATCGTGATTGAACTCGGGGTGCGAGCGAATCGGCTTCCAACTTGTATAAGTATGGCAATTCTGGCAAGGTGTCGAAATCGCGCCGTGCGGATTGGTCACTTTGGCCTGAGGACCGCCGACGTCGGGGCGGCCCGCGTCAGTAGGCTGCTGCAGTGCCATTCCGGCCGCCAGCGGTAGTGCCCAAAAAAACATGGTCATAAGCCAACGCGGCCCGGCCATTGTCTTCTCCTAGCAAAGATCTGCCGCAATTCAGAATTGGAGCTTACCCAACCTGCGAACGCGCCGCCAGCTCAGCTTCACGGGGAATGCATGCTGGCAGCAACCGTTCCACTCGATGCCACCGTCAGTCCCGGCATTCAATCGCTGCGGATTCATCCATTGCCCGATTCCGCAGTGTCCTAAAGCCGAGAAAAGCAGCATCCATCTTCCCTGTCGTTGCGATACGCCAAGCTCAGAAATTCAGACATTTAGAGAGATCCATTCGGCATCAACCGCAGAAAGCCGTGCCGCTCTGTAAACTCGCCCAAGACCTGACGCACAGAACGATGCGTACCTCAAAAAGTGTTGGTCCAGTTCCAGACATTCTCGGCGGGATGCTGACTCAGCTTCCATGTCGGTCTAGCCGGCGTCAACAGGAATGCGCTGTGCCTCTTGAGGGTCTGGAATTCGGAGGTCCATGTCAAAAGGCAACTAAGAATCAGGGAAACGGTATTCGCTTATTCGTCAGGGCCCGGGGAAGTGCGTTGCCGGAATATGACCCCGTCTGAAAATTAATTTACAACAGTTTACAAATTCCGTCCATTGGAAACCCCGCTTCTCGACTTTGTTTGGCGGAAATTTCGCAATCGGAATCCAAAATGAATGCTTGCTCGGCCCACATCTTCGTTTGTTCAATTAGGGTGCCTGCTTGGACGAACCTGATTTATTCCAAGACAATTGGCACAAGCATGGTTGTTTCTCTTTCTAGTGGGTTTACTAGATTGGGCAATTATATACTTGACAAATCATGCGAATTGACCTATAGTTAAGACATGAAAGAGCCTAAGACACTTCAAGAAGCCATCATTCACTTCGCAAACCCCGACAATTGCCTCACTTACGTGGCGGCGCATCGCTGGCCAAACGGCGTTGAATGCCCGACTTGTGGCCGCAAGGACGTTTCCTATCTGGCGAACCAAAACAAGTGGCAATGCAAGAGCGCCCATGCCAAGCGGCAGTTTACCGCCAAGGTTGGGACCATCTTCGAGGACTCGCCTCTCGGCCTCGAAAAGTGGCTCCCTGCGGTGTGGCTCATCGCTACCGCCAAGAACGGCATTAGCTCCTGTGAGATTGCCCGCTCCCTCGACGTGACTCAGAAAACCGCGTGGTTTATGCTCCACCGAATCCGCAAGGCGATGGCGAGTGGTTCCCTGATGAAGATGGGCGGCAACGGTGGCGAGGTCGAGGCCGACGAGACTTTCATCGGCGGCAAAGCCCGCAACATGCACAAGAATGTTCACGAGCGCCGCATCACCGGCCAGGGTCAGAGTTTCCGTGACAAAACCGTCGTGATGGGACTCTTGGAGCGCGGGGGCGAGATCCGCACTCAGGTCATTCCAGACCGGCAAAAGCACACCTTGCAGCCCATCGTTCGCCAGCACGTTGAAGCGGGATCGGCCCTCTACACCGATGAGATGGGCGGATATAAAGGGCTCGACCGCGAGTACCTCCATCAAATCATCGACCACGCCGTTCAATACGTGAATGGCCGCATTCATACCAACGGCCTTGAGAACTTTTGGTCGCTGCTCAAGCGGGGCATCAACGGAACCTATGTAAGTGTCGAGCCGTTTCATCTGTTCCGTTACCTCGATGAGCAGGTGTTCCGCTACAACTATCGCGCCACCAAAAAGCATCCGCGTACCGACTCCGATCGTTTCTCCGCTGTCCTATCCCAAGTCGCTGGCCGGCGCCTCACCTATGCGGAACTGACCGGCAAGGTGGGAGAAACGGTTAACTAACTCTTCCCGCCTGAAACGAGGGCCAAGGCCAAAGGGTCAACTTTCCATTCCCACAAATCAGCCAACTCTAAGGCCACCGAAGCGCCGTGCATAGAATAGGAGGCTAAGAACATGCGAGTTTCGTTTGAAGAAGCGTTCGCCGTGCTGAAGAAATGGGAAAACGAAGAAACGCCGTTGTGTGTTCTCGTCTCGGTCAACGGTGCTTCGTTCTCATTGAGCGGATTCATCGCGTCTCTCGATTCATCGTCGATCACAGTAAGTCACCTCACGGAAAGCGCCGAGAAACTCGGCGAATTCCTGATCCCATTTTATCCCTTTAGTATTTTTGGATATCGGGAAGTTCGCGAGGCAACCGGCTCCATAGACCCTCGTCTCACTAGCAGTTTGCAGTTGGCGGGAACTGGAATGGAATGCATCTTCTACGAACTCAAGAATAAGAACGGAGATTGATCGTGCCAGATGAACGTATACAAGGCAGCCACGTCATCAGCGATGTAAACAAATTAGCAATGGCCTGGGCCACAGAACATGCGGGAGAGCGTCTGGGCACGAAATGGTATGACGGCGAAACAACCCTGGAGCCGAGCGAGAAATGGCCCGTCTCAGAGTCGGTCCGGCTAACAGTCCGCCAGATCGTTACAGAGGCGTTTGGTCGTGCAACGCCAATATCGGAGTTGACGGAGAGTATCCGTGCGGCATCAGGATTCACCAAGGAACAGGCGCGAATCGTCGCAGAGACCGAGGCTAATTTTGCAATGTGCTACGGCAATCTGGCCGCATGGAAGAAAACGGGAATGGTCAAGTCTGTAAAGTGGTTCAAGAGCATGCTGCATACAGAGCGCGATTCCTGCGATTTGAACGTAGAGGCTGGAGCAATCCCCATCGGCCAACTATTCCCATCTGGCGATCCCGCGCCTCCTGTTCACATCGGATGTCGCTGTGGTCTCGGCATTGCGGAGCTCATCGAACCGAAGCGGAAGGCTGTTCCTTAGCCTTCCGTCCGCGTTTGCGCTCGCCGCGCGCTTCGCGTTCCGCCTTGCTCGCCTGAATCTCCGCATCTACTTCCGCTTTCACCTTCGCGGGATCGGCCTTCAGGATCGTGTCCATTGCTCGATTGAATGTCTGGTATTCGGCTGATGTTTTCATTAATTTCTCCAAGGATAGGTTAGTGGGTATTCGTTCATCAAGACCGGACGAGATAGATCACTGAGAAGTTTTTCGGAGAGATGCACTGCATGATATTCCGCGCCGCTTTCAATCGGCTTTCGCATAAGCTCTACAAAATCGCCGCGCGGATTTGGCCGTATTCCCTCCAGTTGCCGCTTGTTTTCTGTGAACCACTGCCAAGCGATAATGTCCGCGGCTTGAAGTGGAAGTACAACGCTCTTGTCAGCAAAAGAATGGCCCGCGTACCGATGTTCGGCGCGGAGATTAGGCTTCTTAAATAAACGAATCATGATTCCGTTTGCTTCGGCTTGGCTGCGATGACCCGCCTCGAAGACATAACTGATTTTGCCTTCAATGTTGAATCGATTCGCCCATCCGCGAACCGCCGTCAGACAAGTATGCGCACACAGGCTATATGGGCTACCGATCTCAGGAGAATGCGGCACGGTCTTGTCGAATTGCGATGGATATACGGAGACAGCGAAGCCAAACTTTATGGCACTTCGGATAATCGAGATCGCTTCCGTTTCTACAGCGATGCGTTGATCCTTGTCGAGACGATCAAAGGGCTTCGCGCCGTGGGCGCAAGCCGCCATACGAAAAAACGGCAAACCGTAGCCGTCGAGCATCTCTTTCCATCGCACACTCAGTTGCTTGGCCGCCTCATTTTCAAGGACTAGGCCCCCCATACAGAGGATCGGAGCGCTATCGTGCGTTCCGCTCTCGTCGAAGAAAGCCGTGAACTCGACCATTACCATCGCCCATTTTCCAAACGATAAAGGGCCTTCCACAGATCCGCAGGGCATTTGCACGAGAAATAGTCTCCATTTCTCGGCGCATGTATCCCTGACGCTCAAACCCTATTCCCTACCGGCCTGATTCGTCAAGTATATATTTGCCCTAGATTGCAAACAACAGGTCACTTGAGTACCGGGAAGCGGAGTAGTCAACATCTTGTCGAGTGCCTATGAGTGGAGAGACTGCCGGTTCATGGCCGAACAGGAAAGGCCGCCACCCGTTTCTCTTGTCCCAGAAGCAGAGTTGCTGGCGCACCCGGAACCGATCCGGTGCGAGGGCACTTGTTGCAGTTGCCGCATACAGTGAATGCACCGGCGAAGCGCACGTGCGTCAGCGCCGCCTCCATAATTTGGCGGCAAATGGACGTCGATGTGGGCCGGCATACAAGGAAATCCCTGCAGCGGAAGCCGGGTCTGGCGTGGCTCAATTCGTCCAAATCTTCCCGTTCCTTCATCGAGTGATCACCCATCAACGCGCCCTGCTGATGGGCGATGATTCTACGGCTCAACCAATCGACGGCCCGCACTGAAGTAGATATCACAAGTCAGCCCACGAACTTGTATCCGATCCCGGGAACAGTGATGAGTATCTCGGGCTTTTGTGGAAAGCGTTCCAGCTTCTGACGCAGACTGGCAACGTGCATATCTACAGTTCGAGTGAACGTTCCAACTCGATGGCCCCAAACGTCCCGCAGCATCTCATCGCGTGTCAGCACGGCTCCTCGGTGCTCTGCAAAATAGCAGAGCAGACAAAACTCCCGTGCTGTCAAATTGACGGGCTCTCCATTACGGGTGACCTTGGCCTTGCGGACGTCTACGATAATTGAGGCGAATTCGTACACTGCCGCGCTGCCTGGTGGGGCCGTTTCTGTCTTGGCCGGGGCACGGCGCAATACAGCTTCGATGCGTGCCATCAACTCTAACGTGTCGAAGGGCTTCGTTACATAGTCATCTGCGCCAAGCTTAAGGCCCACAACCTTCTCCGCAGTCTGACTACGCGCGGTCAGCAAAAGGATAGGAGTCGCAAGGCCGGCACGACGTATGTCTGTGCACAGATCGAACCCGTTGCGATAGGGCAACATCACGTCGAGGACGATCAGGTCGAATGGGAACTTCGTGGCCTTTTCAAATCCGGCAATTCCGTCGCACGCGATGTCCACAACATATCCTTCGCTCCGGAGCCGGTCACCCAGGGTGAGGCAGAGTTCTTCTTCGTCTTCGACAAACAGGATGTGTCCGTTCATAGGATTACGATGGAGTCGGGGAAGGCAGTAAGGTTCCCCTGATCGTCTCCTCTCCTTTCGCAATTTGCAGGTGCAGGGTAAAAGTGCTCCCGGTCGAATGCTCACTTATGACAGAAAGCCCTCCACCCATAGATTCGGCAATTCTTTTGGCCAGGGATAGTCCCAGACCGGTTCCATGAATTTGTGCTGCGCGAACTCGCGGACTCCGGTAGAACGGATCGAAGATGTTGGGGAGCTCCGAGGGTTCAATTCCAATTCCATGATCTGTAACCGAGATGCGGACTTCGCCGTCAGATCCACTCCCACCAGACAAGGCGGATGCTTTGAGAACAATGCGCCGGTCAGCACCGCCGTATTTGACCGCGTTGCCGATAAGGTTCTGCATGCACTGCGAGATGCCTGTACGGTTTCCTAAAATGAAAGGGAGCTGGGAATCGATTTGCAATTCAAGTGCAGCCCCCGCTTCCTTCATCAGTCCTTCTGTACTGGAGACAATCGAGTCGATAAGCGGCGCAACCTCGAGAGGCTCCAGGGTATAGCGCTTCTTGCCGTCTTCAGTGGCTGCAAACAGCAGAATCTGGTCTACCAAATCACCAATGCCGCGGGTTTGATGCTGAAGTATCGTGCCATATTTGTGCAGGGCGGGCTTCCCTTCAACAAGCCCATCGGCGAGATTGTCGGCGGCAGACATCAGCACAGCCAACGGCGTGCGCAACTCGTGTGAAATTGAAGCCACAAACTCCATCTGCAATTTGGCGAGCTGAATCGTGCTTAACATATGGCTTCTTTGAATCGCCCAAACCGCAGCGCTTGCGAGCAGGAACGTGAAGCTGAGGATTCCAATCAACCTCGACACGGAGCGGCGGGAGGAGGCGGCGAGGTTCGCCTGACGCCGGGCGGCATCCTGATCGTAAAGATGCTTCACTTCATTAAGATCCTGGCGGACACGTTCGAACGCCGGCACGCCGCCGGAGAGATCCAGGCTCACGGCCTCTTTGATGCTTCCTTCAAGAATCGACGCAATGACCTCGTCGCGAACAGCCAGGTAGCTCGCCCAGTCACGCGAAAGTCGAGCGGCAAGCGCCGCCTCCTCCGGTTGATTTGCACGGCTTCCATACTCCGCAATGGCATCGCTCACCCGCTTGTCGGCATCGCGCGATTGGTCGGCATATTCGACCTGCAAGTTGCTGTCGCTCGTAGTCAAGGCATAGAGAGTCGCGCGGCGAGTTTCCTGCGCGTCGTATTGCAATTCCCCTATTCGCTGCAGGCCGTAGACCGAGCGCGCGTAAACCTCCCGCGCTTCGAAGTTCGCTGCCTGCAGATCGCGTATTACAAAAGCGCCGATCGCGGCGACGCCGCAACACATGATGAAAAGCAGCATCATCGCATTATGGCGTGAGGCAACGGCCAAAAGTTGGTCAAAGAGCTGCGCCGGTCGGAACGACCGCACTTTGAAGCCGAGTTCTCCCAGCTTTCTCACGTTGAATCACCACCTGCTATTGCACGTGCAACCGATAACCTCTATCGCCCGGAAGCAGCTCATCGATGCGAATGACCTTCACAGTCGCATCCACGTCGCTTTGTCGTAAGTACCCGATCGCACCCGGAACATTAAAGATGAACCTTCGAACGCCCAACGGCGTTGATAGCGTCTTGGGCGACACAAGGATTTCACCGGTATATAGGCCGCGAAGAAAATGTACCTTGAATTGGTCATCATTCATGCCGCAGACGTCGTGCAGGATCACTTTGCGTTCGGGCTCTCCCGGTTCGCGCATGACGAGAGTGATTCGCCTGCCGTCGCTCCAATAGTTGCGGCTTCCCAGAAAGATCGCATGTAGATCGGCAGACGACAAATTGTCCACCGGGTTTACGCGGTTTACGACAATCACCAGCGGCTCGGCGGGTGCGCTTTGTTCCGCCATCTCCATGTTGGCCCCGGCGGCAGGCGCTCCTATGGCGTCAGCTCGTGGCCAAGCCACGACGGCCAAAACAAGGACATTTGTCATCAGGCGTCTCATCCTTGAATAACGCTTGTCAGAAGGTAAATCCAACTTGCCCCGTAAGGCCGTTGATTCCAGCCTGGTTCCGCAGGAATGTGTACTGATATTCAAACTTCAGTGCCACTGACTCGTTCGGATCGTAACGAATGCCTCCTATCGGGCCGTGCCGCAAAGCCACGTCCGGAAATACAGGCTCATTCCTGGCGACGTTTACGTACTCATACCGAAAATATGGACGGTAGGAACCAAGTTGCCTCGAAACCTGGGTGTAAAACCCCGGAGTATGGAAGACAGTGGATGCTCCAGAAGGAGCGTGGCGATCAAGCAATGCTTCACTGAGCCACTCATATTTTGGACGAATGAGGATCGCATGAGCGGCAACGATGGTTTCGCCGATCTTGGGCTCATTGTCGGGGGTAAGTAAATCGTGATAAACGGAGATGCCGGACTGGAACCCGCGAATGCTCTCCGGCCGGGCAAAGAGCGCAAGGTTGAATGCCTTATGGTTCTGGTCGTCAATCTCGTTTTGGACCGGTTCGTTCTCCAGCGGGCTTCGCGATTCACGTCCGTTACCAATCTCGGCAACGTAGTGCAATCCCAACCGTCCCGAAGGCACCATCCCGCTGACAGAGGCGCCGACCGTGTGAATGGGGAGAATGCCTCCTCGATCCTCGAATTGAAATAGAAATGGCCGGTCTGTCGTTGTCTGTAGCCAGGTACTGTGGTGATAGGCGGTGTTGTAATAACCAATTGCTGTGTGTCCCCTTCCCACAGCAAGGTTGAAGTAATCGTTGAGAGAATACTGCAGAAGGTATCTCTCCACATCCACGCTGAATGAGTTCTCGGGACCAACCTGTGCACCGTAGATATTGTCAGGCCCGGCTTCAAATACAACCTCACTGAGAAACCTGAACCGGTCAGACATATCCGAAGTGATAAACAGATCGAGTTGTCCCAATGAAAAAGAAGTCGTATCGCCGGGCTGCGTGTCGCCATGAAGATTCACGTCTCCGAACCCGCGAATCCGGAGCAAGGTCTTGCTTAGATCCATCCGGTCGTTCATGGCGCTCTCTGGTTGTGTTTGTTCCGATTCCGCGGGAGTTGAAGCAACTGTTTGCGCTGGAACCGATGCTTGAGATGAGGGCTCGTGAGGCCCTGGACCGGTGTCGGGCACGTTCTTTTTCGGCGCCTCCGCCGGAACAACACCGGACACGATATTCTTCGTATCCGCGTTCTTTTCCTTGGCCTCTAGTTGGCTGACCCGGGCCTCTAACTGGTCAATCCTCTGCAATAACTGCCGCACCGTTTCTTGATTGACCGCAGGCGCCTCGGTTGCTTGTTGCGTCCACGAGGCGGGACAGCTCAACAGGGCCAAGAAGCCGGGAAGGAAGAATCGACCTGCCCAACCAGCAAACCTAACCAGTAACCGCTGCATACCCATTCTCCTTCAGTCCCGAATTCGCGTTCGTTGCACTGCTTCCCGTTAATCGCTGCTCAATAGCTTCTTACACGGAGCCAGAGCGCACAGCAATGGCCCATCCATTTTCAACTTGGGCGATCAAGACGGAGCTGTTGGGTCTCTGAAGAACAGAAACGGTCAAAGTCGAAGATGGGACAGATCGATCATGACCGTCTGCCCGCGACAGCCCTCCGCTAGGATGTATGAATCGGCGGATGGCGTATTTGCTTCATAGCAAGCAGTCATGCAAAGACTTGTGTTCCAGAACGTCCCTCAATTCCGATCGATTCTGGGCCGCCCTTCCCTCGCAGCCGCTGCTGATGGAAGCATGGACGGTCAGGCATGGAAATAATCCAGTGCGGTAAGTAGATGTGGAGTGCCCCGCAAATCCAACGCAACAGGTCAGCCGGTTGCGTCACGTCGGTGAAGGTGCCGTCGTAGTTGTTGTAAAGGAGGGCCGAGTGCGGCGCAGTGGCTTTACCGTCTAGAGCCTGTTATTAACTTTGGTGCTTTGTTTGCATTGGGATAGGGATTTTCGCTCGCAGTTGTTCATGCTGAGGGCATGAAGCCTGAGCGAAGGGGCTACCCCAGCGACGTGACGGATG
>Ga0182027_10015943_pt1 | contig 10290 bp, 5 predicted proteins | sample 712E1DmetaG_FD_121300 | JGI IMG/M metagenome (GOLD analysis project Ga0182027, IMG submission 121300) | Permafrost microbial communities from Stordalen Mire, Sweden - 712E1D metaG (Illumina Assembly) | ecosystem: Environmental > Terrestrial > Soil > Wetlands > Permafrost | place: Sweden... | reverse complement strand
GGGGATGTTTATTCAACTGTGGATGGAAATATAGAATCTAACTGTCATTTAGACCATATTTTAACTCCAAATGAAACAATTGAACCAGATTGCAACGCAAAAATAGATGAAGAAAATCTCACAACACCTGGATATGAAAATGTTGCTGCTTACTACACATGCACATTAACAGTTGAAACATCAGACTCTATGTATGGTCAATCAGATATAAATGTTGAAGCTACAGATGTTGATGGTGAAGTTGGAACAATGGCTGAAGAAGAAAGCTGGTTCTTGAATCCAGTTGTCTCTCTAGGAGTTGAAGGTTCAGTTAATTTTAGTAATCTAAGACCTGGAACATCAGCATACTCAAATCCTGTAATATTAACTAATGATGCAGATAGTGGCTCAGGAGTTGTACTAGATGTGTTTGTATCTGGAACAAATTTCTATGATACATCAAGTTCTGGAGCTAAGTGCGGAACAACAAATCAGTTGAGCCTTAAACAGTTCAGCTACTTTGCAAGCAACGGAGCTTATTCAACATCTCAGGATATGCAAGTTGGAAGAACATGTGATTCGGAAGGATATTGTGGAATAAATTATGGAATTGGATTCAATAATCCTAATCCATTTTATAATAAAAATGAAGTAATCCAAGCACAAAAGGTCGGACCTTATTACACAGCTAACTTGCTTTCACCTGGTTCATCAATGGCTTTAACATTCAGATTAAATGTACCTGAACCATGCAATGGTAATTTCAATTCAGGACATATTTATTTCTGGGGTGAAGCTGTATAAAATTTACTAAGATTTTCTTTAGAGAAGAATGTTCATTAAAATAAAGTGGTGACAAAATAGCATTTTATCGACGACAATAATGCTTAAAAGGAATTATAGGTTTAATTTTAAAGAGTGAATAAAAAAAGGCGAGAAAAAATGGTGCAGGGAATTATATTAGAGCTTAATAGTTATCCGGATAAATTTTCGATAGCTAATCTGCTTAGCAGAGGATTTATTATATAATTGAAAGGAGGTAAAAATATGAAAAAATTATTATTAAGCTTATTAGTTATGTCTGCTTTGGTGCTATCAATAGCACCTGGAGTTTTTGCCACAGATGTTGGCTCTGGACTCGGTGTAACTATTACAACAGAAAATTTTCCTCCGCATATTTGGCAGTGTAACAACAGAATAGTCTATGATGACTCAATTGAACCAGGAAGGATTTCACCTGGAGGAACAGAACTTGTTGAAAGAATAAACAATTATGCTTTTGAAGGAGAACAAATACAATGGAGAGTTCTTGCTATGGACAAAAACGGAATAGAAAAAATTGGAGATGTTTATGTTACAGTAGGAGACGGGAATGGTGATGGGGGCAATACAGAAACAATAGTAAAACAAAATAAAGTAACTTATTGTGGAAATATTCCTTCAACTTCCACTGACTGGAACAAATCAATCTCACTTCCAAAATACGATCCATCTTTAGGAAATTTGACAGGAGTCACACTTGAATTGGGAGCAGGACTTAGTTCAGATATGAAAATTGAACATACAGGAAACACAACTCCGGCACATTTTAGTATTACAGTAAATGGAAATGTAACTTTGAACTTTAGCGATGTATATATGCAAACAAATACAATATTTAATAGGAATGGAAATGCAACTATTTTTGATGGAATAGTCGATTATAATGGGACTTCTGGAATAACTTTCCCCACAATAAGCAACTTTGATACATTAACAAAAAATTCCTCACATTTTAGTGATTTTGTGAGAACAGTACCAGGAGAAAACTTTAATGTTGCTGTGAAGGCAAATAGTGTTTTCCAAATTAATGGTCCTTCAAATTATGAAGCTGCGATAGTTACAAATGCAAATGCTACAGCTTGTGTAACTTACACATATGAAACAGAACAAATAATTACAGTTCCAGGTGATGGAAATATAGAAGCTAATTGTGTGAGAGATAGTACATCAACAGAAGGAACAATTGATCCTTCCTGCAATGCAAAAATTGATGAGGAAGCACTTACAGAATTTGACCCTTCAACAATGGCTTATTACACCTGTACATTAACAGTCGAAACACCAGACTCACAAGATGGGGCTTTCTACGGTAAAAAAGATGTTACAGTTGAAGCTACAGATATTGATGGGGAAGTTGGAACAATGGCTGAAGCTGAAAATTGGTTCTTTAACCCAGTTATTCAATTGTCAGTAGATGGAAATATTGCATTTAGCAAGGTAAGACCTGGAACAAGTTCTTACTCTGGTATTATTAAAGTAGGAAACGATGCTGATGCAGGCTCAGGAGTTTTACTTGATATGTTTATATCAGGAACTAACTTCTATGACTCATCAAGTTCTGGCGCTAAGTGCCCAACAACAAACCAATTGAGTTTGAGTGCATTCAATTATTATGCAACTAGTGGTGCTTACTCTACGCATACTGATTCAAGAGCTGATTCAGAAGGATATGTTCCTATAAAGTATGGAATTGGATTTAATGATCCTAATCCATTCTACGGAAACAATGAAATTATCCAATCTGGTGTAAACTATCAGGGATATCAGGCAGGAAATATATTATCTCCTGGTGCAGATCAGTCATTAATCTTCAGACTTAACCTTCCAGAACCATGCAATGGTGACTTTGATAGTGGACAGATTTATTTCTGGGGTGAAGCAATCTAAGTTCTCTCTTTTATTTTATTTTTTTCTTTTTATTTTTTATTTATTCTTTTTCTCTATTATTTATTGCATGTTTAAAATTGCAGGCTATGGAAAGAAATATATATAGCAGAAAACCCGTATATTCTGATGAGGAACATTATAAAACCTGAATGTTTCATTAAAAAAAAGTGATAACAAAAAACCCTTTTCTCGACGACAATAATGTTTAAATAGTGTCTTCATTCTAGAGTGTCACATGAAAATGAAAAGAAGTTTAGTGTTTACATTTGCAATTTTACTTTTAATCACAAGCGGAGCTTTAGTTTCTGCTATAACAGGCTCAATGGGAAATTCAAGAATGATTTTATACCCAGATGTAAATGGAATTACAAATACTGTGCTTGAAAAGACAATTCTTGTAAAAAATGTAAACGATGTTCCAATAAATATTACACTTAATCCGGACGTTAATGCAACAAAATTCATAAATGTAATTGATAAAACATTTATTCTTCAGCCAGGAGAAGAAAAGAAAGCCCAATTTGAAGTTAAAGTTAAGAAAGTTGGAACATATCAGGGAGCAATAAATGTTTTCTTCAGGCCTGCTAATGGAACTGAAGGCGGAGTAGTTTTATCCTCTACAATTATTGTAATAGCAAGAAAGAATCAGGAAGATTATACAGACAATGGCAGCACTGACACCACAAACAATAATACAAATAATGCTGGAAATGCAACTTCTGCCAATGGAAATAGTGGAGAAGGCTTACCTAAAGTAGTAATGATTGGGGGAATAATAATAATATTTTTTATTTTAGTGCTATTAATATTACTTTACATTTTGAACAAGAAGAGGGGAAGAAGTAAAAAAAGAAAAAATAAATCGAAATAATGATTAAAAAAAGTCTCCTTTCATGTATCTTAATTGCAGTCTTTGTAGTCACAAGTCTTGGAAGCGCAATGGCAACAAAAGATATTGCATACATATCTAAAGATTCAGGCCATGTTGATGCTTCAATTGTTTCTTTGCTTGACCAGAAAAATTACAGCTATGATATTATTTATCCGACAGCCCTTAGCTCTACAAACTTTTCAAATTACAAAATTATACTTGTTGGTGAAGGAATTTACAGTAATTATACACAAATTCCTGTAAACGTAAAAAACTCAGTTATATTAAACACTTATTACCTTGACGAATGGGGCTGGTCAGGAAGCGGGGTTTCTACTCTATCTTCAAATGTTCCACCAAAATCTTATGTTTATGATAATACCAGTGCAATGACAAAAGGGGTAAGCGGATACTTTAACCCTTACACAAGTACAAACGATGTTATTTCTTATGATCTAAAATATATTCCAAACTCTCAGTATGCTCCAGGACTTAGCACAGTTGTAGCTGATGATGTGTCTTTACTTAAGCTTCTTGGAATTTACGTTCCTAGCAATGGAGCAGTTGTTGCTATGATTAATAATGGTTCAATTCTTAAAAATAATCAAATATCAAAAGCAAGAGGAGTATTCTTAGGATTCCCACAAACTCAACTATGGACAGACTCTACAAAGAAAATATTCTACAATTCTCTTAACTGGGCAATTGCAGGAGAAGATAAAGACGGAGATGGATTCTTCACTGACACAGACTGCAATGATAGTAATTCTTCTATAAATCCTAATGCAACAGAAATACCTTATAATCATGTTGATGAGAATTGTGATGGATATGACTTAGCAGATGTGGATCATGATGGTTATTGTAAGGCAGGATATGTCATAGAAAATAAAGCATTACAATGTCCAAATGAAACAGGAAATGTTGGAACAGACTGCAATGATAATGATCCAACATATAATATAGGCTCAACTGATTTAACAAAGAACTGTGTGAATGATGCTCCAATAATAGAAAGCATACCAAAAATATATGTTCATGAAACTGAAAATGTAAGTCTATATGTTAATGCAACTGATCCTGAGAACGACAACATGACTTATTCAATAAATGACTCGAGATTTGTTCATGATTCAAAGGATAAAACTCATTTTACATGGCAAACTAATTATACTGATGCAGGAGATTACAATTTCTTTGTAAGAGTAAGTGACGGGCAATTATATTCTGAAAAGAAGTTTAGTGTTAAAGTTTGGAATACAAATAAAGCCCCAGATTTACTTATGAATATTCCTCCTCAGGTATGGGATGAAGATACAAATCATACACTTAATCTTACTCAATACTTCAATGATATTGATGGAGATAATTTAACTTACCTATTTATTAGTACTTCAGATGATCAAAATATAAACCTTATAAAATTAACAAATGGAGTTGCTTATTTTGACTCTGCTAAAGACTGGAATGGAAAAGACTGGATAATATTCGGAGCAGCTGATGGAATCCATGTTACAGACACAAATAATATTACTCTAGAAGTTCTTCCTGTAAACGATCCTCCTGTTTTGCTAAAGGAGATTGGAAATATTACAACTAATGAAGATACAGTTTACAATCTCAATCTTAGCCAATACTTCCATGATGTAGATAGCGTACTTAGCTATGTATTCCAGGACACTCCACATACAACTCTTGAATTGAATGGAGATATTCTAAGCATAACTCCAAAAGAAAACTGGCATGGAAAGGAAGATACATACATAACAGCCAGTGATGGAGAATACGAAGTTACTGATAATTTTACAATAAATGTTAATTTTGTAAATAAGCCTCCAATAGTTCAGCCTATTGCAGATCAATTTATTCTTGCGGGGCAAAATGTTTCTATAAATGCAAATGCAACAGATGTTGAAGGAGATCCTATTACTTTTTCTATAAATGATTCAAGATTTGTTCAAAACGGAAATAATTTTGAATGGCAAACAGGGGAAAAAGACTTTGGAGTTTACAATTTCAAGGTTGCTGCCTTTGATGGAATGAATTACGGATATGCAAATGCCAAAGTAGATATTCTTCAGAAAATATTCATAAATGAATTAGCATGGGGAAATGAAGGATGGATTGAACTATACAATCCCCAAAACACTTCTTTCAGCCTGAGCAATTGTGCTATCACAAATGGGGACGAAGATTTAACACTCTATGGAAATTTAGGAAGCAAAGGATATTCTGTATTTGGATGGAATGCTCTAAAGAATCAGGGAGCAATTGAACTAAACTGTAATGGAGTTCTTATTGACAGTGTGGAATATGAAGAGTTTAATCTTTTGAATTCTTTTGGAAGAAAAACTGACGGAGCAAGTGATTTTGTAGTATTTGATTATCCAACAAAGGGAGCTTCAAACAGTGCAGATGTTACAAAGCCAGAAGTTAAATTAGATTCTCCTGCAAATAATACTTTATTCTCAGAAACAAGAGATGTTACATTTAACTTTACTGCAAGTGATAATATGGCACAAACTCTCAGCTGTGGTCTTATTGCAAATTCCAAATCTCTGGCAACAGGAGACTTTGAAAATAATACTCGGGGAAGTTTCTTTATAGATTATCTTCCAGATGGAATTTACACATGGAATGTTGAATGCAGCGATGGAACTAATAAAAATACTGCAAAAGATTTTTTAATGATAAATATAAGTGCTCCAGATGCGCCTGTGCTTAGTTATATTCCAAATCAGGTTGTGAATGAAAATTCTCAACTCAGATTCCCTATATTTGCAACAGATCAGGATAATGACCCTATTACATTAACTGCCTCAGGACTTCCTGATGGAGCTAATTTCACAGACAATAAGGTTGGAAATGGAATATTTGTATGGATACCTAATTATAATCAGGCTGGAACTTACAATGTTAAATTTACTGCTACAGATTCAACTGGCCTATCAGATTCACATACAATAACAATATTAGTTGGAGAGACAAAGGAACCTCCAAAATTCTCAGATGCTGATACTTGTGCAAGCAAAAATGGCTCAATAGAGATAACTATGAAAAATCCCCACAGCGGAGATGACTTTAATATAGGGGATACTATAAACGGAACAGTGAGAATAAAAAACAAATTTGCTGACAGCAGAGATTTTGACGTTCATGTTTATCTGTATGATTTAAAGGATGAACAGGCCGTTGGAGAATATGATGATACTATAAGCCTTGATAATCTAGAATCAGGGGATATTGATTTTTCAATTGATATACCTTCAGATACAACAAATAAAGATTTTGCAATATATGCTTATGTTGAGGGAGATACGAATGAATGCAATTCAAATTATGTTAACATTAATATTAACAGACAAAAACACGATGTAATCGTAGGAGATATAACAACTGATCAAAATGTTGTTTCTCCAGGAAGCGATTTAGGAGTTAATGTAAAAACAGAAAACCTGGGAAGAGAGGACGAAGAGGTTTCAGTTCTCGTGGAGATTCCAGCACTTAATATCTCCCAAAGAAGTGATCAATTCAAAATAGAAAAGTATGGAAATAAAAATAAAAATACAGAAACACTTTCTTTGACAATCCCAGAAAGCGCTAGGGAAGGAACTTATGAAATCAAAGCAAGTGTCATATTCACTGATGGGACAAATTCAAAATTACAGGAATTTGAAGTATCAAACAGTGGAACAGGAACAGTTACAGCTCAGAATAGCACTACAATAAACTTAAACTCAGGATCTAATTCAGGTGGTACCACTTTAATTCTTGGAAATCCTTCTACAGGTTCTTCAGGCCATGCATTAGTTCTTGGAAATCCAGCAAAAACTTCTGCACCAAAAAAATCATTGTTTAAAATAAATACATTAAATCTTGGAGTGAAAGAAATACCTCAAAAAGAAGATATGCCAAATGTCAAGGTGGAATTTAACGGCGATACAACAAATGCAACCAGCACCAGCACATGGGTTTTACTTGCTGTTATCCTCGGATTGCTTATAATAGTTATTTTTATACTGATTGTTATTCTAAGATAGGATGATTCTTCATCTGATTTTATAATATTAAACAATAATCAGTATTTTTTAAGTTTTTTCTCATGTTAACAACAGATTTATAAAATTAAAATACCATAACCTATAATGAAGGCAGAGGCAATTCTTCTTATCATTCTTGTTGTTATGATTGTTGCAAGTTTAATATTTCGTTCAAAATTTAAAGATAAACTTTCAAAACCAAAAGCTCTAAAGATAATGGGCTGGATATTAGTTGCGTGTGCATGTTTAGCATTTATTTTGGATTTGACTGCAAATTTATTAGAGAGTTTTAAAACAGGATATTTAGATTTTATTCTTCAAATAATAGGAAGTATATGCTTTTTATTATTAGGAATTGGATTAATAAAAAAGGGCAAGGAAAATCCTGCTAATAAGCTTCAGAAACCATAATAAATTTGTTGGTTTACATAAATTTATTGAACAACTCTATTGTATAGATCTCTCCCAACCCATATTGAAAAGACAATATATTCTATAGCAGTTAAATTTCAATAGAGTGTCGACCCCTTAATAAACTGGTTACATAGTAGTCATTAACTAGTTACACCAATATAGAAATATTTATAAAGCCAATAATGGTATAGTTGTTACTATAAAATGGTAGAAAATAAGAATAATCTAGTGGGGAAGGTTGTTAAAGCAGGAATTATAGGAGGATTAAGCTTGCTTCCAGTACTATCAAATGGACAAAGTATTGATAAACCTGTAGAAAAAATTAACTGGACAAAACTGCAAAAGAATTCTTATGAAAAATATACTCTTTTAATAAATAGTAAAAATGCTTTGCCAGAGTTGTCTAGATATAAATCTGGAGTTCCAGAGGAATATTTATTCAATGGGGGAAACTTAAATCTTTATCCAAATCATTATGAAATTCCTCAGGATCAAATACAAGGGCCTATTGCTGATTATCTTAGAAAAATAAGTGTTTGTCCTGAATGTACTAAATGTAAGCCTAAACCAAAATCAAAGCCTCAATCAAAGTACCAACCAAAACCTGCTCCTCAAAAACCAATAGTTCAAGCGAATAAAGGTCTTGAAAAGAAATTAGGAGAGCCAGAAACTACAAAAAAATCTCAAAAAGAAGAACAGGCTATTAATTATAATGTAGTTGAAGCAAATACAACTAATAATATTACTAATTATTATATAACTCCTCAAGAGGTTAAGTCTGCAGCTGATACTGCTAGTAAGAAAGCAAAAGGGGATTATTTAAGATTTCGAACTTTGATTGAAGGAAGTAAGAGGATAGCAAAGAATAATCTAGGTGGAGTATCAATCAATCCTCAAATTGTAGCAGGTCCTTTTGGTACTGGTCCATATGGGGAATTTAATTTTGGAAACGTAACAAATATTGTTTCTACACCTGTTTACCAAAAGACTTTACTAAATCAGAACCTTGGGTTGTTCACTGAAACAGAAGGAGAAAGAGTAGAGAGTTATAAATTGAAATATTCTTGGGGTGTTGGATGGAGAGCTAGTATTAATCTTAATAAAAAAGGAAATTTAAGAGCAAGTGCATCTTACGGAGTTATAAAGAAAACAGATGCAAGAAGTGGAATCAGGGAAAAAGGATTTGACAAAATAATACAAAATGACAAAGTCACTGATGAGAAACCTTATGATATTGAACTAGAGAAAGGTGTGACATCTGAAAGTTGGGAGCAGGTTGGAAGAGCAGGAATAGAATATCAACCTTTTGGACCACTTTATTTGAAAGCTGAAGTTCAAAATATAGGTCCTATTGGTGCAAAAAACAGTGAGACTTCATTCAATGCTACATTGGGCCTAAACCTAAATATAGGTGGAGGAAAGAAATCAAAATGAACAATTCATATAAATTAATAGGAGTGCTTCCATTGTTGCTTTTAGCTATTATATTTACAGGCTTAGTATCTGCTAGCTCTGGTGTAATAAACACTTTCTTGACTTATGATAATGCTTCTGCAATATCAAAGACAGTAACACAAGGAGACTCTGTCAATCTATACCTCGTTGCTTATGGACATGGTGAACAATTATACTCTGAAAAATTAGAACTAGTCTCTTCAACATTAATATTCCAAGAAAATGTCGCTGGCGATCAGATTGCCACTTATACTTGGCTTTATACAAAGTCCCCATATATATTAAACACTGCTATATTAAATCCTGGTACATACACTTTAAGATTTACTGCAGTTACAAAAACTACAAAGAGTTCAGAATATTCTGATTTACAATTAATAATATTACCAAAAACACCTGTATGCGGTAATGGAGCAAAAGAAACAGGAGAACAATGTGATTTGGGTTCATTGAATGGACAAGTTTGTTCACCTTTGTACGGAAGTTCATGTACTTATTGTTCTGTTCAATGTACAAGTGTAACACTTAATGGTCCTTACTGCGGAGATTCAATAAAACAAACATGTGAACAATGTGACAATGGTCCATCAAATGGACAAGTTTGTTCACCTCTATACGGAAGTTCATGTACTTATTGTTCTGTTCAATGTACAAGTGTAACACTTAATGGACCTTACTGTGGAGATCATACTTGTAATAGTGCTGAAACTTGTTCAACTTGTGCAAGTGATTGTGGAGCTTGTCCTGTACAACCTAAATGTGGAGACAATGTAATAAATCAAGCAAATGAAACTTGTGATAATGGAGTATTAAATGGAAATG
>Ga0182027_10015942_pt1 | contig 10292 bp, 7 predicted proteins | sample 712E1DmetaG_FD_121300 | JGI IMG/M metagenome (GOLD analysis project Ga0182027, IMG submission 121300) | Permafrost microbial communities from Stordalen Mire, Sweden - 712E1D metaG (Illumina Assembly) | ecosystem: Environmental > Terrestrial > Soil > Wetlands > Permafrost | place: Sweden... | reverse complement strand
GCGGATTGCGGATTGCGGATTGCGGATTGCGGATTGCGGATTGCGGATTGCGGATTGCGGATTGCGGATTGCGGATTGCGGATCGCGGATTGCGGATCGCGGATTGTCCGATCCGACCGATCCGACTGATCCGACTGATCCGACCGATCCGACCGATCCGGCCGATCCGGCCGATCCGGCCAGCCTCCGCCGTTGCGGATCGCGGATTGCGGATTCGCGCATTCCGCGCTCTGGAGAGCCAGGCGCTCGCGGGTCAGGGGAATTTCTGGATTGGGTTCCGGGATGCCGGGGGCAAATTCTCCGACAATCCGCCACAGCAAGGAGCGCAACCAGCGCTGCGGCAGACCCTCCGTCAACGGATAAATCGGCGCGATGCGATTGAGGTGAATGGATTTCTCCAACCCTTCCGCCGGCACGATTTCCGTTTCCGGGTGATCCATCGTCCGCGGCCGCAACGAATTGGGCCTGCCAAAAACCACCACTTCGTCGCCGACCTGGAAGTGCTTCTCCAGGAACGGCAGGTTCCACCAACGGCAGTGCAAACGCCCGCTTCCATCCTCCAGAATAAACTCATAAACCGACCGCGTCCCGCCCCGCCAGCGGTTCACCCCGGCGGCGATGATTCTTCCGCAGGTCAGCGCCGCTTCTTCCAGCTTCAGCCCGCCAATCCGCTGAAAATGCCGGCGGTCTTCGTAGCGCCGCGGCCGGTGCAACAACAGATCGCCCACGCAGAGCAACTCCAGACGTTCCAACTGCGCCGCGCGTTCCGGCCCGACGCCGCGCAGCGTTCGCAGCGGTATTTGCAAAGGATGGCCCGGAGCCGGGACGGCCCTGCCACGTTCCGCGCTGCCGCGCAAGGCCCGCGGCGGTATTGGCAATGGATCGGGCGGATTCGGCACGCCGAGTTTATAGCGGATTTCCCGCCCCAAATGGAAGGCAAACCTGGAATTTCGAGCTTTTGCATTTTGTATTTTCCATTTTGCCTCTACTTTGTGCGGAACATGCCTGAATTGACTGATCGTCTTTGGAAGGAATACAGCGAGGTCTTCGAGGATTTCGACGACCTGACGCTCGCCCGCTGGCTGGCCCAAACCCTCGCCCAACTCAAGGGGCGCGCTTTGCGCTTTTCCCATCCGCTGGTGGGCGCTTACCGGCTGGCGGCCGGACAAGCTCATACCCGCCAGGTCTGGCTCAAGCGGTTGGTGGCCCCGCCGGCGGGGTTCTCCGAAGCGCCCTGTTGCCGCGCCCCCGCCCTGCCGGTTTTTTCCCGCGATGTGATGGAAAGCGGGTTGCTCTGCCAGCATTGCTCGGAAACGCTCGTGCCCCCGGAGGACTTGCCGGAGGATTTGCAGGCGGCGGTGAAGAGCTGGGCCGCCGAATATGCGCCCGTCCATGCGGTCGCGCATTGGGAAGAGCACCGGCGCAAATCGGAGGCCGCCTACGACAAAGCGTGCGAGCAGGCGGCGCAGGAAGCGGAAAAACTCCTCGCCGTGGCCGGCTTTGAACTGGTGCCACGTTTTTTGGAGCATTACCCGGCCATCATCTGGGAGGACCACGACGAATGTCTGGAAGTCCTGCCGGACGACATCAACCCGTAGGCCAATGGCCAGGGCCGGGGGCCGGTGCGAAGTAAGTCGTGAAATCGTCGGTATGTTTAAATTGATAAAACGATTGTTCCGCTGGGCGCTTTATTTGTTCCTCCTGTTGGTGGCGCTGATCGGAGCGGCGGTTCATTGGCGGGATGCCATTGTCAAACAGATCGTGCAAAGCCGCTTCCGCTCCGAAACGGGCATGGACGTGAAAATCGGCAAAATAGACATCGGGCTGGCCACCCCCACCATCGCCATCGAAGATTTCAAGATCTACAACCCGCCCGACTTCGGCGGCTCCCTCTTTCTGAGCGTGCCGGAAATTTACTTGGATTATGACCGGGACGCGCTGCGCGACCACAAGCTGCACCTCAACCTGGTCCGCATCAACCTGGCGGAAATCAACATCGTTCAGGGAAAAGAAGGCCGCGTCAACATCCAGAGCATCGCGGAAAAGAGCGCGGCGGCCACGGAAGCGGCTGGAAAACAATCCTCCGCCTTCACCTTCACAGGCCTGGACACCCTCAACGTCACCTTGCAGAAGCTGCGCCTGTGGAACCTGGACTCGCCCGGGCGGGTGTCAGAGATGTCCTTCGGCATTTCCAATGAAGTTTTCACCAATCTCAAAACCGAGGTGGATTTGCAGCGCATGGCCGTGATGTTGGCGGCCAGAAGCTCGGCGTCCGCCGCTCCCTCGGCCAACGCCCCGATTGACATGCAAAAACTCCTGCAAGTACTCTTGCAGCCGGGCACAAAAAAGTAACCGGCCCGAATTGACTTTGGCCCGCGCCCGTTCCCCTATACATTCCCGCCCGAAGAATGTCGAAAATGTTGAAATCGTCCGGCGGGATCGGAGCGGCGACGCTGGCCAGCCGGGTGTTGGGCCTGGTGCGCGAGCAGTTCTTTGCCGCCTTCATGGGCACGACTGCGATTGCAGGGGCGTTCCAATTCGCCTTCATGGTTCCCAATATGTTCCGGCGCTTGTTGGGGGAAGGAGCATTGACCGCGGCCTTCATCCCCATCTTCAAGGCCCGGGAAAAAACCGAAGGGGAGGCGGCCATGTGGCAATCGGCCAATGCCGTCATTTCGGGGCTGCTGGTGCTGGCGATGGCGATAGTGATTTTTGTCATGTTGGTCCTTTCGCTTCTGTTGCTCCTGGGAACCTGGCAGCCCGAGACGAGCCTGATGTTCCAACTCATGCGCCTGATGTTTCCTTACATGGTGATGGCCTGCGTCGGCGCGGTTTTCATCGGCATTCTCAACGCGCGCGGCCATTTCTTCGTCCCCGCCCTCAGCGCGGCGATTCTGAACGTCGTCCTCATCAGCGCGGCCGCGCTGGTCCTGTCCTTGGGAAAGAACTACGACCGGACCCTCCACCGACAGGTTTTCATCCTGGCCGCGGCCGTGCTGGTGGCAGGGGTGGCGCAAGCCGCCTACCAGTGGCCGACGCTGCGGCGGGAAGGATTTCGTTATCACTGGGTCACGCCGTGGCGCGATCCGACGGTGCGGGAAGTGGCCGCGAAAATGATCCCCGGAGCCATCGGGGTGGCGGCCTTCCAGATCAACGTGACGGTCAACAACGCGTTTGCCTTTGGAGATAACGCCACAATCGTGAGCGAATTCAACTATGCGGTGCGCTTGATGGAACTGCCCCAGGGCGTGTTTGGCTTGTCGCTGGCCACTTTCCTATTGCCCACGCTGTCGGCGCTGGCGGTGGAAAAGAATTTCGGCCAGTTCCGCTCGACCTTGCGCCAGGGGGCCAGCCACCTCATTTTCATCAACCTGCTGGCTTCCGTCCTGCTCTTCAGCCTGGCCGAGCCGATTATCCGCCTGCTTTTTGAACGGGGGGAATTCACCGCCCTTTCCACGGCGCACGTCAGCTTTGGCCTGATGTGCCTGGTGCCTGGTCTGGTTTCCTTTTCGCTGGTCAATATTTTCGCCCGCGCCTTTTACGCGCTCCAGGACATCACCACGCCCATGCGCATCAGTGTTTTTTGTCTCGCGGCCAATGTGGTGTTGACTGTGGTCTTTCTTTTCGGGACGGGCCTGGGAGCGGGCGCGCTGGGCCTGGCCAACAGCCTGAGTTCCTTTTGCAACCTGGGGCTGCTGCTCTTCGCGCTGCGGAAGAAATTGCGCACCCTCGAAATGGCGGAATCCATCGCCCAACTGCCGCGCCTGGCGCTGGCCGGATTGCTGGCGGGCTTGGCGGCCTGGGGTCTGCGCTGGCATTGGACCGCGCAGGCGGGTCATGCCACCCTGCTGCTCAAACTGGGCGAAGTCTTTCTGCCGATGACCGCGGCCACCGCCGTTTATTTCCTTCTCGCCCTGTGGTGGAAAGTGCCTTCCGCGCACGAAATCGCCGATTTCGTCCTGGCGCGGGCCGGAGTTGCCAGGAGTGATACCGAGCCTTAGAGCCATTTCATGCTTCCGGGTTCGGAGCGCCGATTTTCAATCGGCTTTCAACGTCTTCGCGACCACAAAGCCGACTACAAGTCGGCGCTCCGGACTGTTGGCATTTCGTGCGGAACATGAGATGTCCGCGTTAGAGCCATTTCATGCGGATGAGCCACATCTTGACCAGTTGCGTGAGCACCACGTAACAGATCAGCGTGGCCAGCAGAATGGGCCAGAACAGCCACGGCAGCGGCACGAACCCGAGCCATCTGGCCAGCGGCGAGTAAGGCAGCCAACCCGCAATGGCCATGATGACCACGGTCGTGAACGTCAGCGCCGCGCTGGCCCGCGCCTGGATGAACGGAATCTGCCGGGTGCGAATGACGTGAATAATCAGGGTCTGGGTCATGAGCGATTCCACAAACCAGCCGGTGTGAAAGAGGGCCGCGCCCGCCGGGACCCAGCAATTGAAAAGGTACAACATCACAAAAAACGTCGTGTAATCAAATATCGAACTGACGGGTCCGATGAATAAAATGAACCGCGTAATATCCCCCATGCCCCACGGCTGCGGTTTGGCAATCAGGTTGACGTTCACGTTGTCGGTGGGAATGGCCACCTGCGAGAAATCATAGAGCAGATTGTTGGTCAAAAGTTGGATCGGCTCCATGGGCCGGTAGGGCAGGAAGGCGCTGGCTCCCAGCACGCTGAACATGTTGCCGAAGTTGGAGCTGGCCCCCATCCGGATGTACTTCAAGATGTTGACGAACACTTTCCGCCCTTCCAGCACCCCTTCCTCCAGCACCAGCAGGCTTTTTTCCAGCAGGATCATGTCGGCCGATTCCTTGGCGATGTCCACCGCGTTGTCCACCGACAGGCCGACGTCCGCCGCGCGCAAGGCGGGAGCGTCATTGATGCCGTCGCCCATGAACCCGACGACGTGGCCGTTGTGGCGGAGGGCTTCGACGATGCGCTGTTTATGAGTTGGGGAAAGCCGCGCGAAAACCTGCGTCGTTTCCACCGCCTTCCCCAATTGCTCCTCGCTCATGTTTTCCACCGCGCTGCCCAGCAGGACTTCGCCCGTGTCCAGGCCAACGTCCTTGCAGACTTTGCGCGTCACCAAATCGTTGTCGCCGGTCAGCACCTTCACCGTCACGCCGTTATGTTGCAAGGCGGCGATGGCCTGGCCGGCGGTCTCCTTGGGCGGGTCGAGAAAGGCGATGTAGCCCTTGAGAATCAGCTCCGATTCATCGGCCTTGGAGTAAGCCGCCCGTTTGTCCAGCGGCCGCGAGGCCACGGCCAGAACGCGGAATCCGTCGGCGCTCAAATCGTTGTATTCCTGGATGAGATCCCCGATCAGAATGGGTTCCATGGGCAGAATCTCCCCCTCGCTTTCAAAGCGGGTGCAATGGGCAAAAACCGCTTCCGGCGCGCCTTTGGTCAATATCTGGTAATCCTGCTGCGGGGTTTCGACGACGACCGACATCATCTTGCGCGAAAAATCAAACGGGATTTCGTCCACCTTCCTATAGTTGTCAATGCAAATTTTCTGCTGCGCGTCCGGATGGCTCAACACCGCCCGGTCCAGCACGTTCTTCAGCCCGGTTTGGAAATGGCTGATGAGGTAGGCGTCCAGCAAAACGGCGTCGCTGTCCTTCTTGAACACGTCGCAATGAATTTCCAGGATGACGTGATCCCGGGTGAGCGTGCCGGTTTTGTCCGTGCAAAGCACGTCCATGGCGCCGAAGTTCTGGATGGAATTGAGGCGTTTGACGATGACCTTCTTCTTGGCCATGGCCAGCGCCCCCTTGGACAGGCAGACCGAGACAATCATCGGCAGCATTTCCGGCGTCAAACCGACCGCCACGGCCAGCGCGAACAGGAACGCCCCGGTCCAATCGTGCTTGCCGCTCTTCTTCAATTCCGCCGGGTAGGCGTCCTCCAGAAGCAAGCGGTTGAGCCTGAAATCATGGCCGCTGGGGGACTTCAGCCGGGACTGCGTTTCCGGCCCGAATGCGATGCCCTGGAACCGGTTCCCGTCATAGATGTTCGTCCCGGAAACGATGGCGTTGAGGTTGGAAACGAGTATCCCGGCCAGTTCCTCGTTATTCGTGGGTGCGAGTTGCCAGGCCGCCAGGGATGCCTTGGCGCCGGGGTCCAGTTGCCCGTTCAGGAACGCGGAAACCGGGTCGGCCTTGGCCGCCAACTTGCCGGCCAGGGAAGGGAGTTTGACAATGTCCTGCCTGGCAATCTCGGAGGGCGATTTGCTCAAGGCATTGATAAAAAACACCGCCGGAACCATCACCAGCATGAACGTGAGCATCAGGTAGGTGAACCGCTTGATCCCCTTATCGAAGCTGGTTTCAATCGTCTGCGAGGTCATGCTGCTGGCGATGCCGCCCAAATAAGTGCGGGGACCGGTTTCCACCACCACCGCCTGCGCCGTGCCGCTTTCCACGCTCGTTCCCAAAAAGCAGAGGTTGGCGAATTCCAGCGGCGAAATGTTCTCCCGCGTTTCCCGCGAGTCGAACTTCTCCACTGGCAACGATTCGCCCGTCAGCGTCGCCTGGATGATGAACAAATCCTTGGCGGTCAGAATCCGCACATCCGCCGGAATCATGTCGCCGGCCGACAGTTTGACCACGTCGCCCGGCGCCAGACGCTGCAAAGGCACTTCGACCGCCTTGCCCTCGCGCACCACGGTGGCGGTGACCTTGATCATCGCCTTCAACTTCGCCGCGGCGGAGTCCGCCTTGGATTCCTGGATGAAGCGCAGAGCCACCCCAAGGATGACCATGAGAACCATCAGCCAGGCGCCGACGAAATCGCTGGTCTCCCCGGCGGTGGAGAAGCTGATGATGGCCAGAACGGTGAGCAAAATGACCAGCGGATTGCGCACCGCGTGGTAGAGCCGGGTGGCCCAGTCGTGGCGTTTCTCGGTGGAAACTTCATTGGGACCCGCCTCGGCCAGCCGCTCCGCCGCCACGGCTTCCGTCAACCCTTCCGGGCCGGATTCCAGCTTGCGCAACGCTTCCGCCGCCTCCATCCGGCCCATTTCCACCAATTGCGCGGAAACCCGCCCGCTGACGGGCTTGCGCTTGGGCGGCGGCGCCGGACTATTGACCTGTGAATTCATAAATCATTCTTATTGCGCGATTTTCACGGAGACTCCGCGCCGCCGGTCAGGCGGCCGCGCACAAACTCGATGTGCTCGCGCAGGCCGTAAAACTGATCGGCGAAGGAGGCCGGCACTTTCAGGCGGTTGACTTCGTTTTCAATGTGATCGAGCTTGGCGAGCGATTCGCGGCGCTTCTGCGAGCCGGAGCTTCCCAGGGAACCGCGTTCCAGCGCCAGCAAGGCTCGGTACCAGCGGTAGATGCGCAGCCGGATCCGCAACCGGTAGAGCGCCGGCAGGATGCGCAGTCCGGGAATCAAAACCACAATCGCCGGAACGAAGGCCAGGAGAATGCGCCGCACCGTGCTGGCCAGCCAATACGGCAGGGAACCATAGAGAAAACCCTTGCCGGACTTGTAGAAGCGGCTGGCAGCGGCGCTGATCGGAAAGTCGTGCTCGATCTGCGCCGGGAACTCGTTGCGGCGCTTGAGCAGGCCCGCCTTGCCATTGACTTCTTGCGCCGCCTCCAGCAACAAATCGGATAGGGCCGGATGCAAATCCGGACGGGCCAGAAGCTCGATGGTGGGGCCGATCAGGTTGACATCGTGCGCGGGGATGTTCTTCCCAAGGTCAATCGAGCCTTGGGGAAGGACCAGCTTGGTCAGGTAACTAATCTTCCGGGTGTAGGCATCGGCCTGGGAAAAATCAAAAAGGTGGATTTCTGGAGAGTGGAGCAGTTCGCGTATCAGATCTGTGGAGGCGGAATCGCCCATCAAGAACACGGCATCCACCTGCCCGGCCAAAAGAGCCTTAACCGCGTCCCCGGCATCCAAATTCGTCAGCAGGGTCGTGCCGCCGGGTTCGATGCCGTTGAGCTTGAGGAGGGTCAACGCCAGGTCGTGCGCCCCGCTGCCCGCCGCGCCGATGGCCAGGCGTTTTCCTTCCAGTTCGGACAGAATGGACAGGGAGAGGGCGCCCCGATAAAAAACAAAAAGCGGTTCGTAGGAGATACTCCCAAGAGATACCAGTTGGACGCCGCCGGAGGCATTGGTCACGCCGCCCTGCACCAAGCCAACGTCCACGGGGAACGAAGAATCCCGGAGGCGTTGCAGGTTTTCCAACGAGCCGTGGGAGGGCAGGATTCTCAACGTCACGCCGTTGCTGGCGAGCTTGGCGCGGTATTGTTCCGCATTGGTTTGAAAGCTGCTGCCGGCCGCGCCGCCGGTCATGGTGATGGTCTTGGGGGGGGCGGATTCAAAGAACCAGAAAACCGCCAAAAGCACGGCCGCGGCGATGAATAGAATGGTGGTCAGGGCCGCGCCGCGGCTCAGTCCAAACGCATCCATGGAGGGGGCGAGCAGCCGGCCCAATGTCATGCGGCGGCCTTTTTCCGGCGATGCTTCCGCCGGTTGCGGTGGTTCGTTGTTCATGTCGCGGTCCGATCAATCTTTGGCGCGGGCCCCGGCGCGGCCCCCGCCGCCCCGGCCGTGGAGCCGGCAGGGTCAGCCGAGGATGCGCTTGCCTTCTGTCAAGAATATGCCTTGGAAGTTCATTTCCAGGGCCTGCGCGTTGCTGGCTTTGGCCAGCGCGTCTTCCTGGCTGACTTTGCCTTCCTTGACCAAATTGAAGAGGGACTGGTTGAAGCTGATCATGCCTTCTTCGCTGCCGGTTTCGATGGCCGCGCCCAGCCGCTCCAGACGGTTTTCCTCGATGAGTTTGCGGATGGTGGCGGAGTTGGTCATGATTTCCTGGGCGGGGGTCATCCCCCCGGCGATGGCGGGAACCATCCGCTGGCAGACGACCGCCTGAAGGGTGCTGGCGATCTGGCGGCGGATTTGCTCCCGTTCGTCGGATTTAAAGAAGTCGAGGATGCGGCCGACGGACTGGGCGGCGTTGGTGGTGTGCAAGGTGGAAAGCACCAGGTGCCCGGTGTCCGCCGCCGCCATGGCCGCGGTAAAACTGGTGTCATCGCGCATCTCCCCGATCATGATCACGTCCGGGTCCTGGCGGAGGACGTGTTTGAGTCCTTCCCCGAAGGACAGGGTGTCCAGGCCAATTTCCCGCTGTTCGATAACCGATTGGTTGTCTTCAAAGACATATTCAATCGGGTCCTCCAGCGTGATGATATGTTTGCGGCTGTTGCCGTTAATGTGTTCGACCATGGCCGCGAGGGTCGTGGATTTGCCGCAACCGGTGGAGCCGGCCAGGAGGACAATCCCCCGCGGGCTTTCGGCGATTTGCCGCAACTGGGGGAGCAGGCCCAACTCCTCAAAACCGGGCACCTGCGTCTTGACATAGCGCAGGGCCAGACAAAACTGCCCGCGCTGATGAAAGACGTTGGTGCGAAACCGCCCGACGCCGGGCACAAAATAGGAAAAATCAACCTCGCGCAACTCCTCAATGCGGGCCTTGTGATGGCGGGGCAGGATGTTCTCCACCACCCGGTTCATCCATTCCTCCTCGGGATACGGCCCGTCCACCACCACCAGGCGCCGGTTGATGCGGAAGACAATCGGGGCGCCGATTTTCAGGTGGACATCGGAGGCGCCGCCCTGAACCGCGGTCGCGAGTATCTTGCGGAAAGTTTCCATGCCCGCATCTTGCCCCCTGGGCGGAGCAAAAAGCCAGCCAGGAATCAGCCGGCCTCAGGCATACCCCAGCAAACGGGCTTGGGATTGCCGGGAGAGATTGGTGAAGAGCATGGAAACCGTGTACCCCTGATGCGGATTGCCGTCGCACGCCACAATGACCCCGGTACAGTGAATCTTCTTGGTCTCCCCGGTCCGCTGCAAACTGAGGGTCATTTCCGTCCAGGGCTGGAACGAATCCTTGCTGCGGAACTCAATTCCATTCTTGCGGACGCGCACCGCTTCGGCGGGCAGGTTCAGGCATTGGGTGGGTGGGGGCGCAAAAGCGAGCAAATCCGTGGGGGTTGTTTTTCGAGCACTCATTTGGTGTAAATCGTTGCAGGATTAGAATAACACCTAATGCTGGGAGGTCAAATTATCTTTCTTTATTATTTCTTTATTATTTTGCTTGCATTTGCCGCAGGATGTGCCATTTTGATAGGCAGATTAGATGATTGTACGAATCCGCTATGGGAATTCTCCAAGTGAACTTTGTTCAGTGGTGATTGAGACCCGATCGTCGGGAACCGTTGGAAGCGCAGTGATCTTAATCTATCTGAAACAAAG
>Ga0182027_10015941_pt1 | contig 10293 bp, 7 predicted proteins | sample 712E1DmetaG_FD_121300 | JGI IMG/M metagenome (GOLD analysis project Ga0182027, IMG submission 121300) | Permafrost microbial communities from Stordalen Mire, Sweden - 712E1D metaG (Illumina Assembly) | ecosystem: Environmental > Terrestrial > Soil > Wetlands > Permafrost | place: Sweden... | reverse complement strand
GGACCGTTTTTTCCGTCGAATATATAATCGGTAGAAACATGAATAAGTTGAGCGTCAACTTTGCGCGATGCCTCTGCGAGATTTTCAACTGCTGTCACATTGATTTTCCAAGCCTCTTCGCGGTTCGTTTCGCACCAATCGACATTCGTCACGGCGGCTGCATTTAAAATGACATTCGGCTGGAAACTCGATATCAGGCTTTTTACATCACTGCGGTGAGTAATATCCAGCTGGTTGTAATCAAATAATTTGTTGTCATATACGTACGAACGCTCAACAGATGTATTTAAAACTTCATAATCATTTTGCGTGCTCAGCATGAGTGAAAGACGCTGACCGAGTAATCCATTCGCGCCGCAGATCAGAAGTCGTTTCATCGAAGACTTTCTTCCAATACTGTTGCTGCGTCCGATTTGTCATCACGGTACTTGACAATGATTGGTGCATAAAGTGCAAGCTGATATTTTTTTGCAAATGGTGATTCAATAGCTCGGCTGCCGGGAACGACTACTGCATTTTCGGGAATGATGAGAGGTGTCTCTTTCGTCCGCCGGTAAATTGTTTCTTTTATCAAATCATACACAGGAGTGGAACCTGTAAGTATCACCCCTGCAGCAATAACCGCCCGTTGTTTTATGATGGTACCTTCGAAAACGCCTGTGTTTCCGCCGACGAATACATCATCTTCAATGATAACAGGCAGCGCGCCGATGGGTTCCAGCACACCGCCAATTTGTGCAGCAGCGTTTAGGTGAACCCGCTTTCCAACCTGTGCGCATGAACCGACAAGCGCATGGGAATCGATCATGGTTTTACAGTCCACATATGCGCCTACATTAATGTACGCCGGCGGCATGATCACGACACCCGGTGCTACGTACGATCCATCGCGAACCGAGGAACCGCCGGGCACAATTCGCACTTGATTGTCGAGTGTCAGTTTCTTGAGCGGATAGGTACTTTTGTCAAAATATTTAAAATGGTCGTTTATAGATACATCTGTAAGCTCACCAAGTCTGAATCCGAGCAGTATTCCTTTCTTTACCCAGTCATTGACAATCCATCCGGATTTATTTCCTTCGTTCATGGAAGGTGATGCGGCGCGAATATCTCCGTTGTTTAAAAAGAATTTAAACTCGTTGAATGTTTGGATCGCTTCATGCCGATCTATCTTGTCAATATCTTGCGGATAAAATAATTCAATTCGTTCTTTGAGAATCATAGTACCCATCTCCCCGGCTACCGAGCACCGCTCGTGTTTTTTCCATTCATAGCTGATTTAGCTATGGCAACGCCAAGTTGTTCCAGATGTAGGCGCAGTCCTTCAAGTTCCTTGGTGTTTTTGAATGTTGCATTCAGTGCAGCGATTTTATTTGCGAACTCTGCAGCAACAAAGCTGTCTTTGGATTTTATATATTGATACAAAAATGCAGCACCGAACACATCGCCGCATCCGGTCGAATCCACCGTGTCGCCGAAAGAAACTCCGGCAATATCTTTCAGTGTCAGTTTTTTATGGATGTCCTGCACAATGACTGTCACTCCACGCTCGCCTCGCGTAATAAGAAGTGTCTCGACCATTAATGGCATCAAATGATTGGTGAGTGTTTTTTCATCATATCGCTCTGCTGATAATCCGAGGGCTTCTTCTTCGCTCATCTGAATCGAATTCAGCATGAAGCACCATCGTCGCCAATCAGTAAGAGGGCGGCGGAAGCGTTTAAACTCAAGGTCGGTACCCAGCGTGAGCGAATGGAAATCAAAATGAATAGGAATATCGCGTTCACGAACCTCCATGCGAATATAGCCCAGTGTCTCAAGAGTGATGTCTGCTCCTGAAACCATATTAATCAGTACGCCGTCGCCATCCAGGTACGGTTTGATGCGATTAAACGGAATCGGGGCTGAAACATTTTGTGAGCATTCCATTCGTGTTTGAGCATTGGTCTGGTAAAAGAGCTGCACCTGATTTGTCGGATACTTGAATTTGAAAATCCCGCTTACATCAATATTTTTGTAAGGTTTCAACTGTTCCATCAGCATTTCGAAGTCAGCTTGTCCAACTCCAAAAACAGGCTGGATACAGTCCCTCTCACTCATCAAATTGGCAAGAGTAAGCAGCGTATACATGATTCCGCCGAATGATTCTTGCCGCGCGTCTTGTTCGCCGGGCATATGGACGATGTCTTTACAGAGATGTCCGATGACTGTTATTGTCATTTATAATCTTCGTGTTGGTCCAAGATCAGTTAAGGCTAATTCATTAATGCGCCAGAGTGCCTGGCAGGGGAACCGATTTTCATATAATGGCTTTCCGATAACGACGGAATCCACGCCGTATTTTTCCAGTTCCTGTATTCTCATCAAATCTCTATAGTCGGAAACACCTCCGCGGGCTGTGATGCGAACTCCGGTCTTTATCGCAAGTTCTTTCAAGGTGTCATAGGGTAACGACCTATCAAGGTCGCCGTTCTCGCGTTCACCATAGAGAATCCTGGAAACACCAATGCGCACCATCTGCATTGCGAGTTCAAGCGGAGAGATTTCCGTGGGCGTTGCACCGCCCTTGATAGAAACTTTTCCGCCTTCCGATATGATAGCGATATCTATTTTCCGTGTGCCAAATTCCTTTAAAAGCCGCTCAATTAAACCGGGCTGCTCCACGGCTGCTGTGGCAATTGAAACGCGGTACACACCGAGATCCAATACTTTTTTAATTTCATCGTACGATCTTAAACCACCGCCCACTTGAATGGGGATATCAACCGCTTTGACCATACGCCTGATTACATCTCCGTTCACAATGCGGCCTTCGGAAATTCCATCCAAATCAACTACGTGCAGCGTTTTAGCATTTTCACCGCGCCACATCACAGCTAATTGAACCGGATCAACAGAGTACACATGTTCCGATCCTGAGATGCCGTGGACAAACTCGACACTGCATTTATGACTAATTTCGATCGCCGGATAAATAAGCGTCATCTTGATGCTTTCCTTAAGTAAAAAAGTCTTTCCGATTTTCAAGGAAGAACCGTTTACTTAATCAAAATGCAGAAAAAATCAGCGAGATTCAAGAAACAAGAATCCTTGGGAAAAGAGACGGGGGGGGGATTACTGAGATGAATATCGTTTCCGTCTGTTCCGGATGTAATCGACAAAAACAAATTCACCGAGGTTGTCGAGCGTTGTATAATATGCTCGCCCGCGGTTGACTTTTGTCAATTCCTCTACGAACTTAACTAATGATGGATCCTGCGCTACCATAAAAGTACTAATAGTTATCATTTCCCGCCTGCATTGGACAGCTTCATCCAATGTCTTATTTACAATCCGGGGATCAAGTCCATACGGATTTTTATAAAGACGACCGGCATCATCAAATATTGCGGATGGCTTACCATCGGTGACCATGAAAACTTGTTTATTGACATTGCCCGATCGACGCAGCAAACTTCGTGCAAGTTGGAGACCGGCTCGCGTGTTCGTATGAAACGGTCCTACGGTTAAGAAGGGGAGTTCTTGAATATTTACTTGGGCGGCTTCATCGCCGAATGCAACGAGCGCAAGATAATCTTTTGGGAATTTTGTCTGTATTAATTCGATAAGCGCAAGCGACACCTGTTTCGCGGGTGTGATTCTATCTTCACCATAGAGAATCATGCTGTGGCTGATATCGATTAATATAACAGTTGCACAGTTTGTGACATATTCCGTCTCGTATACTTCAAGGTCTTCTTCTTGCAGGAGAAAATTTTCGATTCCATCGCGGCGAAATGCATTTGTCAATGTATTGGTAAGATCAATATTCGTCGGTTGATCGCCAAATGACCATTGTTTTGTTTCATTCAACCGGTCGACTCCCTGTCCGGTATAAGGAGTCTCATGATTTCCACTTGGCGCTTTCTTGAGAGAAGAGAATATTTCCATGAGGGCATCCTGCCTGATTTTTCTTAAGCCGCGTGGTGTTAATTGTTCCACTCCATCTCGTTCTTCGAGTATCCCTTTTTCCTTAAGTTTTTCGATGAACTTTTCAAGACTGAGATTTTTATCGAATATCCCATATCGTTCTGCAAGATCTCGAAGCCATTCAATTGCCTGCTGCACATCTCCATTTGTTTTCAAAGTGAGGTAACTGAAAAACTTCATCAAATCTTGAAGACGTTGTTCGTCTGTTTTGGATTGTTCTGTCCATTGACTATACTGAAGCCGCACGGTTATAATTCCTCCTCAAGAGGCTCTTCCGATCGCTGAAAAATACTTCCGATGAGATCTTTATAGACGGTTGTATGCTCCACTTCGTCCTTGGCGATTTTGGAATATTGATGAAGTGCATCGATGACAAATTCCATGGCACTCGCCAGTCCGAATGCATCGTCTTTGAGAAGCGGCATGTATTTCAACGTCACTTCGCGCAATCCTTTCACATTGCCCAATTCATTCCGGTATTCGTCAAAGGTCATGTCGTCTCCAATTTCAATCATATTCCCTGATGAAAACCAGCTCAGAATTGTATTGTATTCAGTGTGGTTCTCTCCCTGACCAACTGCTTTCGTTTTACGCTGCAAGGGATTAGGAAAGTATTTTTCGAAGATTGTACGGACAGCCTTCCCAACTAAGGCTTTTCCAACTTTGACAGAACCTTCCTGTTCACCTTCGAACACAAGTTCAATTTTTCCGGTGATGGCAGGTAAAGTTGATGCAAGATCACAGAGACGAGGAACAATTGTTGTGTCTTTGGCAGGAATCGAACGACGTTCAGCATTGCTGATAAGATTTTCCATTGCAGATATCGTCAAGCGGGCGCTGACACCCGATTTCTGATCTACAAACTCACTTTTCCGAGCTTCAAAGCCGATTTGTTCAATAATTTCGTTGAAGAAATGAGGTATCTTGAGATCGTATCCATTCCGCTGAACCCACGCTTCCTGTTTTGTGATTGCAATAGCATCTTCCAATGTTTTGGGATAATGTGTGATAATCTGCGAATCAATTCTGTCTTTTAATGGGGTTATAAGATTGCCGCGATTGGTGTAGTCTTCCGGATTTGCCGTAAAAACAATAAAGATATCTAAAGGAATGCGAATATTGAAACCGCGAATTTGAATATCTCGCTCTTCCATAATATTGAACAGTCCGACTTGAATTCGTGGCTGAAGATCAGGGAGTTCATTGATTGCAAAGATACCACGATTCGTCCGCGGAATAATGCCAAAATGGATAGCTCCTTCGTGTGCATAGTGCAGCCGCTGCGTCGCAGCCTTAATGGGATCAATATCACCGATGAGATCAGCAATCGTCACATCAGGCGTCGCAAGTTTTTCAGAAAATCGATTTTCTCTTCCGAGCCAGTCGATTTCAGTATCATCGCCCTGTTGCTGTACCAAGTCGATACAATGTTTACAGACTGGTTTGTAGGGATTATCGTTGATCTCGCATCCTTTGATAACCGGGATGATTTCATCCAACAGTGTCGGGAGGACACGTACCAATCGTGATTTTGCCTGTCCGCGCAGCCCGAGTAAAAGTATATCGTGCTTTGCCAGGATCGCATTGACAATCGATGGAATGACAGTCTTTTCATACCCGATGATTCCAGGAAACAATTTCTCATTCCGTTGGAGTTTGTGAATAAGATTGTTCCGAATTTCATCTTTCACCGGAACAATTTTATATCCGGACGATTTTAATTCTGCAATGGTTCGTGCGCGTTTCATAAAATCCTCTATGGTTAAGGGAAGTCTTTCTTCCAAAGGAATTGCACCTGCCGAAAATTCCTCGTACTATACTCGCTATATGTCTATACCACATAAAACATTAGTAATCCGATTAAGTTCCATTGGAGACATCGTACTCGCCTCACCATTGATACGTGTTCTTCGAAAACGATTCCCGTTATCACAAATTGATTTTGTGGTAAGGAAGGAATATGCCGAGCTTGTCCGAAATAATAAAAATCTCAATCATATATATGAATTTGATGCGAAGACTGGTTTCTCCGGACTAGGTAAACTCAAAAATCAACTTCGCGCGGAACAGTACGATCTTATTATAGATATCCATAATAGTCTGCGGAGCCGCTATCTTCGTTGGATGCTGGGGACCGACGATGTTGTCGTTGTCAATAAACGGATATTTGCCAGAACGATGCTCGTTCGATTGAAAAAGAATTTCTACCGCGGCGTTACCTCTGTTGCCGACCGATACATAGAATCTGTACGGAAATTTGGGATTACAAATGACGGCAAAGGCCTTGAGTTGTTCATATCAGATGAAATCCGCGCACACGCTATAGCCAAACTAAAAAAGTTGGGCATTCGAGAGTCCGGCACAATGATGGGATTTTGCCCGTCGGCGAAACATGCTACCAAATGCTGGCCGCAAGAACGGTTTATGGAGTTAGGTATTAAATTGTCAGTGGATGCTCAGGCGAAGATACTTCTCTTCGGCGGACCTGATGATAAAGAAAAATGTCTCGCTATCACAAATGCAATTAACTCGTTCAATGGGGAAGGAAGTGCAGCCGATCTCAGTGGCGAATTTTCGCTTCTTGAAAGCGCCGTCGCAATGGAAGCTTGCAGTCTCATTGTGACGAATGATTCCGGTCTCATGCATATTGCTTGTGCGATGAAGAGAAAAGTTATAGCAATTTTCGGCTCAACTGTGCGTGAGTTCGGGTTCTTCCCCGTGGGGACTGAATGTGTCGTAGTAGAACGGAACGGATTATATTGTCGGCCGTGTTCTCACATTGGCCGCAGCACGTGTCCAGAAGGACATTTCCGCTGTATGAAGGAAATTCAAGTAGATGAACTGGTGGCATCGATCAAGAGTCTTATCGATTCAAAAGAATAATCAGATTCTAAAGGATAGGTTGGCATGGTTGTTTGGCTGCCATCGACAGCGTTGAATCAAAATTGAATTTTCCGTACTATGTAAATGTTCTACGGCCCCGTAGCTCAGGTGGATAGAGCAACAGCCTTCTAAGCTGTGGGTCGCGCGTTCGAGTCGCGCCGGGGTCACGTTATACAGGACTTTGGAAGGGAGAGGGAGATCTACCTAAAACATCAGACTAGTGTTTTTCTCATTAAATTTTGTTAGAAATTTCGAAGTCACCTTGGGTGTTATAATCTTTGCCTTTGTTCAATGCTTTACTTTTAAAACCACAAATGTTACATCGTCATCTTGCATTTTTCCGCTTGCCCATATCTCACCTGTTTTTGAAAGATGATCGATAATTTCCTGGGGAGATTTATGTCCGACTTCTTGGAAAATCTCTTTCACACGAGAAGAGTCAAGAGTTTCTTGTTTGTTATTGAACATTTCAGGAAAACCGTCGCTCATAAGAATGATCGTATCACCGGCAGAAAGTGTGAGTTCTTTTTGTTCATAGGGGAAATCTGTAAAAGCGCCTAACGGCATTCCTTTCAGTATTACTTCTTCCACGGATTGCGTTGCCACTCTGTAAATGAGCGGAAACGGCATGCCCGCAGATGTAAGAACGGCAGTGTTGCCTTTAATACGCATGAGCAGCATAGAAACAAACATAGACCGCAGATTTAATCTCTTAATACTGTGCGTTATCTTTTCAAGAATTTCTAGCAGATTCGGAAGATGAGAAAATGCGGTGAAACGGCTCTTGGCAATCACGACCATCATTCCCGCTTTTGTTCCATGACCTGTTGCATCGCCGAGAGCAACCGTAAGTGTTCCGTCAGGCATGATGTCGAAATCATAATAATCGCCTCCTATTTCTGTAGCGGTTTTCATGAATACTGCGATATCCAGATTCGGCAGCACAGGTAATTCTTTTGGCAGCATGGAAAGCTGGAGTGCCCGGGCTTCTTCCAGCTCTTTTGTTTTCCTCTCATTATCCGCTTCGAGCAGGCGCCGCTCAATTTCCATTTCCTGAACAACTTTGCGTTGGCTCTCCATTTTCTCTGCAATTTCTTCGGCAAGGCGAATATTTTCGAGTGCTGTTGCTGCATGCGTTGCCACTGAAGACAACAAGCTTTTATCTTCATTTGAATACGATTCTTCTGATAAGCGTGAGCCCAGGAGCAGAAGACCGGTAAGCCGTCCGCCCCGGCCGATCATCGGTACGATGCACTCAGGATGCAGCACTGCGAATGGTGAATTATTAGTGCCGTCACCCTGCCCTGACAACGGGATTTCTAAAGGCTGGCGGGTCTTTGCCAATTCCACTAACAATGGCATCTGTGGAGAAATATTCTCAAGTTCGTGTGGGATTGTTCCAAATACGGCTTCAAGCTGGTTGTCGCTTCTTCGAAGGTAGACGGCAAGGAAGCCGGGATGAAGTGCTTCCATAATGGAATGCTCAAGCAATCTCGCCAATTCCCTGCGATCTGTAGCTTCGGCGGATTGACTCGCAAGATTTTCCAAAATGAGTTTAGCATCGTAGACTTTGCGGAAGAATGCCTTGTCAATGGTTCCGCTGACGCGCCGGTGAATTCTTGTGCCGCCCCACAAGAGTGCAACTCCAAAACCCGAACCAAGAGCAATGACGAATGGCTGTGTGAGTTGAGCGAACGATTCGAGATAGTTTGAAATAGACAGCGCAAAAAGAAGCACCACACCAATGCTTGCGAGCGAAAGAAGTAATGTAAAACCTCTCTGCACCAAAAGATAGCGGGCGCTTCTCTTCAACAGTACCGGAATTTCAAGGACTCTATGTTTGACAACCGCATACGCGAATGAAAGAGGAAACATAAAAAGTGAAATGACCAGCAGAGTCGTAAGCCAATTCGGCTCGCGAAATCCTGTGAACTCCCGCGCTATAGCTTGAAGGATATTCGGAGCAACTCCGACTCCGGAACCCCAGAGAATCACTCGAATTTTCCGCTTGACTTCCGGTGTCTGTGCAAAGAAAAAATTTAAACCCAGAGAACAAAAACCAAGAGTGACAAAGAGAACTGTGAAAATTAAAGTGATTTTGGTCGACAACAATTCTCCCGCCATTGCATAGAAAGGAGGAGGAAGCATCATTCTCCCCTGTTGAATGCCCCTGACACAAAACGATAGACCAATAAAAATTGAAATCCACTTGAGCCATGGCACACGGCGATCAATAGGCGAACGGATAGGAAAGACAGCAAAGAAGAAATAGAAGAAAGGTCCGACTAAACTGAGAAAAATTGATTGAAAGCTCATGGCAAAAGGGAGGAATGCAGGGGCCATAGATAACTTGTTGTTGAAACTCGGTGCAGCAACAAAACTTCCAAAAAGAAGAGTAAGCATCCATACGATCGGATCTTCGATACGTAAAAACAAGACGATCAGCCCTACGACAATAAAAGGAACGGGAAAGGAATTGCGTACTACGCTGGCAAAATGTTCGATATTTCCTTCACTCGCCAGTGATTGCCTCAGGCGAAAAACACCTGTTACCTGTACGACTGTCTTCACACCTGGCCGGTCGATACTCATCCGAACGGTGTCTCCTGGAGAATGCTGTTTCCAGGAGCGCATAAGAAAATTTGCATCCTCAACTTTTTTGCCATCGATAAGAATAATCTTATCACCTGCTAACAACCCTGCTTTCTCAGCCGGACTTGCAGCGTAAACACTTTTTACAAGTTGTACACCCTCCGCAGGAATAAAATCCGTTCCGAATCCGAGCTCGACAGCAGAAAGATCCTGCGTTCCTCGAGCATCGATCATCCAAAGTATGCTGTACAAAATTGTTGCTGCCGCATAGATCACAGCACCTGCAATGAGCAGTGGATGTGGAAGTGTGATTGTCCGAATTTTGCCAATCTTTAAGATCATCTGGTTTGCATCTCTCTTCACTGCAATGATTCTGCCTCTTCATTAAAAGGATAATGATAGCAGTTCTCAAATGCAACAATGTACGAGTTCTCTGTTCCGCTCTCAGTGCAGCCTTACTGCATTTACGCAGAACCACTTCGGACAGTTGCAATGGATATACAGATCGTTTGATTGAGATTAAATGCTTTGTTGAATCAGAGAGCAACGCAAACCTGCCCGCCTTACAAGATGAACGACAAAGTCGATGATGCTCAGGACTCCTTCCAAAAAACTGGCAGGCAAGCAAATTCTGACCACAAAAGGAAAAAATAAATCCCGTCTCTTGCAAAACAAAAAACGGGATTCATAGCTCTAAAAACTATCTCAAAAATACAATTGTCATTCCGTCCCGACTATGTCGGGATCGGAATCTACATCGTGTCTCTTATATAGATGCTGAAACGAGTTCAGCATGACCGTACTGTCTATTTTTAAGATGGTCACTAAATATTTCTTTTACTTCAAATT
>Ga0182027_10015940_pt1 | contig 10293 bp, 8 predicted proteins | sample 712E1DmetaG_FD_121300 | JGI IMG/M metagenome (GOLD analysis project Ga0182027, IMG submission 121300) | Permafrost microbial communities from Stordalen Mire, Sweden - 712E1D metaG (Illumina Assembly) | ecosystem: Environmental > Terrestrial > Soil > Wetlands > Permafrost | place: Sweden... | reverse complement strand
ATGTTCGCACAAATGAAAGAAACAAATCAATTGAAAGTACAGGATGCAGCCTTCTCGACGCTACCCGTCCCTGTGTTGACTCCCGCCGATACTTATTCGAAACTGGTGCACAATGAAGTCGAATACGTTGCAGTCGACAAGATGGCGAATCGCATTGTGGCAACCGGCGTTGTGCCATATCCACCCGGCATTCCGATGTTGATGCCTGGCGAGAACATCGGCGGCAATGACAGTCCCTATCTCGGGTATCTGCGCGCGCTGCAAGCGTGGGATCGCCGCTTCCCCGGCTTCGGGCATGAAACACACGGCGTGGAAAACAAAGACGGAACATATTATGTATATTGCTTGAAGTGAAATCCGCCCCATCGTATGGAGTGAGACAATAACAAAAAGGAGAAAAATTCCATGAACAAGAAAAAGAGTAATGTCAAAGCACTGGGCGTATTTGTGCTGGCGATGATCAACGTCGCCGCCGTGCTGAGCCTGCGCAACCTTCCGCCGATGGCCGAGTTTGGCTGGTCATCCATCGGGTGGTACCTCATTGGCACCATCACCTTCCTGATCCCGCTGAGCATGGCAGGCGCGGAACTCGCCACCGGCTGGCCTAAGGGCGGCGGCGTGTATGCGTGGGTGCAGGAAGCCTTCGGCGACACGTCCGGCTTCATCGCCGTCTTCTGCGAATGGTCGAATGACCTGGTCTGGTTCCCCACAATCCTGGCCTTCCTCGCCTCCACACTGGCGTTTGCGTTCGATCCGGCGCTGGCGAGCAACGGCCTGTATATGTTCGCGATCATGATGATCATCTTCTGGGGCACCACGCTGATCGCGTTGTTGGGTTCAAAAGTCTCCAGCCGCTACAGTTCCATCGGTGTCGTTATAGGCACGTTGGTTCCGGCGGCATTTGTCATCGTGCTTGGCATAGTTTACATGTTCTCCGGCAAGCCGATCCAAATACCGCCCTTCACCCTGGGCGCTCTGGTTCCATCGATCAGTATTAACACGCTGCCCTTCCTCGCCACGATCGTGCTGATGTTCGCGGGCATGGAGATGGCCGGCTTCCATGCCCTGGAAGTGCGCAATCCACAGAAGGATTACCCGAAAGCGATGCTGTTGTCGGCGCTGGTCATTTTCGTGTTGACGGTGATCGGTACGTTGGCGATTGCCATCGTCGTTCCCCTGAGTAAACTCAAGCTGGCAGCGGGTTTGATGCAAGCCTTCCAAGCCTTCCTAGCCTCCTACAATTTGACCTGGCTGCTCGCACCGATTGCTATCCTGGTGGTGTTGGGCGGCATACCGCTCCTGGCAGCCTGGTTGATCGGCCCGGCGATGGGGTTGGGCGTTGTTGCCACCGAGGGCAACCTGCCGCCCCTATTCTCGCGGCATAACAAGAACGGCGCCCCGGTGGGCGTGCTGCTCCTGCAAGCCGGGATCGGCACGGCCATCTCGCTGCTATACGTTTTTATTCCCGGCGTCAACACCGCCTACTGGATCATGTCGGCCATGACCGTGACGTTGTTGTGCATCGCCTATCTGCTCATCTTTGCCGCGTTGATCAAATTGCGCTATTCGCAGCCGGATGTGAAGCGTGCCTTCAAGATCCCGGGCGGCTTGGTTGGTGTCTGGATTGTAGGCGGGTTGGGTTTCCTAGCCACGGCTTTGACATTCGTCATAAGCATGCTGCCGATCGGTGGCATTCCCATGTCAGGACCGTTGTATGTTGTGATCATGATAGTTGGCACCGCCGTACTGGCGCTGCCGCCGCTGGTCTTCTTGAAATTCAAGAAGCCCGGTTGGAAGGCGGCAGGCAAGAAAGCCATGCAAGAAGAAGGATTAAAGAAGGCATAGCATGGACTACGATAAGCTGTTTGGTTTTCTGATCTGCAGCGCCATGCCCGAGCAGCAGACGCTCTCTTCGTCGCGGCTGCTGCGCATCGTTGATGAACTTGGTCGGCTTGGCTACGCAACAACCCTCAGCGTCACGACGGCTGAGGCGCGCTCCGCAATCCGGAGCGATGCCAGTTTCGGCTGTGTGATCGTCGAATGGTCGCTTGAGGAATCCGAAAGCGAGGTTGAGGCGTTTGTTCGGTTTGTCCGCGAGCGCGGTCTGGAAGTTCCGGTATTCATTCTGGCGAAGCGACACTTGCTCAAGGAAATCCCGGTGGCGGTGCTCGGTCAGGTAACGGGGTACGTGTTCATTGACGAGGACACACCGGAGTTCATTGCTCGCAACCTGGTCAGTCACTTGCAAAGCTATGCGGAGTCGCTGAAGACGCCCTTTTTTGGTGCGATGGTTGACTACGCCGAGCAAGCAAACCAGATGTGGACGTGTCCTGGACATAACGGGGGAGTCTTCTATCAGAAAAGTCCGATTGGCCGCGCATTTGTCGAGCATCTGGGCGAGGCAGTTTTTCGGAACGATATTGACAATTCGGTAGTGGAATTGGGTGATCTGTTGATTCACGAGGGCCCGGCGCTCGCTGCTGAGAAGGCCGCCGCCCGCATTTTCGGGGCAGACCGTACTTATTTCGTGCTGAACGGCACGTCCACGTCAGACAAGATCGCGCTGACTGCGCTGGTCGCGCCGGGTGATCTCGTGCTGTTCGACCGCAACAACCATAAGGCAGCCCTGCAAGGTGCCATGGTATTCGGCGGTGGCATACCGGTCTATCTGGAAACCGATCGCAATGCCCAAGGTCTGATCGGGCCGATCGATTTCGATGCGCTCGACGAAAAGCGCATTCGGGAGGCCATTAAGAACAACCCGCTGGTCAAGGATCCGCAGGCCTGGCAGCGCAAGCGTCCGTTCCGGGTTGCGGTGATCGAAAATTGCACCTATGACGGCACCATTTACAACGTGAACATGTTGATCGAAAAGTTGGGAGCGTTGTGCGAGTACATCATGTTTGACGAGGCCTGGGGAGGCTTCATGAAGTTCCATCCCCTCTTCAAGGGCCATTTCGCGATGGGGTTGGATGGACTGGGGCCCGATGCTCCGGGGATCATGGCCACGCAATCGACTCATAAGCAACTGGCAGGCTTCTCTCAGGCTTCGCAGATCCACGTAAAGGATGCACATTTGGATGGCCAACATCGGCAGGTCAGTCACCAGCGCTTCAACGAGATGTTCATGCTGCACTCATCAACCTCGCCGTTTTATCCGCTGTTTGCGTCGCTCGACGTGGGCGCGCAAATGATGAAGGGCCGCTCCGGCGAGGTCCTCTGGGAAGACACGATCAAGCTTGGCATCGAAATGCGCAAGAAGATTCGCGCCCTGCACCACGAGTATGAAGAGATCGAAAAGGACCCGGCGCGACAGTGGTTCTTCGACCCGTTTGTGCCGGACGTTGTTCAAGTGCAAGGCCGCGCCGAACGCTGGGAGGACATTCCGACCGATGAACTGGCGAGTGATGTGCGTTACTGGGAACTCGTTCCCGGCGAGAAATGGCACGGTTTTAGCCACTTGAAGACCGGCTATGCAATGACCGACCCCAACAAGCTCACATTGCTGACACCCGGCTTTGATCGCGCTACGGGTGAGTATGCTGCTCATGGCATTTCGGCGGCCATCGTCGCTGAGTTTCTGCGCGAACAACGGATCGTCCCCGAGAAGAACGATCTGAATAGCATTCTCTTCCTGTTGACGCCAGGGTTGGAATCGAGCAAGGCCGGCACGCTCCTCTCCGCGCTCATCCGATTCAAACAACTGCATGACGAGAATACGCCGCTGGACGAGGTCATCCCTTCTTTCGTGGCAGCTCACCACGCCCGCTATGCCGGAGTTGGTCTGCGCGACCTATGCGCGCAGATGCATGATTTCTATCGCAAAAGCAACGCCAGCCAACTGCAGCGTGAGCAGTTTCGTGCAGAGCATTTTCCAGAAATAGCCATGACCCCAATGGCAGCCATGAATGAACTCGTCCGCAATAACGTGGAGCTCTTGCCGATTGAGCAGATCAGCGGCCGGATCGCGGCCACGCTCGCGCTTGTGTATCCGCCGGGCATCGGCGTGGTCGTGCCAGGCGAACGGTATGATGAACGCGCACTTCCGATGCTCGACTACTTCCGGATGTTCGAAGAAGGAGGCAACCGCTTTCCTGGCTTCGAAAACGAAATTCAGGGCATCTACCGGAAAGAGGAAAGCGACGGGACCGTGCGCCTGTATACGTACGTCGTCAACGAATAGCTACCGTAACACCATGTTGAGCAAGAAGGTATCGAAGATATTTCTATCGTTGACCAATAATTGAGTTGCGAGAGTATTCGCGTCCAACCAATAAATTCCTGTCTACAGCAAAGAGGTAATTTTATGGATATTTCAATCAATGCCAAAGTAAGCTGCACGGATGGCCCGGGTGGCCAATCGACTCATGTGATCCTGATGCCGACCACTGAGAAAATTACCCACGTGGTGGTCAGTGACGAGTTGTTCCCGGAAATCGAGTACCTGGTTTCCGTTGATCATATTGCAGAAGGCACGCCAGAGTCGATCCGGCTGAATTGTACGCATGAAGAGTTATCGAAGATGCCGGTCTATGACAGGATGAATTTTCTCCCCTCCGATCTATTTGGTTTTGAGGCTGATGCATATATAATGTGGCCTTTTTATGCCCCAGAAGCTCTTCGGCTTAAGCTTGAAGATGAAGAGATTCCCTCCAACGAACTCTCCATTCGGAGAGGGGCTGGCGTCGAAGCCACAGATGGCGCCGTCGGCCGAGTGGATGAATTCCTAATGAACCCTGATAACGATCACATCACACATCTAGTGCTGCGAGAAGATCATCTCTGGGGGCAAAAGGATGTGACCATCCCTGTAAGCCAGATTGATCACTATGAGGCGGATACTGTTTATTTGAAACTGGGCAAGCGCGGAATAGAAGCACTCCCAGCCATTCCTATTCGACGCGGTTCATCAAAGAAAAAGTAAACCATAAATAGGCAGATTGATATGACATAACTTGATTCCAAGGCTCATTTTACCAGCCGCCTGCTCGGTGATACTTAATTGAGTGGCGAGAGTGCGATGGAATTTCTGTATACAGATCAAGAGTTATCGCGTCTAACCAATAAGTTTCTGCACACAGTACAGAAGTAATTTTTATGAATATTTCAATCAATGCCAAAGTAATATGACACTACAAACCAAGATTCCCATTCATCCGAATCCTCCTCCGCTGATCAAAATTTCTGGCACACACCGCGAGATGGGACGCCAGATCGGCGAAGCCTGCCGCAAACAGGTCAAGCACAGCATCGAGAGTGGACGAAAGCTACTGTCCGACGCCTATAACCAGCTCGAATTAACTTGGGAGGGAGCCCGGATCCGGGCTCGCAAATATATGCTCGTCGCCCAGGAATGCTATCCCCAGTACGTAGAGGAACTGACCGGCATCGCCGAAGGGGCCAATGTTTCTATGGATGATGTGTCTGTGGTCAATGTCATGGAAGCGCTGACGGATGATGCCCTGCAACTGACTCGGTGCACCAGCTTCGCGATCAGCGACGACTGCACCGCGAATGGGCACGTCCTGTTAGCGCATAATGAGGACTGGGTGCCGGAGGACGAGGACGATGTGTATGTCATCCACGCCACACCCAAGAACGAATGCCCCTTCCTTGCCATGACCTACGGCTGTTGGCTGCCGAACGTTGGGTTCAATGCCTACGGCATTGCCCAGTTATGCGATTCAGTGTTTCCCAACGATTCCCGCATTGGCATTCCACGAGTCGTGGTTGCCCGTGCCGTGCTGGCCAGTAAGACACCGGATCAAGCCATCCAATCGGTGCTTCCGGCCCAGCGTGCCGCTGGCTATAACCACCTGCTGGCTCACGAGAGCGGCGAACTATACTCAGTGGAGGTTTCCGCTCGTCACTTTGCAATCCTGAACGGAGAGGATGGATATATCGTGCATACCAACCATTACCTGACACCGGCCATGCAAGAGTTTGAGCGCGAGCCGATAGGTATGATTAGCTCTTATGTACGATACTTCCGCGCTAGGCGGTTGGTCAAACGCGATGAACACCACACTTTAGAAACTCTGCAGGCGATTCAGCGCGACCATGTCAATTTCTCCAGAGCGATTTGCAATCACTCTATAGATGCCAACGACCCGCTAGACCGTGGGAAGACCATCAACGCCATGGTGATCGACCTGACGGCCCGGGAGATGCATATAGCTTGGGGTAACCCGTGCGAGAACCCCTACCATACCTTTCATCTGGATGAGTAGGGTAGGTATCAAGCAGGATAATACCGCCCCAATTTATTGGGCGCGGGCCATAAGTTGATTTTGCATGAAATAAGGATAAAGAGAGGTACATCGAGTATGAATCGAAGCGCGATTTCCCTGGGACGCATTCTCGGAATCCCAATTGGATTGGATTATTCCTGGTTTTTGATTTTTGCATTGCTGACCTGGTCTTTAGCCACCAGTTACTATCCCGCTAAATTCACAAACTGGCCTGTAGCCCAATATTGGATCGTAGGTGCTATAACAGTCATCTTAATGTTTGCCAGTGTTCTGTTGCATGAACTAGGACATTCGGTGGTGGCCTTGCGCTACAAGATTCCCGTACGCAGTATCACACTTTTCATATTTGGCGGCGTTGCTCAAATTGGAGCTGAACCGCCCAGTGCTATGGCAGAATTCTGGATTGCCATTGCCGGCCCTATTACGAGTTTTGCTTTGGCCATTCTCTTTGGCTTGCTGCAACCCTTTGTCGGCGCACTGGGTCCGTTGCTTGCTATTGCAAAGTACCTGGCTTATATAAACGGTGCCTTGGCTCTCTTTAATTTGATTCCGGGTTTCCCATTGGATGGCGGTCGAGTCTTTCGGGCCATACTCTGGGGAACCACACATAGTTTGCGCCGAGCTACCCTTATCGCTGCAAACCTGGGTCGATTTATTGCATATATATTCATCACTCTGGGCGTGTGGCAGATGTTCAGCGGCAATTTCGGAAACGGCTTATGGATTGCCTTTATCGGTTGGTTCCTAGCAACTGCCGCATCCTCCCAGATCCACCAGCAAACGATCCATGACCTCTTGGATGGCCGCCGTGTAGTTGACACAATGCGCCGCGACTACACCCCGATTTTGCCTAATACTACGTTGGACGAACTGATCAATAAGCATATCCTGGGAAATGGCCAGCGCAGTTTAGTGGTCAAACAAGATGACCGAGTGGCTGGCTTGTTGACGTTGCATAATGTCAAAGCCATTCCTTCTTCTGATTGGTCAACCACAACAGCCGCCCAACTGATGATACCGGTTGCCAAAATGAAATGGATAAAACCTGAGGCAGAGTTGGTGGATGCCCTCGGAGAAATGGATCGGGACGGCGTCAGCCAATTGCCCGTGATGACTGGTGATCAGATTCTGGGCGTCCTAGGCCGGGACGATGTGATCAGCTTTTTGCGTACATTGAGCAAGCTCAGCCAGCCACCAAAACCATCCACTGGCAAGATGCCGTTTGCATAGGTCCTCAACACGGTTGTATAGTTAAGAATAGAGAACAAGATGCCGCAAACGCCACACATTGAACATCATTTTAAGGGTTCTGAAATTGTCAGAGACATTGTGATTGGAATGTCTGATGGACTGACCGTGCCCTTTGCACTCGCTGCTGGACTTTCCGGGATTGCCAACTCTACCGCTATCGTTATCACTGGAGGGCTGGCGGAGATCGCAGCAGGGTCAATTGCCATGGGCCTGGGTGGCTATCTCGCAGCCAAAAGCGATGGCGAACATTATGCTAGCGAACGGGAAATCGAACGACGCGAAGTGGAGGCAATCCCTGCCAAAGAAATCATGGAGGTGGAGCAGTTGCTAATAACATCCTATGGTCTCGAAAAAACGCTGAGTGCACTCGTGGCAAATGCTTTGAGTCAGCGCCCGGAGGCATGGATCGATTTCATGATGCGCTTTGAGTTGGGACTCGAAAAACCCGATCCCCAACGCGCCCTTTCGAGCGCCTTGACGATTGGCTTATCTTACATTGCTGGTGGACTGATTCCGCTAACTCCCTATTTCTTGATTTCCAAAACGGAGTCTGCCTTGATGTTCTCAATCGGTTTTACACTTGTGGCTCTTCTCGTCTTTGGGTATGTCAAAGGCCGTTTCACTCGTGGACATCCCATTCGCAGTGCACTTCAGACTGCATTGATCGGCGGACTCGCCGCAGGCGCAGCATTTGGCCTGGCTAAGTTAATTTCGAGATGATCAGGATATCCAAGGAGCTCATGATCTCGCCGCCTCTGATGCAGGATGAATATAGGAATCACATGAAGGTAGAAAACGTGTTAAATTGAATTTTCTCGCGTAAAGAATACTAATGACAAGATAAGGAGTTGACAGAATGATAACCAAGACAGGTAAAACGGGATCCAAACAATCGTCCAGAGGGCAGCGCAAGCACGTGCGTCGGATGAAACAAGAGGCTCGCAGAGTCAGTATCCCTGACAATGTGATCAAGAGTAAGAAGCGCACATCGGAAGTGCCCAAGGAGTAAGTTTGATGTTATTGGGTTTGGCGGCAATCTCAGATTATTTGTCTGTGAAAAGGATAATCCATGAATACAGATGAAAAACATCATCGCGCCATTTTACAGAGTATAGCTCGCCGGGCAATGCTGGAGCGAGGCTTGCTGCCCGACTTTTCTGCTGAGGCACTCGCTCAACTTGACATGATTCAAACTCCAGCAAGCGCAGACAGTAAGCTGATTCGTGATCAGAGGGATTTCCTATGGGCTTCGATAGACAACGATGATTCACTTGACCTGGATCAGCTGACGGTTGCCGAGGCAATGCCCGGAGGCAAAGTCAAAATTATGGTTGCTGTAGCCGACGTAGACTCGCTCGTCAAGGAAGGCTCGGCGATTGACGATCACGCTCATCACAATACCACGTCGGTGTATACCGCCGCCCGGATATTCCCGATGCTGCCCGAAAAACTCTCCACAGACCTAACCTCGCTGAATCTCAAAGAGGATCGCTTGGCTTTTGTGGTTGAAATGCAAATTGACGTAGACGGATCTATTCTGAATTCTGAGATTTATAGGGCGCGTGTCCGCAATCATGCCAAACTAGCCTATAACAGTGTCGCCGCGTGGTTGGATGGAAGCGGAACTGTGCCTGAGGCTGTCTCTGCGGTCCCCAAATTGGAAGAAAACCTGCGCATTCAGGATCAAGCCGCCCAAAGTATGAAGGAGCTTCGCCATGTTCACGGAGCGCTGAGCCTTGAAACCATTGAGGCCAAACCGATATTCGATGGGGATCAAATCCGCGCGCTCGAAATAGAAGAAAGGAACCGCGCGAAAGAACTCATCGAGGATTTTATGATCGCGGCGAACGGCGTGACCGCACGATTTCTGTCAGCCAAAAATTCCCCTTCGATCCGGCGCGTTGTTCGCACACCAAAACGATGGGAGCGGATTGTAGAAATTGCCGCGGATCATAAGTTCAAACTTCCAGAATTCCCAGATTCAAAAGCGTTGGAGGAGTTTCTTGTCAAGCAAAAAGATGCAGACCCGCTGCGCTTCCCCGATTTATCTTTGGCTGTGATCAAGCTCTTGGGCACTGGCGAATATATTGCGGAACTTCCCGAGGGAAATGTTCCGGGTCACTTTGGTCTGGCAGTCAAGGACTATGCTCATTCGACAGCTCCGAACCGCCGCTATCCCGATTTGCTGACTCAGCGCCTGTTGAAAGCAATCCTGGAAGGGAAGCCTGTGCCTTATCGTAAAGATGAATTGGATCTCTTGGCGGCTCACTGCACCGAAGCAGAAGATGCGGCAAACAAAGTCGAACGACGGGTTGGCAAATCTGCCGCCGCGCTTTTGCTTGAATCAAGAATCGGAGAACAGTTTGATTCGATTGTGACTGGCGCTTCCGAGAAAGGGACTTGGGTCCGGCTTCTCACCATCCCCATTGAAGGCAAGCTCGTACAAGGATTTGAAGGCATGGATGTCGGCGACCGGACGCACGTCCAGTTAATATCGGTCGATGTTGAGCGGGGATATATAGATTTCAAAAAAGTCAGTTCGTCCAAAATTAGATAAGGAGAAACATATGAAAAAGGAAATTGGTTTGTGGATTGATCATCGTGAGGCGACCATCGTCATCCTGACGGACGGTGAAGAAGAAATCAAGCATCTCATCTCAAATAACGAAAAACATATCCGATATTCTGGCAGTTCGCATTCTAAAACTCCAGAAGGATTAAAAGAGGTGACCTCGGAAGACCAGAGGGACAGAAAATTTGGAAATGATCTCAATAAATTTTATGATGAGAT
>Ga0182027_10015939_pt1 | contig 10294 bp, 9 predicted proteins | sample 712E1DmetaG_FD_121300 | JGI IMG/M metagenome (GOLD analysis project Ga0182027, IMG submission 121300) | Permafrost microbial communities from Stordalen Mire, Sweden - 712E1D metaG (Illumina Assembly) | ecosystem: Environmental > Terrestrial > Soil > Wetlands > Permafrost | place: Sweden... | reverse complement strand
GTGGCCAAAGGCCAGATTAAAGGGGTATTGGAAATATTTCAACGCAGCCGCCTGGCGCCTGACCTGGAGTGGATGGATTTTCTGGAAACTCTCTCGACGCAGGCCGCAATTGCCATTGATAACGCCGGCCTGTTTGAAAGGCTGCAGCGTTCCAACCTGGAGCTTTCTCTGGCCTACGACACGACCCTGGAAGGCTGGGCGCACGCCCTTGAGCTGCGCGATCAGGAAACCGAGGGCCACACGCAGCGGGTGACCGAGCTGACCCTCGACCTGGCGCGCCTGATGGGAGTCAGCGATGCCAACCTGGTGCACTTCCGCCGCGGCGCCCTGCTGCATGACATTGGCAAGATGGGCGTGCCAGACAGTATCTTGCTCAAACCCGGCCCGCTTACCCCCGACGAGTGGGAAGTCATGCGCCGCCATCCTATTTATGCCTACGACATGCTTTCCTCCATCGCCTACCTGCGCCAGTCGATGGATATTCCGCGCTACCACCACGAGAAGTGGGACGGCACGGGCTATCCTTACGGCTTGAAAGGCGAGCAGATCCCCCTGTCGGCGCGCATATTCACCGTAGTAGACGTGTGGGATGCGTTGAGCACCGACCGCCCGTACCGGCCGGCCTGGGACAAAGACAAGGCCGAAGCATACATTCGCCAGCAAAGCGGCCACCAGTTCGACCCGCAGGTGGTGACGCGCTTCGAGGACATGATCGGGCAGATGTGATCCGGGTTCGATCAGCTTACCTGACCAACAATCCTCAAAATGGCAGTTAGGCTCCCGCAGCCCCTGAGCACCCCGTCAGCTTCTGGTATTCGCTGCACAGCCCGAACAGAGTCAGCGAGTGACCTTCAATGAGAAAATCGGTCTGCTTACCGATTTGTTCGGATTTTCATGTAATTTTGATCAGACAGTCCTGGTGTGAGAGTGCGATTCCACGCCGTTCTCGGAGCCCAGGTAAGGACGGAACGCCCCGAGCCGGTCGCTGTAGTGAGCCAATATCGAGGCGATGAAAGTGGAGACCGGGACAGCTACAACCAGACCAACCGAACCAACCAACGTTCGGACAATCTCTTCTGCAACCGAGGCGATGTTGACCAGTTGCGCATAATTGCCGCGTTCCAATGAGAACAGGAGCAGCATCGGCAAGGCCACACCTGTATAAGCCATGACGAGCGTGTTGACGGTCGATGCCACGTGGTCTTGCCCGATGCGATAGGCCTTCTGGTAAAGTTGGCCCAGCCCCAGGGATGGATTGGCCTCGTGAAGTTCGAATACGGCCGAAGCTTGGGTGATGATGAGGTCATCCAGGACTCCCAGAGCTCCCAGGATCATCCCAGCCAGCAACAGCCCGCGCAGGTCAATCGTGATTCCGGGCATTTGCATCAAGTAGAGCGCATTTTCATCACCGTTCCCGGTCAGGTATGCTACCTTTGCGAACACCCCAGACAGCACACCGGTGATGATTAAAACGATCAGGATGGCCAAAACAGCGGCATGAGTTTTGACGTTCCACCCATAGGTCAGGTAAAGGGTTACCACTAGCAGAATCAGCGAACCGATGATGCTCACCTGCACCGGATCCTCGCCGTGAACGATGTGGGGAATGATATAGCCAATGACGACCAGGAAACTGAAGGCCAGCGCCAGCAGACTGCGGAATCCTTTCCAGCGGGCTACCACCAAAAGCGCGGCGATAAAGATTGCCACCAGCAGCATGATTGGGCGAGTCCGCACAGCATCAGTATAATTAGCAGTCAGTTCGCCATCCTGCATTATGCCCAGGGTGATAAGGATCTGGTCCCCGGGGCGATAACTGATCCCCTTGGGCTGGATCTGGTCTTTGCCGTAGGTGACCATGACATCAATGCCTTTGAATTGACCTTCCAGGATCTGAACACTGAGGTCCTGGTAGGTCTGGGTTGTACTGCCCAAGGTGACGGTCCCGGAATCGACAACCTGAACGACCTGAGCGGAAACGGTCTCGGAACCAAAGCCAGTATTAGTCGCAGCTGGCAGGGAGGAGTCTAGGAAATAGGGGACTCCCCAGATAATGAAAGCGATGAACGCCAGGAGGGCCAGGATGGCGAGTATAACGAACGGGGGTATGTTTTTATTCATTTTATGCCTTATTCGAATAAGGACCTTGTTCCATCGGGAGATAGGGAATGATTTTCCCAGCAGCTTTAAATATAAATACAGCGGTTAATTCTTGAGAATCTTGCGGAGCCTCAATTTCCAAAAGATGATTGTAAATAATTTCGAGATCAGAATCCTGGATGGTGAGATTGTCCCAATACTTTGCATCAATGGATTAGGGCTTGATTGCCATGTTTTGCATATCTTAAAGGTTTATAGCCTGATCATCGAATTTTTGAAATAATTTCAAATAAATGTTATACCGTACCTTGCTTTCATGGATAAGTATTCTTGATCCAGTCCAATGGATTTACTTGTACTCGATTAACCCACATGTCCCAATGGAGATGCGGGCCGGTTACCCGGCCAGTAGCTCCGATCGATCCAATTAATTGCCCAGCCTTGACCTCGTCTCCGACTTTTACTTTCACATCGGATTGGTGAGCATAGCCGCTGAAGACTCCCCAACCGTGGTCGATGATTGTGTAATTACCCCTTACAATTAGCAGTTGGGTAAAAACCACCTTCCCAGACGCAACTGCATAGATATTCAAATTATTTCCGCAGGCGCTCAAATCAATTCCGCCATGGAATTGATTTAAAGGGCCTCCATTAAAAGAGCGCAGATTCCCATAACCGTCGGTGGTACAATCCGGAAACAGAGCATATCCATTGGGAACATCGATAGGCGCATTAAAGGCGCCATCCCAAAGGCGGTCAGGCGTGATCACACTCACTATTTTATCCACCAAAGCATCTTCAGGCCCTGTTATTGCCGGGTCAATGGTTTCAGAATCCACCGAAAGAGGAGGATCTTCAATGCGGGGGCGCTGAACGACCAGGATCGACTGCTCAAATTTAAAAGGACTTCCCCCGGGAACATCCCCATTGAGGTTAATGGGATAAATACCCTGGTCCGTCATCCGGTATATCCCTTGGAAGGCGATGTATTCGTTCTGTTTATTCTCGAAAAAATGTAACTGTTGGCCGGTGAGTGTCCCAGATAGGTTAATGGGTTGCGTGGTAGTAATCTTTATCTCAGTGGTCTCTCCCTGAATGAGTGGCAGGGGAGTAATTTCCACTTTAGAAATGAAAGGAGAAATCGGGTTGATATCCTTTTGGGTTTGACCAGCATTTCCGAAAATCATTTCCCCGGGAATGACATCCCAGTCGCCCTGCCAATTATTCCTGCCTACTAGTGTCCAGGGGTTTGAGTTAGTTTTGACGGCCATGTCCAGCAAGCTCTCACTATCATCTAATGATCCAAGCGGAGAAAATGTGGCTGCCTGTGCATTTTCTGGGACAATCAATGAAGAACCCGCGTAAATCTCATCTGGACTGGTGATGCGATTCAGACGAACAAATAAAGCCTCATTAATTTGGTGTTTGAGTAAAATGGATCTAAAGGTTTCTCCCAATTGTGCATTTTCAGACGTTAGCACGCCTGAAATTCCTTCAAAACCAGGGATAATCAAGCTTGTGCCCACAGTAATTGCATTTGGATCTGTGATGTTATTTGCTTCGATCAACGCATTTAAAGTGATCCCGAATTCTATAGCAATTTGAGTGAGCGTGTCCCCAATTTGGACAATATATACTGGATTATCTGTTGGAGCTTGGGCGTTAACTGGAGAGGCACGGCTAATCAAAAATAAAATTATTAAGCAAACCAATATCTTTTTATATAGCATTAGACTGCCAATTAGCACACTGATCAATCTGGATGGGCAGGTTTATCAGTCTATCGTGGGAGCGGTGAGTAAAGACCAGTTGGGGCATTTATCGCGGAAGCGCTGAACCGATGAAGACTGGTTCTAATTTGTCAGTTGAGATGGCAGATTCAGTTATTTGCTGTCCCCGGCAACTTCTGACATTGATTGCAAAGCCCGAACAAGGTCAGCGAGTGACCTTCAATGAGAAAATCGGTCTGCTTACCGATTTGTTCGAATTGTTCACTGGGGATACATACGTCGATATCCACCACCCGGTGGCATTGAGTGCAGGTGAGATGATGGTGGTGATCATCTCCACAGGCGCGGTAGGTATGGCTCCCGTCTGAAAAATCGATGCGGTTGAGCAGGCCCGTAGTAACCAGCATTTCAACGGCACGAAAGATGGTGGCGCGACCAATATGCGGGTTGAGGCGCTGAAGGTCGTGCCACAATTTTTCCACGGTAAAATCAGCATGAGTTTCCGCCAGTTCGGCCAGCCGATCGGCGATCTGGCCTTTGGCTTGCGTCTGCCGTTGGCCCTGTTCGTCAAAGGCTGCCCGAATTTTTTCACCCAGAGAATTGCGAATAGGATCCATCGTAGAAACTACTTTCTCATTTTATGCCCACGTTGATTATACCATCGCTGATTTTCGAGAATTCTTTGAGAAGGCCGGGCATGATTTCCCATTCATTTCTGTGTTACCTCACGGCTCGGATGGGGCAGCTCCCGGTAACGCCGAGGGGAGTGGAAATGGCGGTAAATGCGAGCCGAAAAATATATCAAAGAGATCAGGCTAACGATAAAAAAGCTGGCCGGTGCATCCCCCACAAAGGCCAGCACTAACCCGCCCCAGGTTCCGGCGATGCTCAAGGCCACCGACAGGCCCAACATCGACATGGGCCGGTGGGTCAAATGCTCGGCGGTCGCCGCCGGGACTACCAGCAGGGCAAAAACCAGCAGCACCCCAACCACCTGCACTGTAACCGAAACCGTGACTGCCAGAAGCAGCGTGAACAGGATCGAAAGCCTCTGTACCGGGATGCCGCGCGCTTCTGCCACCTCAGGGTCTATCGACGCAGCTAACAGCGGCCGAAAAATAACTCCCAGGACCACCAGCACCCCCAGGCCGGCGCCCAGCGTGATCAGGGCATCCTGCCGGCTGACGCTGAGGATCGACCCAAACAGTACGCTCACTGCCTGGGTGGCGTTCTGCGAATACAAACTGAGGAATAAAACCCCGAGGCCAAGAAAGAAGCTCAACACCATCCCGACTTCGACGTCCCGGCCGCGTAGCCTGCGGCCGAGAGCTCCCATACCCAAGCCGCTGAGCAAGGTCAGCACAAACATGCCCACCAACGAGCTGGCGCCTACCAGGGCTGCCCCGGTTGCGCCGGTAAAACCGACGTGTGACAGAGATTCGGTGGCGAAAGCCTGGCCGCGCAAGATGACGAAATACCCGACCAATCCGCAAATAATTGCCACGATCGTGCCGGCCAGAAAAGCGTTGCGCACGAATTCGTGCTGCAGCAGTTCAAGCATGAAGATCCTTATCCTTTCCTTCTTCCAATTCGATAAGCGCGGTTTCATCCTCTTTTGGATGCCAGGTTGGTTCGATAACGGTTTGTGCTCGCCTCCTCCCCTGACTTGAAAGCAGGCGAACGGGAAGGTACACGCCAAACGAGAGCATGCTGATGAAAAAGCTCACTGGCCAGGTGCTGTTAGCTGCCAGCAGGATCCCTAGCCAGGTGTACGACAACCCTAACCCCACCGCCAATGCGATGGCTCTACCCGGGCGAGCGGTCACCCGGATGGCAGTCGCCGCGGGTCCCACCAGCAGGGCAAAAATCAGCAGTACCCCAACCACCTGCACAGCCATCGAGATGGCCAGGGCAGTCAGGATGAGGAACGCCGACCCAATGAGTCTGACCGGCACCCCGCGCGCTTCAGCCACTTCGGGGTCGAAAGAGCTGAACAGCAGGGGACGGGCCAAAACAGCCAGGATGGCGATCAGCGCCAGGCTGAATACTGCGCTGGCAAGCACATCCACCCGGCTAATCCCCAGAATAGTGCCGAACAGGATGCTGTAGGCCTGCTCGGCGTAGCCATGATACAGAGACAGAAAGAGGATGCCCATCCCCAGGGAAAAAGTCATCACCACCCCGATGGCAATATCGCGCTGGCGGATCTCTTTGCCCAGCAGTGAGATGGCCAGGCTGGCGCCTATGGTGAAAGCCAGCAGCCCGTAAACCGGGTGAACGCCGGCCAGCACAGCCCCGGCCGCTCCTGCGAAGCCAATGTTCGAGAGGGCATGGCCGGCAAAAGTGAGACCGCGCACCACCAGGAAATAGCCCAACAGCCCGGCCGCCACAGCCACGACCGACCCGGCCAGGAAGGCGTTTTGAATAAATGGATATTGAAGGAGATTAAACATGGCCGGATATCCTACAACTCTGCCCCGACGACGAAAAACCGGCCCAGCGCCTGGATCACCTCCACCGGAGAACCGTACAATTGGGTCAGCGTCTGGCTGGTGATTACCTCTCCTGGCGCGCCAATGGCGCTGCGCCCGTGTGCCATAAAAAGCACCCGGTCGGTGACCTGGAGCAGCGGATTGATATCATGCGACACCAACAAGGCTGTTACGCAGTGCGCCTGGCAAATGCGGGCGATGAGCGCCACTACTTCCTGTTGGTGGGCCAGGTCCAGGTTCGCCAGCGGCTCATCCAGCAGCAGCAGTTTAGGATTGGTCAGCAACGCCTGGGCGATGAGAAGACGCTGTTGCTCTCCGCCCGAGAGCTGCCCGACCGGGGCTTCGGCCAGATCAAGGGCATCCACCTCAGCCAGGGCCTGGTCGATGCGGGCGCGCCGGTTGGGGTCAGGCCGGCCGATACCCCAGCGATGACCATCGAGACCGAACCCCACCAGATCGCGAGCGCGCAGGGGCAGATCCGCCTCGATGTTGCGATGCTGTGGAGCGTAACCAATGGCCGGGTTACCCCGCCGAGGCGGGTCGCCCAGTACCTGGATCGAGCCACTGCTCGGCCGGACCAGCCCAAGTAGCAGTCTTAGCAGGGTGGTTTTTCCGGCCCCATTTGGCCCCATGATGACGATAAATTCTCCCGCATCTATGGTCAGGCTTACATCGTTGAGGACGGGGACCCTCCCCAGGTTGACATTGACGTGTTCCAGAGTGATCAGCGGGCCATTTTGGATTAAGGCATTCATGGTTTTTTATCCTCCCAACGCCTGGAGAAGTACATTCAACTGGTCGAGCATCCACTGCTGGAAAGTCTTTCCCACCGGCATGGTTTCGGTCACCGGCACGATAGGGATATTCAACTGTTTGGCCAGGTTCTGAAGGTTGGTCGTAATCGGGGTGACGGTCTGCTCGTTGTAGATCAGCACTTTAATTTTGTGATTGGTAAGCTGGTCATTGGCAGTCACCACCGAATCGGCAGGTGGGTCGTTGCCCTCGGCAATCGCTTTCTCGAAATTGAAGGGGGTCAAAACCTGGAGGCCCATTGGTGCAGACTGGTACAGGAAGATCGTCTCGGTCAGGCCCACCGGCGTGCCGATATATTTCCCTTTGATGCTGTCCATTTTTTGTTGAATGGGTGCCAGCGACTGTAGAAATGTGGTTAAATTGGCCTCGAAACCGGCTTTATCAGCGCCATTCAGCTTTACCAGTGCATCCGTGATGGCTTTCGCCATGCTCTGGATGTTGTCGATCCCATACCAATAGTGGGGGTTGTCGGGCAGTTTGTTAATCACAATCGTGGCGGCGACCAGCACGGTCCGCTGCGGGTTGGGAGAGGCCGCCAACAGCTTATCCATCCAGGTGTCGTAGCCATCCCCATTCTGGATCACCAGCTGGGCGTGGGTAACCGCTAGGGCATTTTGCACGCTCGATTCGTACTCGTGCGGATCGATGTTTGGGTCTGATAGGATGCTGGTGACTGAAACGTGGCTGCCGCCGAGCTGTTTGGCGATATCCCCATAAAAATTTTCTGCGGCGACGACTGAAATCACCCCCGCAGCGGCTGCTGTTGAGCTAACGGAGGGCGCCTCTCCGGAACATGCACTGAGCGCGAAGAACATTGAAAGGATAAGGACGAAAGATACGCAAAAAGTGGTTGTTCTATTCATTTTGAAATCCTGGCGCCTTTCAACACGATCGCTTATTGGTACTTAGTATCAATAAAGAATGTATCATAAACGAAACGAAAAGTCAATTGAGACAATGTCTCAATTATTCTAAAGCATAAGAGGTCTTTAAGAATCCCCATGGTGAACCCCCGGATTTAGGGGTGTGAGCGGGCCTTCGCCCGCTCACACCCCTAAATCCGCGGACCTACCACTAGCATAAGGTGGTAGCCGATCGGCCTGATCGGGGATATAATCGGATTATTAATGTTTGAATCAGCATGGAGGTAGAGCATGTGCGTTTTTTGCGCAGCAGTCCCAATCGCTGGGACGTTAGGCGCTATGGCAAATTCAAAACAGCGCAAGCAAATCCACCTGGCCGAGGAACAAGGCAACCCACCACTGCGCGTGAAAATCCGTGCCGGGTATGCCACAGCAAGCGTCATCGGCGTGCTGGTGATTTGTTCGGCAATTTACCATACCCAGACGAAACTGCCTTTTTGAGGCTGATCAATCCTAAGAACCTATCCGAAAAACAGGAAACCATTTTTTTATATTTGAAAAGCGTAGCTTTTCAAATATAAAAAAATGAAATTTTCTAATTTACCGAATCCAGTCCACTGTCCCGGTGCCATAGATGCCGTCGAGCTGGGTCAGGCGCGTTCCATCCAGTTTCATGACGTAGGTAGCGGTGGAGTTGATAAACACGATCCAGTTGTGATCGGGGGACAGCGACCCAAACATGCCGGTGTCCTCCAGGTCGGTCAACCGCTTGGGGTCTCCCCCTCCGGCGGGGGCTTCGTACCAATCGGAAGGGATATTGTGGGCGGAGGCAATGGTGATGCCCAGGAAGCGTTCCAGGCTGGTTGGGGTGGGGGCAGGCTGAGGCGGGTCGACCGCGCTGAAAATAATGGATTGGCCGTCGGGGGTATAAAAATGGTCATCGACGGCCTGAAAGGTGCCGGGCTTGATCACCGGGGTAATATTTTTCCCATCCACACCGGCTTCGTACAGGTCGGCCTGGGTGTTGTTGGGGGAGGCGGTCACGTAAGAAATTAAATTTCCATCTGGCGACAGGCGCGGCCATTGTGCATTTTGAATCACGGCGTGGGCCTGCCCATCCAGGGTGACCTGATCGATGGTGAACGCGTCATCTGCGCCGTTCGGATCGGCGCCCTTGTGATAATGCGAAGTGTAAATACTCTTACCATCCGGCGCCCAGGTCGGGGCAAAATAGGCGTCGGTAGTGCTGGCAGAGGTGAACAAGGGCCGGGGATCTTTCGAGCCATCGATGGGCACCAAATACAATCTGGTGTACGTAAACTGGTTTTGCGCAGTGGCCGGCGGTGCATAGGTCAGCAGGACTTGTTTGCCATCCGGCGAGACGAGTGCCGAACTGAGCAGGGCGCCCTGACCGGCCTGGTAGACCGGGCTGCTATTGCCCGTGACCAAATCCATGCTGATGATGGCAGGCCCATTCATGGCCTGGACGATCATGATCAATCTCCCGGATAGTCCCAATCCGGCCCAGGGCAGCGGCGTAGGGGAAGCGCCAGTCTCTGGTGTGCTGCCGGCTGGTTGGGTGGGGGCCGGCAGGGCGACCGAACACGCTGTAAGGCAAACGGCTAATAAAAGGGTCAGGAAATGTCTCATGGGATAGCCTGTAAAGGTTTCGTATCTAGCCGAAAATTCAGAAAATCCACTTTTTTATATTCAAAAATCGCAGGTTTTTGAATATTAAAAAGTGGGTTCTGATTTTCGGATGTGTTCTTAGAGGCCAGGGTGCGGATGAAATTGACCAGGTCCCAACGCTGCGCATCGGACAACTTCTGGCCGAAAGCGGGCATGGCTGAATTGGGGAAGCCGTTCGTAAGCCAATCGAAGAGCTGGCCATCGGTATGCACGCCTGGCTGGGTGTGATAGGAAAGGTCCGCCGGGCGAGGGTTCAAGGTCAGCCCAACCGGCCCGTCTCCTTTTCCGGCGGCTCCGTGACAGGCCAGGCAATTCTGCTGGTAGAGCGACTTGCCATCCGCAATCGAGGCGGCATTGGGTGAAATTGGGTTGACCAGGTTGGCTGGCAAAGCGGCAGGGGTGTTGAAATAAACCAGGACCCCGCCCAGTACCAGTGCAAGCGCCGGGACGATGCCTAAGATCCCATCCAAAAAACAGGAAACCACTTTTTTAGAACCAAAAAACCGCAGGTTTTTTGGTTCTAAAAAAGTGAATTTTGCTGTTTTTTGAATGGGTATCAAGGCCCGGTAAGCCAGAAAATAAGCTATTCCTGCAAAGACAACCAGGC
>Ga0182027_10015938_pt1 | contig 10294 bp, 9 predicted proteins | sample 712E1DmetaG_FD_121300 | JGI IMG/M metagenome (GOLD analysis project Ga0182027, IMG submission 121300) | Permafrost microbial communities from Stordalen Mire, Sweden - 712E1D metaG (Illumina Assembly) | ecosystem: Environmental > Terrestrial > Soil > Wetlands > Permafrost | place: Sweden... | reverse complement strand
TTTACTGTTTACAGTACAGCCGACGCCATTTCTGTTTTGAGCACAATTACAAATGCTTTGCGATTATTTTTAACAGCAATGGCTGCAATTGCTTTGGTAGTTGGGGGAATTGGAATTTTAAATATTATGTTGGCAACTGTGGCAGAAAGAACGCGAGAAATTGGCTTGCGGAAAGCGGTTGGGGCAACAAATGGGGCAGTAATGCGGCAATTTTTATTGGAGGCAGGCGTGTTAACTTTTTTGGGCGGAATAATTGGAATAATTATCGGAACCATAATTTCTTATGCGATATCTTTGGTTATGAAATATTTGGGATACGACTGGGCTTTTGTAATTTCTATAACGTCTGTTTTGCTGGCAATTGGCGTATCTATTTTAACCGGCGTAATTTTCGGATTGTATCCGGCGTTGAAAGCATCAAAATTAAATCCGATAGACGCGTTACGATATGAATAGTTATAAAGTTCGTAAAGTTATAAAGTTTATAAAGTAAAAAAATGGAAAAAATAGGATTTGCCGGGGATATAGTGCCACAAGTTTTAGATGGAAAAATAAGCACGTGGCGTTTACGCGACCATAAATTAAAGGTGGGCGAGATGGTGGCTTTTGAAAATAGTCAAACAGGAGAGATTTTTGGCAAAGGTAAAATTACTAAAGTTATTAAAACAACCGTTGGTAAAATAAATTTGAAAGACAAAACGCATTACAAAACATACGAAACCCGCCAGGAATTGATTGAGGCGTTCAAACGTCACAATCCAGCTTACGAGGTTAATAATAATACGCCAGTTTATGCATATACATATAAGTTTACAAAAACTTGATAAACTTTAAAAACTTTTAACTTTATAACTTCGCTATGAAAATAGAAAAATTTGAAGACATTATTTCTTGGCAAAAAGGAATTAGTCTTTCTACGATGGTTTACGAAATTTTTAAAGACAGCAGAGATTATGGTTTCAAAGAACAAATTCAACGCGCGGCGGTAAGCATTTCAAATAATATTGCAGAAGGGTTTGAAAGAATGAGCAATAAAGAATTATCGAAATTTTTATTTATTGCAAAAGGTTCTGCCGGAGAAGTTAGGTCTATGTTGTATATTGCTCTAAAATTAAATTATATAGACAAAAAGCAATTTGATGATTTGTTTAATAAATGTTTAGAAATTTCCCGCTTAATTTCAGGATTTATAAAAACTTTACAAACTTTATAACTTTTAACTTTATAACTTCGCCATGTTCAAATCTTTTCAACAATCTGTAAAAGCAATAAAATCCAATCCCGTGAGGACGGTTTTGACGACTTTGGGAATTATGATTGGAATTGCAACGGTTATTATGGTTTTGTCAGCCGGCGCAGGATTCAGGAGTTTGATAAATAATGAAGTGGCGTCTTTGGGAAACAATACTTTGTTTATTAAAACTAAAGTTCCGGCGACAACAAAAAATCGGGCGGCAAGCAGTATTACCGGAGGATTGACACCGGGAATTGCGTTGGGAATTACAACTTTCACGCTTCGCGATTTGGCCGACATAAAAAAATTAAATAATGTCGTCAATGATTATGGGATGGTTACCGGCATGGCGACCACTAGCTACAGAAACAATAATAAAAACTCGATTTATTACGGCTCGTCCTATGAAAGGTTTTTGATTGATCAACATCAACTCTCTGAAGGAAGATTTTATACTCAGTCCGAAGATGCGGGAGCCGCTCAGGTTGTTATTTTGGGTTCTGCTTTAGCGCAAGATTTATTTTTGCAGGATGACCCTTTGGGAAAATTGGTGCGCGTTGGAAATTTAAATTTTCAGGTCATTGGAGTTTATAAATCACAGGGTGGAGGAGACCAGGGGCCCGACGGAGGACTCTATATGCCCTTAACAACTGCTCAGGACAAAATGCTTGGCATAAGTTATATAACAGTGGGTGTAGTGCAATTACAAAATACAAATTTGGCCGACGCAACTGCGGCAGAAATAACCCAGACTTTAATGCATAATCACAATATTACAGATTCCACCAAAGACGACTTTGTTGTTGTAACACAAGCTCAAGTCTTAGACATTTATAATACAATTTTTAACGGAATTACAATTTTGCTTATTTGTATTGCGTCAATTTCTTTGGTTGTCGGCGGAGTCGGGATTATGAACATTATGTATGTGGTTGTTACAGAAAGAACTGCTGAAATAGGTTTAAAGAAATCTCTTGGAGCGACAAACTCCGACATTTTGAAAGAATTTTTGATAGAATCTATTTTGGTTACGGTTTTGGGCGGGATTATCGGAATTTTAGTGGGCGCCGTTTTAAGCTGGTTAGTTTCTGTAATTGCAATTGCCAATGGATTGTCATGGATATTCACGGTGCCATTGTACGCGATAATTATTGCGGTTGGAGTTTCTGCCGCCATAGGAATATCTTTTGGAGTTTTGCCGGCAAGATCTGCGGCAAAATTAGACCCGATTGAAGCGTTGCGCTACGAATAGCGCAAATTTAAAATGATAAGTTTAAAATTTAAAAACAATTTCTTAATTTTAAATGATAAAACCCATCGTATTTTTAAATTAGCGTTTTTAAATTCTTTTTGAATTTGAATTTTTAAATTATTAGGGGTAGAATTAACAAAAGTTAATTAATGTTAAAAAATATGGAAATCAACAAATCTTCGGGTCAAGCTTCAAGATTGCTTTTAGTTTTAGCAATCGTAGTTTTAGTCGCCGTAGTAATTGTATTTTTAGTTATGAGAATGGCAGAAAAGCCCCAAGGACCGGTTGTGCCACCGACAACCACGATTCCTTTGCCGGTTTATGAACAAATTTTAGATAATATTAGATTTGTTTTTGAATCGGCAATAGACAAAGGAGGCGTTTTGAAAGCTTCTGACGCTATAAACAGCCAATATACTTTGTCTTCACAGCAAGATTTGCCAATATCTAACTCGGGAGCAAAATTTATTCAGGTTATAATTGGAGCGCAAAACGTGGGTACAGAGAATACAGCACAGAATGCATGGGATATAGATAATATTGTTGATTCGCAGAATAGAGAGTTTGTTCCGCTCGATCAATATGCCGTCAATCCGTGGCTTCCTAATCCTGATTTGTGCGGCGTATTGTTAAAACCAGCATTTAATCCGACTCCATGCATGAAAATATACGAAGTTTCCAAGGAGTCAACAGGGCTTAAAATAAGGGTCAAGGCCGCAAAAAATAATCAAAGTACGTCTTCTGGAAAAGCAGATTCGGCTTTGATCGATTTAATAGTCAAATAGCGTCTAGGGTCTAGGGTATAGCGTTTAGTCAACTAAACCCTAACCCCTAAAACCTAAACCCTAAAACGATGGCATTGCAAGATAAAAAAGAAGAATTAGAATCGCAGAAAGAAAAAGCGCCTGCCGGCGAGCAGGATGTGCATTTTAGGCAGGAAATGGAGAAAAAAATAGAGAGAAGAGAAATGTCGCCGGACGACAAGATTGTTTCAGCCGAGTTAAGAAGAGAGATAGAAATGATGAAATTGGACGATACGACAAAAAAGGATGCGGAGGCAAAGGCTGAAAAAATAGAGTTCTTGGGCGAAAAAGAAAAAATTGAGCATCTTCTTAAAATTGCCAGAGAAAGAGGCTTAGTTTTTGCGATACACGTTGCCAAAAAAATGAATGAGCCGTATCTTTTAGATATTTTACACGACACTTTAGCCCGAGAAGGATACTACAAAGATTTCACAAAGTGAAATCTTTGAATTTCTAATTTCTAATTTCAAATTTTCAAATAATTAACTCGTCATTGCGAACCGCAGTGAAGCAATCTCCGAATTCCCGCTTTCGCGGGAATGACGCACCCGTGCATAGGTGCATAGGTGTAAGATTGCTTCGGCTTTGCCTCGCAATGACAAAAAATTATGCATAAAAAAATTTCAACCTTAGCGGGTTTTATAATTATTGCCGTTGAAATAATCGTTCTCTTTGGCGGAGTTTTCGCTTATCAATATCTTTCAAGACCCGTGTTGCTTTGTTGGCCGTATTGTCCTGGTATGACGGATAAGGACAGAGAGCAGATTAAAAACGAAGCGCCAACCGCCAGCTGGAAAACATTCAGCGATAACTATGGTTTTCAAATGCAATATCCTCCGGATGCGAATGTAATGGTTGCTCCGACATCAAGAATAGTAAGTTGCGATGCCTCTTTTTTTCCAAATTCTTGTCCAAAAGGAATTTCTCCCGGATATCCAGACAAAACTGAAAAGGAAACTATTAACGGCGTAAATTATTGTTTTTATTTAGGAGACAATTGTGGAATGGGTTCTTGTGAAATTGACTATTCATATTTAACAACTAAAAATAATGTTTGTTATGTGCTAGATTTTTCTCAAAGTCGGGTACCCACCAGTTGCGACAATGGTTCGTCTTCTGATGTTGTGCAAAAATGTAAATCAGAACAAAGCGCGAATCAAGCATTAATAGACCAAGCTGTTTCTACGATCAAATTTACGAAGTAGTTTTTAAAAATTTAGTCATTTAAAAATTTAAAATTTAAAATTAAAAATTCATAATTGATGGATATAATTATACCCGGTCTTATTTTGGTTTTTCTGTTGATTGTTTTGGCGTTTATAATGGTTTTGAATGCCGAGAAAAATGAAAAAAATTCAGTCTTTGGAGGATTGGAGATGGTTTTGTTTTTGGTGATGATGCCCAAAAATCCGCCCAAAAAAGAAGGCGAACAGCAAAAAGAGGAAAAAATGATGATCGCCCAAATGGAGCAGGTTTTCGCTAATTTTTTATTTCTAAAAAAGCGAAAAATGTTTCAAGATCCGCCTTGCTGCGCCTTTGAAATTGCCTCTCAGCTTGGAAGTTCTGATATTTCTTTTTATGCGGCGGTTCCAAAATATCTAGAATCTGTTTTTGAAAAATATGTGCAAGGCGTTTATCCTAACGCAGTTGTTGATAAAGTTCCGCAGGATTACACGGTTTTTGAACCGCAGGGCGCAACGGCCGGCGCATACCTTAAACTTTCAGAAAGTTCTCTTTTTCCCATAAGCACTTATCAGTCGTTAGAAACAGATCCTTTGGCTTTAGTGACCAATAATTTAAGCAAAATTTCAAATGATGAAGGCGGTGCGGTTCAGGTGTTAATAAGGCCTTTGTCCAGATTGAATTTAAGAAAAAAAGGTGAAAAAGCTTTGAAAGAAATTCGGGAAGGAAAATCAGTGAAGATGGCGGCGGAGAGATCTTCTGTTTGGGGATTGGCATACTTTATGGAATTGATTGACGAGTTGCTTGTAAGGGGACCGAAAGATTCAAAAAGAAGAGAGATAGAATCATTGGGCAAAGAAAAAGAGCAGGGGTTTGACCAAAAAGGTTATGATGCCATACAAAACAAAATTCAAAAGCAGCCGTTTGAAGTAAATATAAGAGTTGTTGCATCGGCCCAATCGGAAGAAAGAGCGGAAGAAATTTTAAATCATTTAACATCGGCTTTCAGCCAATTTTCATTATCTGCGATAAACAGTTTGGAAGTCAAAGAAGTTTACAAAAGAGAATTGCAAAAATTAGTTTATGATTTTAGTTTCAGGAATTTTAACAGAAAGCAGTCTAACATTTTAAATTTAGAGGAATTGGCAAGCGTTTATCATTTTCCGACACATTATATCGAAACTCCATATGTTAAAGCCGCAAAATCAGCAACATTTCCTCCTCCGGCAGATTTGCCGGAAAAAGGAGAGGTGTGCGTTGGAAAAGTTTCATTTAGAAATGAAGAGAAAAAAGTTTATTTTGCAGACAGGCAAGACCGAAGAAGGCATTTTTATATTATCGGGCAAACCGGTGTCGGTAAGTCAGCTTTTATGGAAGGAATGATAGCCCAAGATATTGCAAACGGTGATGGAGTCGCCGTGGTTGATCCGCACGGAGAATTGGTTGAGCATGTTTTGGCTAATATTCCAAAGAATAGAATTGACGACGTTGTCATTTTTGAGCCGTTTGATATAGAAAGGCCGTGCGGTTTGAATATGTTAGAATATGATTCGCCCGAGCAGAAAGATTTTGCGGTTCAGGAAATGATAGCAATTTTTATGAAACTTTTTCCGCCGGAAATTATCGGTCCGATGTTTGAGCATTATATGAGAAATGCAATGTTGGCCCTAATGGCAGACAAAAATAATCCGGGCACATTAGTTGAAATTCCAAAAATGTTTACTGACCCGGCTTTTTTGCAAACAAGAATGGCAAAAGTTTCTGATCCCATTGTAAGATCTTTTTGGACAAAAGAATGGGCGCAAACAACAGGTTCCACCAGGTCTGATATGTTGGGTTATGTGGTTTCAAAACTGGGCAGATTTATTGAAAACGAAATGATGAGAAATATTATTGGCCAGTCGCATTCAGGTTTTGATTTAGCCGACATAATGGATAAGAAAAAAATATTTTTAGCTAATTTATCCAAAGGTTTAACCGGAGAAGTAAACAGTTCGTTGCTAGGTTTGATTTTGGTCTCAAAAATACAAATGGCGGCTATGAGGCGCGCCAGAGTTGCCGAAGAACAACGGACAGATTTTTATTTATACATTGACGAATTTCAAAATTTTACAACCGACTCAATCGCCACAATTTTATCTGAAGCCAGAAAATATAAATTGAATTTAATCATAGCCCATCAGTATATGCCTCAGTTAAAACAAGAGATAAGAGATGCGGTTTTGGGAAATGTCGGCACAATTGGAGCCTTTAGAATCGGAGCTGAAGATGCCGAAAATCTGGAAAAACAATTTGAGCCGGGATTTTCAAGATTTGACCTGGTAAATTTAGACAACTTTAATCTGATAATCAAGATGATGATTAATAACAGGATTTCTACGCCGTTTAAAATGCAGACAAATCCGCCGCCGAAAGGCAAACCAGAAATTGTTGAGGCTATCAAGAAAATCTCAAAATTAAAATATTCAAGGGCAAAAGCTATTGTAGAGGAAGAAATTTCCCAGCGTTCATTTGTGGAAGTTCAACCATCCGCATTTATCCCGCCAATCGTTCCTCCTAAAAAATAAAAAGTTTTGGACGTATCATTACGAATCAGCCTAAAACATCGTGATTAATAATTTCTCTAAAACAAGACGAGTATTGTATATAGTCGGTTTTGTTGTGTTATTCATTCTAATTATTTCTATCTTCGTTTTCACACCAATCAATTCCAAGCTCACCAACCTTTTCACACAACTCAATCCACGAAGCTTTACGGCCGATATATCTGGAACAGGGTCAGGCACAGTAGTTATTTTTCTCACCTCGGGTGTGACATGGACCGTGCCATCAGACTGGAATAGTTCCAATAACACCATTGAAGTGATTGGAGGAGGATCAAATAGTGATACTGGTGGCAATGGCGGTGGAGGTGGAGCATACGCTAAATCAACGAACATATCTCTGACACCAGGTGCGACCGTAAATATCAGTGTTGGGGGTGCCGGAGGAGATACTTGGTTCAATGCCACTTCATTATCCAATGCAGTATCAAACGGTTCGTCTGTAAGTGTAGGCGCACAAGGCAGTCAAGGACAGACTGGTGGTTCTGCATCCGCTTCGGTAGGTACTACGGCATATAGTGGTGGAAATGGTGGGTCTACGGGTACGGGTCCTAGTGGAGGTGGTGGAGCTGGAGGACCGAATGGTAATGGTGGTAATGGTGGGAATGGTACTTACTATTACTCTGGCGGAGGTGGTGGAGGAGACGGTGGTGGCGGGAACGGGACGGTTCCTAACGATTATAGTGGTGCGCCCGGCGGCAACAATTATTTTAGCAGTGGCCGTGGCACATTAGGAAGTAGTGGAACTGACGGTGGTGGTGGAAGTGGTTCTACCTACGACGGTGATGGTGGAAATGGTGGAAATGGTATTGAATGGGCAACTGCTGGTTCTGGTGGAGGAGGTGGTGGTGGATATCATGGCGACGCTTCTTCTGGTGGCAATGGGGGCAATTATGGTGGTGGCGGCGGTGGTTATAACGGTTCCGGTGGCCAAGGTATAATAGTAGTCACTTACACGTCTTCAGCCGGTTCTAATTCTCAAGCAACATCATATACGATTACTGCTGTAGCGAATACGGGGGGTTCCATATCTCCGTCTGGCTCTGTTTCGGTAAATTCAGGGAGCAGTCAATCGTTCACTCTAACTACGAACAGTGGCTACCAGCTTTATTCTCTCAATGTAGATGGTCAACCCGTAGCTATCTCATCCAGTGTATACAACTTTTCTAATGTAACATCTAGCCATTACATACAGGCCGTGTTTTCGCAAATTCACACTTTCTACATAGACTATTCTAGCGGCTCCAACTCCAATCTCGGCACTGAAGCTTTGCCGTGGAAAACGCATCCGTACATGCAAACTAGTACAGACTGCACTGGCGGAACTACAGGTTGGAACGGTTATGTCCATCAAGCAGGAGATAAATTTATATTCAAGGGCGGTGTGACATGGCCGGCAGCCTGTTTCATGATGGACTTGCAAGCAGGAGGGACCTCTAGTGTCCAGGATTACTATGGAGTGGATGAGACATGGTTCTCCGGTTCATCCTGGTCTCGACCCGTATTCGATTTGCAAGACACCATGACTAGTGACTATCGTCATTCGGTGATTTTGTCACCGTCTTATGTCACCTTTGATAACTTTGAGATCAAGAATCAGCTCGGTGGTCCATCGGACAACGGGGATCCAAGCATCGATAGTGCTTATAATGCGGTCTACAACTCCACTGGTCTCATTGTTGAGAACGGCTATGTGCACGGATATAAAAGGCCCAGTGACGATGTGGGACCGTCGAAGTACGGAGAGGGCGGCGTCTATGGAGCTTCGCTCGTACAGGGTATGATTTTTACCGATAGCGACGGAGGTGTAATCGGCCAAACTCCGGGCTCCGTGCCTCTCATGGGTTGCGCTCTCAATGTGCAGGTTTTTCGCAACAATACTTGCGATCACTACACTCAAGGAGTGGATGGTGGCAGTATTGTTCATGACAATACATTTTCCAACGGCAGTGCGGCGGAGCAGGACTATACCGGCGCTCATACCAACGACATACAAGACACGTGGCAAACAGGAATGACGGTCTACAATAATCTGATCTATAACAGCACGACCGGCCAACATGTCGCCGTAACACCAGCCGGAAAAGTTTTCAATAATGTTATGTGGAATATCAGTGGCGGATCGGGCACTCTCATCCAATTTGACACCGGGATTGACCAAGCAATGAATTATCCCGGATCAGTCGGGTATGCTTTGAATAATACTCTTGCCGCCGGCATCAATCCTTACGACAAACGATGTATAGTTACCGGTGCTCGCACTGGTACGACGTATGGCACGGTCTATATTGAAAACAATCATTGCATTACCGAAGCTCCGGCATTCGACTCCGGTTCAGGCGGCACGCAAGTACAACTCACCAATGTGACTATGACTTACGCTCAAGCCGTAACGGCGGGCTATATTCCAGCTGACAAATATGTGCCGACAGATTCAAGCAATGGAACGATAAACACCGGGACCAATCTAAGCAGTTTATGTTCCGGCGACATGGCGGCTTTGTGCTCCGATGTGGAGGGAACTTAATGGTATGGATCATCTTATGTCGCCAGGCCAACAGGTACAACTGCCTGGACAGTCGGGGCTTACGCTTGGCCTCTAGCTAATTTTTCCGGCTCTGCTACACCCCTACCAGACACCACTCCTCCATCCGTACCAAATAATTTAGTAACTACTTCAGTCACTTCCTCTTCAGTAGGTTTATCTTGGTCAGCTTCTACCGATCCAACGGTATCTGGTCAAACCACTTCAGGTCTTGCGGGCTACAAGGTATACAGAGGCGGTACATATCTAGCTTCAGTCACTTCAGGTACGACATATACCGATTCATCAGTCTCTGCTTCAACTGCATACACATATACTGTTTCTGCATATGACAATGCTAGTCCTGCAAATGAATCAGCTAAGTCATCGTCAATATCTGTCACAACTTTAGGAAGCTCTAGCAGTAGCTCTAGTTCCAGCAGCAGTTCCTCGGGCGGAAGCAGTAGTAGTTCTAGCTCGAGCTTTAGCAGTAGCTCCTCAAGCAGTGGCAGTGGCAGCGGCCTCGGCCTTACTGGCGGTGGCTTTACCGGCCCCGGCGGCCCCGGCGGCGGGTCCTTGTCTACCTACACCCTGACCGTATCAGCCACCAATGGTTCTATTCTCAAAATCCCAAATCAAAACACTTACACCTCAGGAACTAGTGTTACTCTAACAGCCACCCCTAAGACAGGATAT
>Ga0182027_10015937_pt1 | contig 10294 bp, 7 predicted proteins | sample 712E1DmetaG_FD_121300 | JGI IMG/M metagenome (GOLD analysis project Ga0182027, IMG submission 121300) | Permafrost microbial communities from Stordalen Mire, Sweden - 712E1D metaG (Illumina Assembly) | ecosystem: Environmental > Terrestrial > Soil > Wetlands > Permafrost | place: Sweden... | reverse complement strand
GTGCCAAGCGCGACACCGAGAAAGAGCTGCGGATTCCAAAGCGCAAACTGCGGTTGTTCGCCGTAACGGTGGTAGTGTGCTTGCGCACCGGTAAAAATGATCAGCGAGGCAAAATAGACGGCGATAATCATCGCCACGACCGCCAGAATAAAATAAACGACGAGCCACTTGGTCTTTTTTCTGGCTTTGTCCTGTCGCTCAAAGAAATCCATGGTCATCAATTGCCCAATCGTTGCCTCGTTAAACCAAGAATCGTTACAACGGGCAACCACCACCGATGTAACGATTCAACCGTTGACGGTTCAACAACTTCAAGAAAACGAAACTTTCGGCGCGTCTTTTTGTTCCGGTTTGTCAACGACGAAGAGTTCCGCCGACCCAAAGTTGAAAATGCCGGCGATGATGTTTGATGGGAAAACCTCCCGGTCGGTGTTGTAAACCATGACGGAGTCGTTGTAAGCCTGCCGCGCGAAGGAAATTTTGTTTTCCGTGGAGGTCAATTCCTCCGTGAGCTGCATCATGTTCTGGTTGGCCTTCAAATCGGGATATGACTCGGAGACCATCATCAGGCGGCTCAAAGTGCCGGCAAGACCGCTTTCGGCGGACACGAGGTTTTTCATGGTGCTGGCGTCGCCGGGATTGGCGGCGGCGGCCTGTGAGGCGGTGTAGGCAATGTTGCGCGCTTTGGTGACGTTCTCCAGCGTCTCGCGTTCGTGCTTGATATAGCCCTTGGCAATCTCGACCAAATTCGGGATCAGGTCATAGCGTCGCTTGAGCTGCACGTCAATCTGCGCATAGGCATTTTTGAACCGGTTGCGAAGCGTAACCAATTTATTGTAGCCGCCGACGACAAAACCAATGAGTACAAGCAGTGCAACCAGCACAACAACCACAACGATCAATCCTAGTCCCATAACCATAAATATCCTTTGTTGAATTTACCAAAACAATTAGGCCAAAGCCCACAGCCCGGCAATGATAATTTGTCCGCTATTTTGGAATTGCCCAATCCCTTCAGGTTTCGGATGGCACAACTGGTTCAAGTGCTCATCCGATGAGAGTTTTATGATTGTTGATCGGTTTTCTCTTCCGGGGCTTCGCCGGAAGCCGGTTGGGATTGCATCTCGGGTAAATAGACTTGAAATGTAGAGCCTTCCCCAAATTCACTTTTTACTTCAATGAAGCCGTTATGACTTTTGACAATGGACAGTGCAGTGGACAGTCCCAAACCTCTGTCTTTGCCGACTTTCTTCGTCGTAAAAAACGGCTCGAAAATCCGATCGCGAATTTCGGGTGGGATTCCAATGCCCGTGTCCGTCACTTCAAACAATACGTATGGCCCCGGTTTGGCATCGGCATTCGAACAGGTGAAATGGGCATCGACGGTGAAGTTACGCGCTCCCAACTTCAGTTTGCCGCCAGTTGGCATGGCATCGCGCGCGTTGACGCAAAGACTGAGCAATACTTGACGCAGTTGCATCTGGTCGCCGATAACGAAGTGAATGTCCGTTGCAATATCAGATTCCAACTCTATGGATTTGCTGAATGTTTCGGAAACGATGCTAATGACATCTTCGATAAGTTCCTTGGGATTGACTGGGTCACACTTGCCCTCCAGCTTGTGGCCAAACTGAAGAACTTGTTTGACGACATCCTCTCCGCGTTTGGCATTCGCTTCCAACAAATTGAGTAATTCCAACTCCTCCTTGTCTTGGATCTTTTGGTGTAGCAACGCGGTGACAGCCAGAATGGGTTCGAGAATGTTGTTGAGGTCGTGGGCAACGCCCGAGGCGAGTTGGCCAATGCTTTCCATTCGTTGGGTGAGCCGGGATTGCTCTTCCAGGCGTTTTTTGTCCGTGATATCGCGTCCGATGCCAACCAGACCAATGATTCTACCGGTGGTATCGTGCCAGGGAACTTTTGTCGTGAGCAACCAGCGGACTTCGCCGTCGGGTTTGATAACTTTCTCTTCACGGTTGATGATCGATTGGCCTTTCCAAAGCACTGATTGGTCGTCAGCAAAAAATGCTGCGGCGATATCATGCGGAAAGAGGTCGAAGTCGGTTTTGCCAATGGCATCGGCCTCGGTTTTGCATCCCATAAAGTTCTTCACGTCCGCCGGGTTGGCCATGATCTTGCGCGCACTGCTGTCTTTGGCGTAGATGCAATCCGGCATATTATCAATTACTGTGCGCAACAAATTGCGCTCTTCCATCAATTTTATTTCCAGCGGCGTATTTACCATGGATTTTTTTATTGATTTTTTCGGGAACTATTGCAAAACGCTTGTCGGAGCAACGAGAATTTTATGGCAGTTAACCACGTTTCTCTCCCGAAGTTTTGTCTGAAACAGGCTGGGATTGCATCTCGGGCAAATAAACCTGAAATGTGGAGCCTTTCCCAATTTCACTTTCCACGACAATAAAGCCACCATGGCTTTTGACAATGGACAGTGTGGTGGACAGCCCCAAACCAGTGCCTTTGCCAAGCTCCTTTGTTGTAAAAAACGGCTCAAAAATCCGGTCGCGAATTTCCAATGGAATTCCATGTCCCGTGTCCGTCACTTCAAACAACACGTATGGCCCCGGTTTGGCATCGGTATTTGAATCAGCATTCGAATCGGCAAATTGGGCGTCGACGGTGAAATTGCGCACTCCCAATTTCAATTTGCCGCCATTTGGCATGGCGTCGCGGGCATTGACAGAAAGATTGAGCAATACTTGATGCAATTGCGTTTGGTCGCCAGTAACAAAGTGAACGTCCGGGACAATATCAGTCTCGACCTCTATGGATTTGCTGAATGTTTCAGAAATGATGCGAATAACCTCGTCAATGAGTTGCTTGGGATTGAGGGATTCGCGTTGGCCTTCCAACCCGCGGCCAAACCAAAGGACTTGTTTGACAACATCCGCGCCGCGTTTGGCGCTGGCTTCCATCGAATCCAGCAATTCCAAACCCTCCTTATCCTGAACCTTTTGGCGCAGCAACGTGGTTGAAATCAAAATAGGCGCAAGAATGTTATTGAGGTCGTGAGCAATGCCCGAGGCCAGCTGGCCTATGCTTTGCATTCGCTGGGCGCGCAGGAATTGCGCTTCCAAGTGTTTTTTGTTCGTGATATCCCGACCAATGCCGACGAGACCGATGATCTTGCCGGTGGAATCGCGCCAGGGTACTTTTGTGGTGAGCAACCAGTGGACTTCACCATCAGCCCGGATGATTTTTTCCTCACGGTTGATAAGGGATTGACCTTTCCAAAGCACTACTTGGTCATCTTCAAAAAGTTTTGTGGCGATTTCCTTCGGGAAAAACTCAAAATCCGTCTTGCCCACTATCTCGGCCTCGGTTTTACATCCTAGATTCTTCAAGTCGGCTGGGTTGGCCATGATCTTGCGTGCCCCGCCATCTTTGGCATAGATGGCATCCGGCAAATTTTCAATGACTGTGCGCAATAGATTACGCTCTTCCATCAATTTTATTTCTGTCTCCTTTTGCTTGGTGATGTCGTGACCGATGCCGACGAGACCGACGACCTTGCCGACGGCATTGCGCCAGGGGATTTTCGTGGTGAGCAACCAGTGAACTTCACCATTGGGCCTGACAACCTTCTCTTCGCGGTTGATGACAGAAAAGCCCTTCCAAAGCACCGCTTGGTCGTCTTCATAAAGCTTCGCTGCAATGTCCTTTGGGTAAAACTCGAAATCCGTCTTATCCAGCGCCTCGGCCTCGGTTTTGCATCCTAGATTCTTCAAGTCGGCCGGGTTGGCTACTGTCTTGCGCACGGCGCTGTCTTTGGCATAAATGGCATCCGGCAGATTATCAATGATCGTGCGTAACAAATTGCGTTCCTGCACCAACTGAAGTTCCATCTCCTTTTGTTTGGTGATGTCCGTCATCACGCCAACCATCCTGACGGCTTTGCCTGACGCATCGTGGATCACATAACCGCGGTCCAACACCGTTGCGTAGGAGCCATTCTTGCTCCGGAAACGATACTCGTCTCGCCAGTGTTTTTCGCCGCTGCGAATGGCCCCTTGAATCCCTTCATGAACCCGCTTTTGATCATCGTGATGGATGCGGTTGACCCAGTGTTCCGGGCTGGAAGACAATTCATCCGGTGGATAACCGAAAGTTTCGCTTGCGCCCTCGGTGCGCCATACATGGTTGGTTTCCAAATCCCAATCCCATAGCACGTCGTTTGTGGCACGGGCGATCAGGTCTAAACGTTCATCGGCAGATCGAAGTTCTTTCGGCGCTTTTTGCTGGTCGTCCTGTTTTTTGGAGGGTTTACGCATTTTATTTTTGTGGTTAAAACACCTTTGAGGCAAAACGGTCGTTCCAATCGGTCTTTTGGCACATCATATTTTTAAAACCCGGCACTGGCAATCGGGCTGGAATTGGATGTGGTTTACGCAAATAAACAGAGCCGCGCAAGTGTAATCCTTACAGCTCGACAAAAACGGGCATTCCAACCCAGACGAGCTGCATCAAATACTCCGCGTCCCAGTTCGCCAGCCGGAAACACCCGTGCGATTCTGTCCGTCCCACTTGCTCCGGGTTCGGTGTGCCGTGAATGCCATAACCCGTTTTGTCCAGACTAATCCAAGCCACTCCCACTGGATTATTTGGTCCAGGCTGCAAGATCAACTTTTGATTCAACTGCCGCGCTTCCGGCGATTCAGGAAAAACTTCCGGGTCGAATGTGTAATTGGGATTTGGCGCGATGGCGGCGACGTGCAGTTCGCCGACGGGCCGTTTTTCGACCTGTGCCGCGATGCTGCAGGGAAAATGCGCGAGTAAATTCGTTTCCATGCCGAATGCCTCCAAAAACTTTTCGTTAAGATGAATGACTGCAAATGCCGCCTTGTTTGTGGGATTGGGATAATTCACGTCTGGAATCTGCAAAGTCGTTCCCGGCATGATGTTTGTCCAGTCCACACTCGGATTAAGCCGGTGAATTAATATGGGATGTGAATGACTTTTTTCCGCAACGAGTTCCAGTTCTGTTTCGTAATCGAGCGCCGACTGCTGCGATTTGGCGAGCCACGTCCTGCCGAGAGGCTGTAATCGTGCCAGATCGTTGGTCGTGACCACATAAGTCGTTAACAGAGGCGCGTCAAGCGTCAGCCGCGTGCGTGTTTCCGTGTCAAGCGAGCCCGTTCGTGGCAGGCTTTCAATGCCCTGAAAAACCGACAGGGCCTCGCGCGTTTGCGAGCCGAGGGCGGCATCAAACGAACCCGGAGAAATGGCACGGCGCGCCAGCGCTATTTGTGCCTCCAAAACATCGCGAATGGGTCGTGGGAAATCACTTGGTGATTGGTGTGCGATAATCAACGGTTTTGCAAGCGACGTGGCGGCAGTTTTCGGCTGGCGGACGATTTTTTTTGGATGTTCGTGCCGCCACCAAATCCACGTTACTGCTACTACTGCAATCAGTACAAGCAGCCAGCGCCAGCCGCCGCGCTTCCTTCTTCGCACGCGTGCAAAATGATGTTGAGAGCCCGAAGGCATGTGAGCATTAAGCCACAGACAAAGTGCTGACCCAAGAGAGAACTCGCTTGATTAAAGGTTCAAGACCGCCTCTCCAATAAGTTTTGCGATGACATTATCGTCGAACTGGGCGGTGTTAATCACCATGTGATAGAGCAGGGGATCATTAATATCGGCGTCAAAATATTTTTTAAAGTAGCGTTCACGACCAAGATCTTCGGTTTGGCAAAACTTGCGCGCTTCCGTGTCAGTCATGCCGTAGAATTTGTGGGCGTGTTCGACCCGTTTTTTAAACGGGGCGACCAGACGTACATGAAGAACATCCGGCAACTTCGCGGTGATTGCGCTGCTGCCCCGGCCAATGAGAATCACGTTTCCCAGCGCGGCCAGATTAAGGATGGTCTCCGCAGTTTGACGAACGATGGTACTGGACGGCGGACGCACTGCGAAAATTTCCCCCAAAAAATCTTCGAGTTCCGAGGCGCGGTCTTCAGGCAGGAATTTAGCCAGATAAGCGGGCAGGTTGTGGTCCTCCAAAACTTTATCTATAAGATTGCGATCGAACACAGTCCACGGAGGGACATTCTTTGGTGAACGTTCCTGCAAGTAGTGGGCTAATTTTTCAGCGATTGCGAATGCTCCACAACCAGTCTGTCTGGAGATTGTCACGGCGCGGCGAATTCCGTTTTTTGCGAATCCCTTTGATTCGTCGGTGCTTTGCAACTGGCTGTTGATGAAAGACAAACAATGTTCAAGACCTGGAGTTTCAATCATAATGACCTCCTGATTTTAAGGGATTGGTTTGAACGGTGGAGGAAGCCCCACTCCCTCGCGCCGGATGGAGCTTTTTTTGCAATGCTCGTTCCATTCGCTTTCCAACCATAACTTCCTCCGAGTTTCAAACTGGCGATACCACCCTTTCCATTTTTGCCAGCCCTCTGCTTCAAAGTACCCCTCTAATACAAGTAGTTTCAAGGGCGTCAAGGCGATTTGATGATAACTAATGCGAATTATTAAACCAATGGCAATACGTTTCCGATGCACTTCCCATGATTTGGAATGCGAGTATTCCGTGGGTTGGGAAAAAATATACAAAAAGATTGTCCGGTTTTGACCGGAACAGGCATTTGTAAATGGATGCAGGCAATGGATGACATGGCGCTGCTGCGGGAATATGCCACGCGCAATTCCGAAGCGGCCTTCGAGACGCTCGTTTCGCGGCGCGTCAACTTTGTCTATTCAGCGGCATTGCGACAGGTGCGTGATCCGCATCTGGCCGAGGAAATCACACAGGCGGTTTTCATCATCCTTGCCCGAAAAGCCGGGCGGATTTCTAACAAAACCATCTTGACCGGCTGGCTGTTTAGAACGACCCGGTTTGCCGCCCTTGCGCAAATCCGCACTGCGGCGAAACGCCGGCAACGCGAATTGGAGGCCAACATGCAAATCGGAGTCCACCCGGCCGTGCTTGACGAGTTTTGGCAGCAAATGTCGCCGTTTCTGGACGAAGCGCTGGCGCAACTCGGCGAAAAAGACCGGCAAGTGGTGCTGCTGCGTTTTTTTGAGAACAAAAGCCTGGCGGAAGTCGGCAGCAGTTTTGGACTTGGTGAAGACACCGCGCGCAAACGAGTTGCTCGCGCACTAGGAAAATTGCACCAATACTTCTCCAAACGTGGCCTGTCCTCGACGACCTCCATCATCGCCGGATCCATTGCCGCCAATTCCATTCAAGTCGCGCCAGCTCTGCTGGCAAAATCAATTACTGCCGCAGCCATCGTCAAAGGCGCGGCGGCGAGTGGCTCAACCTTAACCCTCATCAAAGGAGCATTGAAAATTATGGCATGGACAAAAATGAAAACAGCCATGGTGGCGGGCGCGGTGGTTCTGTTGGCGGCAGGAACGGCCACAGTCGTCGTAACCCGGTCGGCCTCTCGGAAGGCAGTCATCCGAACGGAAACGAACGAACAATACTTACGTCCCGAATTCCAGAAAATATATTCAAAGAAGCAATTCGAGGGTTTGAAAGCGAACCAATGGCCGAAAGAACGAAAATTGGAGCAAGACCGGATCGTATCGCGTCAGCAGAACAACGAAACCACCGGCGCGGTGACGATCGATTTGAAACCCTACATCAACGTCTCCTTGACCGAATCAGCCGCTTCACCCATTGGTAACAACGAGGACAACCTCGCAGAACTGCCCCCCGGTGCGCACATCTACGCTGGTGTTCCCTTCGACGTCCAAGGCTCGATTCAACTGATGGGGGCCGGAATGACGCGTTACAACAAAACCTTTCCCATGAAAGTGGATGACATTCTTATCAACCGGCGTTGTGCGAAGCTGCATTTGCTTCACGGCTCGAATTGGACCTACTTGAATGCCTACGGCACGACGGTGGCGAAGTTGGTTCTGCACTACGATGACGGAAGTGAACGGGACATCAACATGATTGCCGGAGAGCAGGTGTTCGACTGGTGGTTTCCGCTTTTTAAAACCGGACTCAACCCAAGAGAGTACAAAACGGCTCCCGGTACCGAGCGGGCATGGACGGGCAGAAATCCGTTGCTCGAGAAGGTGTGGCCTGGGGAATCGCTTCTGCTCTACAAGAGCACCTTCACCAACCCGCAACCTGATGTGATGATCTCCAGCATTGATTATGTTTCGACAATGACAATGACCGCGCCGTTTCTCGTTGCGCTGACGGTGGAATGAATTTCAAGCGGTTTGGGGCGATCCAAACAAGCCGGTCCATAGGAGTACAACCCCCTGCAGGTCGCGCAATTATTCGACAAGCGATTCAGGCGTGTGCTTGGCGGCAATTTCCTGCAGCAGCGGACGCATCATTTCAATCACGCAAATGCTTGGGGAAGAACACCCGGATGGCCGACGCGGCGTTCGTAGTCCAGGATAATGTCCACGACTTCCTGCGGATCATCGGTCAGTTTAACCAAGTTGAGGTCATTGGGGCCGATGAAGCCGTGCTTGTCCTGCACTTCCGTCTTCAGCCAGTGCAACAGTCCTTTCCAATGGTCGCGTCCAAAAAGGATGAGAGGGAATTCCGGGATACGTTCGGTCTGCACGAGCGTGGTGATTTCAAAAAATTCGTCGAGAGTGCCAAAGCCCCCTGGCATGAACACAAAGCCAAGGCTGTATTTCGCAAAGCAAACTTTGCGCGCAAAAAAATAATGGAAATGCAACGGCATGTTGATAAAACGATTGCTGGTTTGCTCATGCGGCAACTCGATGTTGAGTCCGATGGATTTGCCGCCGCCTTGCGTCGCGCCTTTGTTCGCGGCCTCCATGATTCCATGACCGCCGCCGGTAATGACGGCGAGATTGTGCTGTGCAAGCCCTTTGGCGATGGCAGTTGCAGCGTGATAATACTTGTCATTCGGTCGCATCCGTGCGGAGCCGAAAATTGTGACAGCCGGGCCAATTTGGGCAAGTGTCTGGAATGAATCTACAAACTCGCCCATGATGCGAAAGATGCGCCAGGGATCTTCGCGAATGAAATTGGTGGTGTCGCTCATGGCCGGAGCATAGTCGCGCTGGTGGAATGAGACAAGTGCAGGAAAGAGGGTAAAAAGAATAAAACGCCCTGTCCCGGCGCGCTGCGCCAAAATATAAAACAGGCTGGAGAAACCGGTTCTCCAGCCTGTCTGTGTATCACTCGGTTCCTCAAATCAAGAGCAGCCAAGGCTTTCACCGCAGTTCAGACATTTGTAACACGCACCATTCCGCACCGCGACATGGCCGCAGTTCGGACACGTGGGGGCATCCTCCTGAAAATGTGCAAGAGCATCATTCAAACTTTTGATGGTGTGTTCGGCGGATGCATGATGACCGTTGCCATTGCCGGTCTTTACTTCAAGCACATCGTTGTCCTCGGCAATTGGCAGTTCACGTACCGGCCGGTTTACCCTTTTTTTTTCTTCCTCCGCCAAACCCGGCATCGCCAGTTCCGGTTGGGTGCGCACGACGCTGACGCTTTCGCGGTAACCGTGAACGAATTGCAGCGCGAGCCAGCGGAACACATAGTCGGTGATTGAAGCAGCATGGCGGATTTCAGGATTTTTTGTGAAACCACTCGGCTCGAAACGCTGATGTGCGAATTTCTTTACGAGTGCCTCCAGCGGCACTCCATATTGCAAAGTAATGCTGGTGAGCGTGCCGATACTGTCCATCAAACCGCCAATGGTTGAACCTTCCTTGGCCATCGTGATGAACAATTCGCCCGGCTGGCCATCCTCAAACAATCCAACCGTCATGTAACCTTCATGGCCGGCAATGTCGAATTTATGCGTGACTGCCGTGCGTGTGTCGGACAAGCGGCGACGGATCGGCTTGCCAGCTTCAGTGCGCAGTCTGGCAACTTCGGTTTCAAGTTCCTTGATACGAGTTTCAAACAGTGAAACATCCGCCATGGTTGTGCCAGTGGATTTGCCGCTGCCCTTTTTAGTGTTTAACGGTTGTGAGCGCTTCGAACCGTCGCGATAAATGGCCACGCATTTCAATCCCATCTTCCACGCTTGCACGTAAGTATCGCGGATTTGCTCAACAGTGCTTTCCTTGGACATGTTGACGGTTTTGGAAATCGCGCCGCTGATAAACGGCTGCGCGGCGGCCATCATTTTCAGGTGCGCAAGATAACCTATGCTGCGCTTGCCACGATACGGTTTAAACGCGCAGTCGAAAACGGGCAAATGCTCCGGCTTGAGTCCGCTTTGAATTTTTCGTCCATTTTCCTCAACATCCTCAATGGTATCAAATTTTTCGATGTGCGCGATGATGCCCTTGATTTCCGTCT
>Ga0182027_10015936_pt1 | contig 10295 bp, 9 predicted proteins | sample 712E1DmetaG_FD_121300 | JGI IMG/M metagenome (GOLD analysis project Ga0182027, IMG submission 121300) | Permafrost microbial communities from Stordalen Mire, Sweden - 712E1D metaG (Illumina Assembly) | ecosystem: Environmental > Terrestrial > Soil > Wetlands > Permafrost | place: Sweden... | reverse complement strand
TCGCCGGAACACCAGTGACAGTGACCAACGGTGTTGTTCCAAATTCAACTTCCCTCAGTTTCCCTACCACCGGAACATTTTACTGGCAGGCCGTCTATAGTGGGGATGCCAACAATGTCACATCGAAAAGCGCCTGTACCAGTGAACCACTGATCGTCACCAGCGCCGCCCTGAAGACTCCGACCCTCGCGACGCGACTTTCCTCCACCACCTCTGCGATTGGCGGCTCAGTGAATGACACAGCCACGTTGACCGGCGCTACCGGCACTGCCGGAGGAACAGTGGTCTACACATATTATACGGACAGTCACTGCTCATTGAATGCGGTAGCGGCTGGGACAGTGAATGTATCTAATGGAACGATACCATCATCCACTTCCTTGCCCTTCAATGCGGCCGGAACGTATTATTGGCAGGCGGTCTACAGCGGGGATCCCGCCAATAATGGCGCCACCAGCACCTGTAACGTAGCCATTGAAAATCTGACGGTCAATAAAGCCATTCCCTCTCTCACGACAGCCCTTTCCTCCAACCCGATCACGGTCAGCGGCACAGCGCACGACACGGCAACCTTGATTGGGGCCACCAGCAATGCGATTGGAACAGTTACCTATACGGTTTATTCAGACAGCCTCTGCACTTTGAATGCGCAGGCAGCCGGGATCGAGACGGTGGTCAACGGGGTTATTCCAAATTCAGGTACGATCACCTTCCCTACCGCCGGAACGTTTTATTGGCAGGCGGTGTACACTGGCGGCCCCAACAATAACGGAGCCAAGAGCGCCTGTACCAGTGAAGCCCTTCTGGTCAACAGCCCCACCAAAATCACTCCGACTCTTACGACCCTGCTTTCCTCATTAATTATATCGGCAGGCGGCGCAGTGCATGACAGCGCAATCTTGATCAGAGGCATAGGCACTCCGGTTCCAAGTGGCTCAGTAACCTACACACTATTTACGAACAATACTTGCACTTTAGGGGCACAGATCGCTGGAACCGTGACCCTGGCAAGTAATGGTAATATCCCGAATTCAAGTCCCATCACTTTCAATACCGCCGGAACGTATTATTGGCAAGCAATCTATAGTGGAGACGCCAACTACAACGGCGCTACCAGCGCCTGTACAACTGAAGCGTTGACGGTCAATGCTGCCTCAGGTGGCTCATCCCCCACAAGCACGCCAACGCCAGGAAAATTGCCCGGTACCGGCTTCGCCGCGAATCGGGTAACGATCCTGCCGCAGCAGAGCACTTCATATGCGAATCTGGGCGACCTTTGGCTGGAGATCCCGAGCTTAGGCGTGCAGATGCCAATTGTCGGCGTGCCGCAACAGGCCGATGGCGAGTGGGATGTCTCCTGGCTTGGAAATAATTCAGGATGGTTGAATGGCACGGCCTTCCCGACCTACTCGGGTAACTCGGTCCTGACCGGGCATGTTACCAATGCGGATGGCACCCCTGGCCCATTCGCCCACTTGAATGGCTTGTGGTGGGGCGACCAGGTGATCGTGCACGCCTGGGGAGCACAGTATATATACGAGGTCCGTTCCGTATTGGTGGTAACGCCAGAAGCGGTTTCCTCGGTCATCACTCACAAGGATCTACCCTGGGTGACCCTGATCACCTGTCGTGGTTACAATGAAGCCAGCAATTCATACAACTACCGTGTTGCAGTTGGGGCAGTGCTGGTCGCAGTCAAATAAAGCCTGATTAGACATAATCTGATAGGAGCGGAGGCCGCCATATTGGTGGCCTCCGCCTTTTTTAATATCCATCCGAAACTTATAGAAGAATCGCATTTTTAGAGTGCCTGCACTCTCAAAATGCGAACTCCTCCTGAATATTCGGATGGGTTCTTTATTCTGGGGTGCCGGGCTCTCCCCCAAGTGGCGGATATAGACACTCCCCAACAGGTGGATGCGGCTGGGGAGGTATGACTGTATGATAATCTTCTGGGGTTGCCAGTTTCATAAACTGATGCGCCAATTTTGGCGATCGACCAAATAAGGAAAAAGCAATATGAACAAATCAACCCAACATCCCTTCAGAAATATAATGCGACTGATATTAATAGCTGCATTAGCCGTTTTACTCACATTGGGTACAGGACAAATGGCGCAGGCAGCCTCAACCCTGGCCCCGGTTAACCTCGGCAAGGCTGCCACCTTTGTGGTTTTGTCAAAATCAGGCATCACCAATGTCCCGAATTCTGCAATTACCGGAGACCTTGGAGTGAGCCCGATTGCCGCGACAGCCATAACCGGATTTGCATTGGTAGCTGATTCGACGCATACATTTTCAACCTCCTCCCAGGTTACCGGGAAGGTGTATGCAGCGAACTATGACTCTCCCACTCCTGCCAATCTGACAACGGCCGTACTCAACATGCAAACTGCCTTTACAAATGCCGCCGGACTAAAGAATCCTAATTACACCGAGCTGTACTCGGGAAATCTTGGCGGTAGAACCCTCAAACCTGGCCTCTATAAATGGAGTACTGGCGTTTTAGTGAATTCCCGGCTCACACTTCAAGGTAGCTCGTCAGATGTCTGGATTTTCCAGATTGCAGGGACCCTCAACCTGGGCTCGGGTGCGCGCATTGCGCTGAGCGGCGGCGCATTAGCCAGGAATGTCTTCTGGGTAGTTAATGGTTACACCCAGATTGGTACTACGGCGCATATGGAAGGAACCATATTGGACAAAACAGCCATCCATTTCCTGACTGGCGCATCCATGAACGGTAGAGCATTGGCGCAGACTGCGGTCACATTGCAAAAGAACGTGCTTGTGATCAAGAAGTAGGATCGGTAATCATCAAATATGGCGTGGATGATTAATTTCAATCTGCCATGACATGTGGATCCAGTTTTACCAGGGTCCCCGCGAAAAATCCCGCGGGGACCTTTTTAATTCCCTGATCCGGCCTCCCCCAAGTGGCGGATACAAACACTCCCCGGCAGATGGATGTAACCGGGGAGTGTTTAGAGTATGATGAATTTATGCTCCACAATCATGAAGTTCGCTCGACCTCGCTGCGCCGCCGTTTTACCCTCGCCGCTCTCTGGGCAATGCTATTGGCATTGGTGACCCTGGTTGCCTGTGTGGGCATCCCAGTGGTTGTCCCGGCAGCCAGCCCGGCGCCGGTGGTGGTGGTCATGCTGGGGACGCCGGTGGATATGGTCGATCAGGATACCCAGGGCACTCTGATTGCATTATTGACCCAGCAGCAGAATAATACCGATATTCAGGCCGCCGCCACGGCCGCGATCTTGCAAGCCAACGCTCAGGCCACCCTCGATTCTGCCAATGCCACTCTGGGTGCGGCTCAGACCCAGGCCCAAAACATTACCAACCTGATTGCGGCAAATGCTGCAGCTACGGCGGTGGTTGTCCGCGCCAACGCACGGGCGACTGTCGTTTCAGCCAGTTCCACACAACGCGCCGCCATGACCCAGGACGCGATAAGTCAGACCCAAACCCAGTACGCCCTGCAAGTAACGCAGGCGGCCGGTACCCAGAGCGCCGGGGCCATCCTGGCGCAACAGTATCAGAACGAGCTTGCCGCCAGCACCCAGACGGCCGTTTCCGACAATATCGCCACGCAGACCCAGGTGGCGGTGGCCACCTCGCAATGGTACACCGATCAGAGTCGCCAGCGCCAGGAAAAAATGCACCGTTCATTGAGCCTCCTGTGGATGTGGTGCTTTCCGATCTTCATTTTATTGATCGCAGCCCTGGCAGTTTGGGGATTCTGGTACTGGTTAAGGATCCGGCAAGCCAACCAGCGGATGCTCGAAAAACCGGTTGACAAGCTGCCGCCTCCCGGGGTGGAAGTTATCGATCATCACCTGGATGATTCGTCGATGTATCTTGAAAATGGCCCTGTCGATAAGCGCTACCGGCTGACCAAGCCATCTGACCAGGCGGCTCAATGGTTAGATGATGTCAAGCGCAAGCTGCTGCGGAGCGAGAATAACGAGGATGAAGATGATAACGACACAGACGATTGATCCCCATCATTATGATCAAGTAACCCGGCGGATCAGATCGCAGGTATCGACGGTGCTTAAAAAATGGGAGTTGCTGCCCCGCTTTAAACGCTGGCGGTTATCCCAGGACCCGGATACCGGGATGGTGGTACTGTTTGGCATCCTCAATAACGCCTACATTGCCTCGCATACTTCCATTCATTTCAAGGATTACTTTGAGCGACCGCTGTTAAATGATCTTGCGAATAAGCTGCAAGTAGAAGTAGTCTCGTGCAACTGCGATGGATTAAGGTATGCCTTCATCCTGGAGCGCGGCGCACTTGACAGGTTGCCGACTCATATCGACTATCCCTACCTGGAAGGCGATAAGGTTTTTGTGCGGGTGGTCTACGACGAGCAGCCAGCGCCGCCAATGATTAATGTAGTTGTGCAGGACCAGACCCTGGTTAATCGAGCTGCAGTGGCCCTTGTCAAAATCTTTGACGAAAATAACGTAAAAGGCGAGGCCGCGACCAAACTGCCTGAACAAGAGCCGCCGGAAGTAGTCAGCATCGATCAGGAAGAGTTCAATAAACGGGTTGCGGAACACAAGGTCATCTGGCAGAAGAGTCATCCTGGCTAGATAAGAGTTTATCCACTCAATAAATTGGCGGGTGGGGTGGCATCCCGCCCACCTGCGTTTATTGAGATGTACCATAACCATCATAAAGAGAAATGGAGTTCAGCATGGGAATACTTTCCTGGATCGTGGTTGGTTTGATCGCGGGCTGGTTGGCCGGTCTGCTGGTAAAAGGCGGCGGGTATGGCTGCGTGGGTGACATTATCGTCGGCGTGATCGGTGGATTGTTGGGCGGCTGGGGAGCCTCCTATTTCTTCCATATCGGCGACCCGATGTCAGGAATCAACCTGGAATCCATCGGAATTGCCTTCGTCGGCGCAGTGATCTTCGTGGTCATCTTGCGCCTGATCGGTGGAAGAAGGAATTAGCATTTCTTCTGAAAGAACAAGGCTAGCATGACAATCTCCTCCCCTTCGCAACCGGATGGCTGGACCTTCCGGCAGGTCGTTTGGGCCACTCTCGTCCTGGTCTTTGTTGCCCTGGGCTTCTGGCTGCTTTACCGGTTTAACCAGGTTGTTTTCCTCCTGCTGGTCGCCATCATGCTGGGCACGGTGATCAGGCCGGTGGTAACCTGGTTGAACCGGCGGGGACTTCCCCGGATGCCGGGAGTCATGCTCGTCTTCTTCCTGCTGCTGGTCCTGCTGGCCGGTTTTGTGCTGTTGGCATTCCCGTTGATCGTTGCGCAAGCCACCACGATCGCGGCAGCCATGCCAGGGTATTACCATGGTCTGCGCGGGGGCATGGCGGCTTATCCCAACCAATGGATCGTACGCTTAAGCACGTTCCTGCCAGCCGAATTGCCGGGGCTGGCATCCTTACCATCAACAGGGCAAGTGACAATGGCTTCGGCCGGGCAAGCCTGGGGGTATGTGGTATCGGCGGCCAATATCATCTTTGGAGGCATAATTCTCCTGCTATTGGCGTTTTACTGGACGCTGGATGGGCCGCGTATCATTCAGTCATTCTTGCCTTTCGTCCCAACCGGCCAGCGCGAAAGCATTGGCGAACTGATTTCGGCCATGGAAAGCAAAGTTGGTTTCTACATAGCTGGACAAGTCATACTTTGTCTGGCTATCTTCATCATGGCGCTGATGGCCTATCTGCTGATCGGCTTGCCAAATGTCCTGGTTCTGGCGCTCCTGGCAGGCGTGTTGGAGGCAGTTCCACTGGTGGGACCGTTGCTTGGCGTTATTCCTGCGGCGATGGTGGCCTTGTCCATCGGACCTGACAAGCTGTTTTGGGTTATCGGTGCCACGCTGGTTATTCAATCAATAGAAAACTATCTGCTGGCGCCGCCAGTCATGCGTAGGGCGGTCGGGGTTAATCCATTCGTTTCCCTGCTGGCGATTTTTGCCTTTGGCTCCTTGCTTGGCCTGGGCGGGATGCTGATGGCGGTACCGATGGCGGCCATTATTCAACTCTTACTAGATCGCTTCGTCTTTCATAAAGGCAGCCTGGAATCGGAGGACTCGCCCGGGCGCGACCTTGCCAGCCGGCTGCGTTATGAAGCCGAGGAGTTGGCCCGGGGTTTGCAAAAACAAGCGCGCTTCAAGAAAGGCGGCTCGGCTCAAAGGGTCAAGCAGATGGATCAAGTATTGGATGAGATCGAGACCATCACGACCGACCTTGATGCACTGCTGGCCCAGGTGCATACTTCAGGAACGCCATGATAAAGCAAATCATCCGGATCGGTGCAGCGGTTATGACCACGCTGCTGGCGCTATTTATCTTGTGGCAGTTCCGCATTGTGGTCATTTATGTGCTGATCTCGCTGGCGCTCGCCGCCGCCTTGCGCCCATTCGTAACCCGCCTGGCCGGGCGAGGCTTCCTAGTGCGCGCCGGCTGGATCCTGCTCTACCTGGCGGTGCTGGGCGGTTTTGGCTTCCTGCTCTTTCTAACCGGTTCGGCCGCGCTCAATGAAATTCAACAGTTGGGCCACAGCGTGTCTACGCAGGATGCATGGAAGCTGCCAATGTGGTTGGGGAGCAGTTCGTTCCAGCAGACGCTGACTGCGCAGTTGCCACCGCCTAGTAAGCTCTTCGCAGCAATCACCGGCAACCAGGGTCAATTGGTGCTGCCGGACTTACTCGGATTTTCGGAGGGCATTGGTAGTCTCGCGAGCGCCATAGCCGTCATTCTTATCTTAAGCATATATTGGGGCATCAGCCAGGTTCATTTTGAACGTCTGTGGCTTTCGCTGCTTCATTCCGGGCAGCGTAAACAGGCCCGCGGGATCTGGCGGACGGTCGAACCCGACCTGGGCGCGTACATCCGCAGCCAGTTGCTCCATAGTCTCCTGGCCGGGCTGATTTTAGGCTTGGGGTACTGGGCACTCGGATCGCCTTACCCGGCGCTCCTGGCGCTGACCGGCGCGCTGGCATGCCTGGTGCCTATCGTCGGGGCACCCCTGGCAATGATCCCGGTGCTTTTGGTGGGATTGCTGACCGGCGTTCAGCTCAGCCTGTCTACCGTTCTCTATACGCTGCTCGTTCTAATTGCCCTGAGAATTTGGGTCAAGCCACGCCTTTTCAAGCGCAAGTGGGATAACCCCATTCTGACCCTGGTGATACTGCTTGCCCTGGCAAGCGCCTTTGGCCTGATCGGCATCATCGTGGCGCCACCGATATCCGTGGTTTGCCAGATACTGTGGAGCCGCCTGGTCAGCCGGCGGGCGGTCCTGGGGGCCTCCACCCAGATTTCAGACCTTAAAGAGCGCCAGGCACGCCTGTGGGCCACCATAAAGGTCATGGAGGTACCACCTGGTCCCCTGGTGACCAGCAGCATGGAGCGGCTCGCCTGTCTAATCGAACAAGCCGAACCAATCCTACAAACAGGCCTGCCGATCGTTAATCCGCTGGCTGAAGCCTCCGAGCCATACCTTGCGCCCCAGCCTGTCATAATTGATGCCGGGCCAACAGCCGTAAAACCTTGAAGAAACAGATGATGACTGCACCCGGATTGGTTGGAAGTATGCTACAACTCTGGCAGCAAGGGATCCGCACCGCCCGCAGGCTGGATGAGCGTACACATGGCTGGCTGGGGATTCTGGCAGGCGCAGCCAGGGAAACCTTCAAGCCCAACTCGACCATCAGGGCCGCAGCGATCGCCTACTATGCCACTTTTTCTCTTTTTCCTCTTATTCTCCTGAGCATCGCCATTGCCAGCTTCAGCCTTGGCCCATTGATGATGAACCAGCAACTCATCGTACAAAAACTTGAATTCGTCGCACCCGCCCTGGGCCAGTTATTGGGGAATAATATCGATGAAATCATCCGTGCGCGTGGGCCGGTTACTATAATTGCTATAGTCAGCCTGATCTGGTCCGCCTCCAGTATTTTTTATATGCTTAACCAAACCTTGCATGGAATTTGGACCAGTAAACGCAGCCGCCCGGTTTGGAAGCAGCGCGGCCTGGCAATTCTGTTTGTCCTTGCGTTCGTTGGCCCGGCTCTCATTCTGACATCTTTTGCCAGCAGCATGATCGGCAACCTGCGCACCTGGCTGCCCGCCCAAAATCTTCCGATCTGGGATGGTATCAGTCTGGTAGTAGCGATCTTGCTCGATATTACTTTATTCATGCTGCTCTACATTGTGCTCCCGCATGGAACTTCCAGCTGGCACGAGCTCTTGCCTGGTGCGCTGGGAGCCGGCCTGCTCTGGGAGATCGCCAAGAAAGCATTTTTATTATTTATTTCCACATATATCTCCATGTCGAACTTGGTCTATGGATCGGTGGCAGCCATTATCGCTTTCCTTACTTGGGCCTACCTGAGCGGCCTGATCTTTCTATTTGGGGCTTTCCTGTGCGTCTCTTATTACCGGTTCAAACAAAAGATGCATGGAACAGCCGGTGAAACAAAATTTGAACTGGATGTATAGGATGTCCATTCGTCCCATTGAGAATCGGCAGGGCAAGGAAGGAAGGTAACCGTTGAAAAAGAAGGCAAATGAAATGGTGTTCTATGGAATTTAAGGATTATTACCAAACATTGGGAGTAGACCCGCAGGCCGACGCGAAAGCGATCCAGAAGGCCTTCCGAGGGTTGGCCCGCAAGGTACACCCGGATGTAAACCCGGGCAATAAGGACGCGGAAGAAAAATTCAAAACCATCAATGAGGCCTACCAGGTGCTCTCAGATGTGGAACAGCGCAAGAAGTACGACCAGTTGCGAGCGCAATACCAGCAATGGCAGCAAGCCGGCGGTAATCAACAGGATTTCGACTGGCAAAACTGGTCGGCCTCCCCTACTGGAACAGGGACTTCCTCGTCGCAAGCTGGAACGCAACCCAATCAGGGGGCACGCGGCCAATACGCCAATGCTGAAGATCTGGAAGATCTTTTCGGAAGCGGTTCGCCGTATTCCGACTTCTTTACCAATCTCTTTGGCCGGGCGCGCGCGGGTGGTAAAAGCCGCGGCCGGGGAGCTCCATCCAGCCCGCGCCGCGGGCGGGATGTAGAGTACGAAGTGGATCTCACCCTGCAAGAGGCTTTTCACGGAGCGGAGCGCCTTTTGGAAATGGATGGTCACCGCATCAAGGCCGGTATTCCAGCCGGCGTGCGCACTGGATCACGCGTTCGCCTGGCAGGTCAGGGCGAACCGGGTCAGGCCAAAGCTCCGGCGGGAGATCTGTATTTGATCGTGCACATCCTGCCCGATGAAACCTTCGAGCGCGAAGGGGATGATCTGCACATGGATGTGCCGGTGGATATTTTTACTGCCGTTGCGGGTGGAGAAATCCGTATCCCATCGCTGGAACGGCCGCTGATCCTGACGATCCCGCCCCGCACGAACGCCGGGAAGAGTTTCCGCCTGCGCGGCAAAGGCATGCCGCACCTGGGTGATCCCAAAACGCGCGGCGACCTTTTTGCTCTGGTCAGGCTGGTGCTGCCCGAGCCGCTAAGCGACCAGGAGGTCAGCAGCATGCGAACATTGGCTGCCGCCCGGCCAGACCGTTCCCAGGCGCATCCAAATTGAGGTAATGACATGATCCCAGAAAATCCATCCGCAAAAAAATATCGCTATGGTCGCTCCGAAGGCTATGAGTCGCGCAGCCAGCGCCGCCTGCAAAACGACCTGGGAATCGATGAAGCCGCAGCCGATGCGATCCTGCACTTGCGCAGTCAGGTGGTTGAATTACAGGCTACCATTCGCCAGTTGGAAGCGGAGCTGACCGCCCAATCTGCCAGCCAGCATATGCGCCTGGCCCGTTACCGGGAAGTCTATTTCGAGGCTACCTGGATCGAAGTGGAATTCGAGGAATAAAGCCAATCTGCAATTGTAAAAGAACCGCATTTTGAATGTGTGCGGCTTTGAGACAAACATTTTAAATGCAAACTCCTCCTCTGAATCTTTGGACAGGTTTTATCGAAAAAGGATAGAGCTCATGGAAGAAATAACTGACGGGAAACTTTTCTCCACAAAAAAGCATAGCAAGAAAGTCAAGCTGATCTTCAATCCCAGCGCGGGGGCAGCCAGGCCAACGCCGATAGAGATTGTGGATATTATCCATGAGATGCAGGCCTTGAAACTGGTCCCGGAGGCCTACCTGGTGGAACCGGGCTGCGACCTGCCCGGCGTGGTCAAGGAAGCACTGGCGCAGGGCTTCAAGATGTTCGTGGTATGCGGCGGCGATGGCACCATCTCTGCCGTGGCCAGAAGCCTGGCCGGCACACACGCCACCCTGGG
>Ga0182027_10015935_pt1 | contig 10296 bp, 6 predicted proteins | sample 712E1DmetaG_FD_121300 | JGI IMG/M metagenome (GOLD analysis project Ga0182027, IMG submission 121300) | Permafrost microbial communities from Stordalen Mire, Sweden - 712E1D metaG (Illumina Assembly) | ecosystem: Environmental > Terrestrial > Soil > Wetlands > Permafrost | place: Sweden... | reverse complement strand
TGCGCCCAAAGGGCAGTATTCTTTTGTAGGGTCTCTGTACGCGAGAAGCGCTCAACCCACAGGGTGCTTCGCGACCAACTGAGCTATGCGCCCAAAGGGCAGTATTCTTTTGTAGGGTCTCTGCACGCGAGAAGCGCTCAACCCACAGGGTGCTTCGCGACCAACTGAGCTATGCGCCCAAAGGGCAGTATTCTCTGCCATACACCTGCAAGTGATATTATAAGTTGAAGGTTGCAGGTTGGCAAGTTGGAGAAGTTAAAGTTGAAAAGTTGAAAAGTTGAAGGTTGACAAGTTGGAGAGGTTGAAGGTTGGCACATGGTTTTATCAAAGTCGAAAAAATCTTAACGCGAATGTCGCGAATTGGCGAATTTCACGAATTTTCTGGGGTCTTATTCGCGTTATTTGTCTATTCGCGGAATTCGCATTCCAAATCTGTCCTTCTGTGTAGCTACTCTGGTAAAGCAATAGTTGAAGGTTGCGGGTTGGGAAGTTGAAGGTTACACTTGCGACGAATTTTCAGATGGAGAAACCATGAGAATCGTACGTTATCAAATGCAAAATGAAGCCGCCAAATATGGGTGGCTGTTGGACGACAAGATCGGCGAGATCGAAGGCGACCCTTTCGGAGCGTACCGGCGTGCAGAGGCTAAAACGCCCCTGGCCGATGTGAAACTGCTGGCGCCATCCAAGCCGAGCAAGATCGTGTGTGTGGGACGCAATTACGTGGAACACGCCAAGGAACTTGGAAACGAAGTCCCCAAAATCCCGCTGATCTTCCTAAAGCCTCCGTCTTCGATCATCAATCCGGGTGAGACGATATTCCTGCCGCCGCAATCGAAACAGGTGGAGCATGAAGGGGAATTGGTGGCGGTGATCGGCCAGCGCGGCCGCAACATTACCACGGAGGACGCGAAGAGTTTTGTCTATGGGTATACGGTGGGCAACGATGTCACCGCCCGCGACCTGCAGAAGACGGACGATCAATGGACGCGCGCCAAGGGCTTCGACACCTTCTGCCCGTTCGGCCCATGGATCGATACCGACTTCGACATCTCGGACGCGGTCATCACCTGCAAGGTCAGCGGCGAGCCGCGCCAGATGGCCTCGACGCGGGATATGGTCTTCGGTGTGCCAACCTTGATCGCATATATTTCATCGGTGATGACGCTCGAGCCGGGCGATATCATTTTCACCGGCACGCCCTCCGGAGTTGGCAAGCTGGAAGACGGCAATGAAGTGGTCGTGGAGATCGAAGGCTTGGGAACCCTGAAGAACTTAGTAAAAACAGAAAAATAAAGATGGTTCATGGGTCATGGAGAATGGACGATGATCCATGAGCTACCGAGGTTATATGCAGGCTTTTGAGTTGCTCGATATCATCAAACAGCAATCGAGAAGCGGGAAACCTTATTTTGAGTTCCTGCGCATCCCCGATTTGAGCATGGGAGTCTACCAACTGCTGGTGGGCGATACCGACATCCAATCGCCGCACACGGAAGACGAAGTATATTATGTAGTGGAAGGCAAGGCCAAAATCAAAGTGGCGGATGAAGACCGCGATGTAAAAGCCAGTTCGCTGATCCATGTAACCAAGAACATCGTCCATCGCTTCCATTCGATCGAGGAGGATTTGATTGTGCTGGTGTTCACTTCGACAGGCTCAGTGCGAGCTTTTGCGCCAGCGGAGTATTCAAACCAATAGTCTCCCTGGATCATCTGTAATTAAATCATATCGAAACTGTCCTGCGCGGCGCTTCCGACACCGATATTGACTTCAAGGATTTGTACCCATCCTTGAGCAGACCTGGATTTACCGAAAGAATTCGCAGTGATTATCCTGTCCACACAAAAGGGGCTGAAACGGGAATCGTCACTCTACCATCGCTAAATACAATCGCAAAACTCAATGGTCAGGAATTAATCCTTACTTAATCAAAACCTTCCAAAGCTAAATATTTTACTTGTACTGTTTTACGCGATTCTTACAATCGCTTCATTTATATTTCATATAAATGTGTAATAATTTAAGACGAGGAAAACCATGAAAAAGAAATTCACTGCACCTCTCATTATCCTATGGGCAGCTTCCCTGTCATGCAGCTTACTGACCAGCAGCCTGCCCCAGTTAACTTCACCCACCGAAGTTTCCCCAAGCGCCTCACCCATCCATATCTATCCACCCGTGACAGCCCTGCCGGCTTCCACAACCGAAACTGTGGTCTATCCATCAAGGACACCTGTGCCTGCAACGCAGGAATTTACAGTACTGCCAACTTCACCATCAATCCCGTATCCGCCCGGCGGAGGGACAAAACTTGCCGGCCATACCAGCAAGATCGAAAGAAACATTGTTTACTGCACAACCGATAATGTCAATCTACAGCTTGATCTGTATTTTCCAAAATCCTTCCGCGGACCAATGCCGGCTGTTATATACGTACATGGCGGCGGATGGATCACAGGCGATAAGAGCATCGGCGAGGGTGAAACCGAATACTCTGCCCTGCTGGACGCGGGTTTTATTATCGGCTCAGTGAATTATCGGCTCGCGCCGGAATATCAATTTCCTGCGATGATCGAGGATGTAAAATGCGCCATTCGTTTTTTACGCGCTAACGCCGCCACCTACAGCATCAATCCAGGAAAGATCGGCGCGTTGGGTGCGAGCGCGGGTGGGCACCTGGTCAGCCTACTTGGCGTAACGGATCCGAGTGCGGGCTTCGATGTCGGTCAAGATCTGGATCAGTCCAGCCGGGTGCAGGCTGTTGTAGATATGTTTGGCCCGGAAGATCTGACAACCAATTTCCCAAAAGTGGATATGAACCTGCTTGCCACTGTCTTCGGCTCTTTCAGCCTCGCCCTAGGCAGCCCGGTTACCTATATCACACCCGATGATCCGCCTTTTTTGATTTTGCAGGGCGATGCGGACAAGGTCGTCCCGCTCAGCCAGTCACAGGAGTTTTATAACAAGCTGACTGCGGCAGGCATCCCCGCGCAACTTGTCATCGTTCATAACGGGTCGCACGGGCTTGGCGCGCCGAACGAATCGCCATCGCTCTCCGAACTGATTAGCATGATCGTGCAGTTCTTTGAAGCAACTCTCAAGTGATTTGTAAATAGACTTCGGCTTAACTTCAGACATGAATTCGGACACCTGATTTTCCAGCCGCCGATTTCACGGGTTTCACAGAAAAGGTAACGATGGAAGTTACCATAAGCCTGTGAAATCCGTGAAAAAGAATGAAGATGCCAGAGCATGAGGCCGAACTTCAGACCTCCGAGATATTGTATGATTGCGGCGGGCTCCGTGATCCATGGGGCGAAGAATGTTGGTTCAAGCAGGTCAAAAGAATGGCAGAAGTCGAAGTCATCGATATTTTTCCCGATTTTCTCCTATGGTGGGCCAGAGCCCATGAGAAACCCATCGACGATCAAATTGATGGCTGGGCCAACGAGTATTTGTCATGCTTGCCAGAACTTCTGGAAAAGCAAATCGGCAATTATGCCGAACAAAACCTTGATTGGAGACAGGTTGCGATTGAAAGGATTTTTCCGTTTTTAGACGAACGATTAAGTATCATGCAGGAAGCACGGAAGAATCTGATGGAAGCCTGCTCCTCCATGTATTCAAAGGCTCAACAAGTTTTTAATTTCGATGCGGACATAGTATTTATCATCCACGTCGGCATTGGTTGCGGTGCAGGCTGGGCGACAACCTTCCGCAGCAAGCCGGCGATCCTATTTGGGTTGGAAAATATCGCCGAATGTGGATGGAGCGACGCCGGCGCAATTCGCGGTTTAGTCGCTCATGAATTAGGTCACATTATTCATTATCACTGGCGCGCCCAAAACAAGAAACTACCGGGCGAAGGTGCCTGGTGGCAGCTCTATGAAGAAGGCTTTGCGCAACGCTGTGAAACCTTGATCAATGAGCCAAATGTATGCCATCAAGCAGCTGCGGACGTTAACTGGCTGGAGTGGTGCCAGAGTCATAAAAACCGGCTGGCGGCTGAGTTTTTAGAAGCCGCGAATCATGGTGGGACTGTAACTTCATTCTTCGGCTCATGGTTTGCAATCGAGGGCAAAAGCGAAACCGGCTATTTCCTGGGCTGTGAAATGATCAGGGAATTAGAAAAGGAATACAGTTTGCGGGAGATTGCCCTGCTGGATGATGTCGATACATGCTTCAGGACAATCCTGGAACGGATGAAAAAGACGGACTGACCGAATACCCATCTACAAAAGTTCCCCGTTCCAGAACATTATTTTCCCAAATCCAAAATCAGCCAACCCCTGCTCAAAAATCTTTTCTGCAGGTTGATCGAATATCCAGATTGCGCCAAGGCCTGCGCAGAAGCTTCAAACCATTGGCGCAGTCCATAGACCTTGGCGGAGATTGTTCCGGCCGCGGCACGTTTCCAGGCGGCAAAAAAATCATAGATCGGTTCGCCCGGCAGAACATGATGAATATAATTCTTGGGCAGGATGGTTTGGAACTCCTCCACATCCAACCCCGCGCGAAAGTTGGTGCTGAAGACCAGCGCTTCCATGCTCCATGATCCATTCCCCAACCTCCGTGCCACATTCGCAGACCAAATCCTGCCAAACGGATCGGAGGTGCCTTCGATCATCAAGCCGCCGGGCAGAACATATTGAGCGAGTCTTTCGTAGGCGGGAATGAAATCCTTTTCCTCGTATTGACGAAGGACATTGAAGGCCCGGATCAATCGCACGTTTTCACCTGCCCCCAAAGGCAAATTAAATCCCCCAAGACGAAAGAAAGTCGTGTCATCCGCATAAGGAAGCGCGGCATCCACGCGTTCCTTGTCAATTTCGACGCCTAAAATTTTCAAGGACGGATTCGCGCGGCGAAAGCGCAGCGCAGATTCGAGCGTGGTGCGTGCGTCGAAGCCATAGCCGAGATCCACAAAGAGGGAATCAACGAACAAGCCATCGGTCCGCGAAAGGAGCGATGGCTCATAAAGCAGAACGAAGTTATCGACGCGGCGGAGTCGATTCGAGGCGGTCTTGCCGCGCGTCGGCTGGCCTTCCGGTCGCTTTGAAACGAATCGGGAACGAATCATAAAAATGTAGGGGCAGGTCTCAGACCTGCCCCTACGGGTTTTGAATTAATCGCCGGATGCGCTTTCGCCGATCTCCATCCATTGCGAGGAGGCGCCATTGCTGGTTGCATCCTTGAACCGATCAGGCGTGAAGCCCGTCCCGGCCGGGATGAGCTTGCCAATAATCACGTTCTCCTTCAACCCATACAGAGGATCGGTGGTCGAACCGATGGCTGCGCCGGCCAGTACTTTGATCGTGTGCTGGAAGGAGGAGGCGGAGAGGAACGAGTCCGTCGAAAGCGAGGCTTTTGTCACACCGAGCAAAGTTTCAAGGAGCTTGGCGGGTTGTTTGCCTTCGGAAAGCAACTGCTCGTTCAACCTGCGAAGTTCCTGGCGATCCACCGCATCGCCGGGCAGATACTTGCTGTCGCCCGGGCGGGAAACCGCGACCTTGCTCATCATCTTGCGGATGATGACCTCGAAATGTTTATCGTGAATGTTCTGTCCCTGTGAGCGGTAGACTTTTTGGATTTCGCTCAACAGATACATTTGTGCGGCTTCGCGTCCCTGAATGCGGAGAACGCGATGAGGATTGAGCGAGCCCTCGGTCAACGGATGACCAGCCTCGACGTGATCGCCTTCCTTCACCAGCAAACGCGACGTGGAAGGAATGTCATACGTCTTTTCTTCACGCTGTTCGTACGACACCGTGACCTTATGATCCTTCTTCTCCACCGCGACCCTGCCGCCATGCTGGGCAACCACAGTAGCCTTCTCCTTGGTGGCCAGCACATCGCCCGTCTTGACTTCCGCCTCGTCGGCAACGGCATATTTCCATTCTTCGGGAACGGCATATTCATCGTGAACCATCTCGGCGTGCTCGACGTGGACTTCGCGCAAATCGGCAAATTTATCCGATTGAACGACGCGTACCACGCCTTCAATTTCGGCCACAATGGCCTCGCCTTTCGGCTGCTTGCGGGCCTCGAAAAGTTCCTCCACGCGCGGCAGACCGGTGGTGATATCTGCACCGCCAGCGACCACACCGCCGGTATGGAAGGTGCGCAAGGTCAACTGCGTGCCTGGTTCGCCGATGGACTGGGCGGCAACGATGCCGACTGCGGCACCCAGATCCACCATATCGCCGCGGCCCAGATCAAGCCCATAACACTTGGCACAGATGCCATGCTGGAGTTCACACGTCAGGGGCGAGCGGACTTTGACTTCCGCAATACCGGAAGCAGAAATCTTGCGTGCCAGATCGTGATCAATCACATCGTCGCGCTCGGCAATGACCTCGCCGGTCTTTGGGTCAATGACACGCTCGGCCAGCATGCGACTGTAAAGCCGGCTGGCTAACGATTGACCCGCAACATCATCCGCGCGGCGGATATAGATGCCTTCCGGGGTGTTGCAGTCATGCTCGTTGATGATGATGTCCTGCGCAATATCCACAAGACGGCGCGTGAGGTAACCGGCGTCGGCGGTACGAAGGGCGGTATCCGCCAAACCTTTGCGCGCACCATGCGTGGAGATGAAGTATTCGAGGGCGGTGAGTCCTTCGCGGAAGTTGGAGCGAATGGGCAGCGGAATAATGCGCCCGGATGGGTCGGCCATGAGGCCACGCATCCCAGCTAACTGTGAGACGGTCGAGAAACCACCTTTGGTCGCGCCGGAGGCGGCCATGACGGAAAGATTGCCATCGGGATCCATGTGTTTCTTAACTGCATCGGCCACATGGTCGGTGGTAACCTGCCAGATCTCAATCACGCGTTCGTTCTGTTCCTGCTCGGTCAACAAGCCGCGGCGGAAATCGCGTTCCACGACTTCAACCTGTTTTTGCGCTTCGGCGAGGATCTCTTTTCGTTCCGGGGGAATGGAAATGTCCGCCACGGCCAGCGTGATGCCAGAGCGCATGGCGAATTCAAAGCCCATTGCTTTAATCTTATCCGCCACCTCGGTGGTTGGATCGCGCCCGCACAACTCATATACATCCGCGATCAAATCCTTCACGCCGCCTTTATCGAGCTTCTCGTTCGTGAACTGAACTTCGGGAGGCAGGATGCGATTGAAAAGCGCGCGCCCTATCGTTGTCTCAATGAGACGCGTTTCAGCCTGGGGCAAACGGTCGCCCTTATCGTTGTACCAGGTTGCCATCTTCAATTTGATCCTGGTATGCACTTCCACCTGGCCCAGTTGGTAGGCAAGTTCCACCTCGTCCATATCGGCGAAGGCGCGGCCATCGCCTCTGTGGGCACTCTTCTGCTCCATGGTGAGATAGTAGACACCCAGCACCATGTCTTTCGAAGGAGAAATGATCGGCTCGCCATCGGCAGGCTTGAGAAGATTCTTGGAAGCCAGCATCAGCTCGCGCGCTTCCTGCACGGCTTTTTGAGAAAGAGGCACATGCACAGCCATTTGGTCGCCATCGAAGTCGGCGTTGAATGCGGTGGTGACAAGGGGGTGAAGTTGAATGGCCGAACCTTCAATGAGGATGGGTTCAAAGGCCTGGATACCGAGGCGGTGCAGAGTGGGAGCGCGGTTAAGAAGCACCGGGCGGTCCTTGATCACATCTTCGAGCGCCTCCCAAACTTCAGGGCGGTTGCGCTCAATCAAGCGGCGGGCACCTTTGACATTCGCGGCGTACCCATTCTGGACGAGGCGCGCGATCACGAACGGGCGGTAAAGTTCCAAAGCCATGGTCTTCGGCAAACCGCACTGATAAAGCTTGAGCTGCGGGCCGACGACGATCACAGAACGGCCGGAATAATCCACGCGCTTGCCGAGTAAATTGCGGCGGAAGCGGCCTTTCTTGCCTTTGAGCATGTCGCTCAGGGATTTAAGTTCGCGGCGGCCGCGGCGGGAAAGCGCCTTGCCGCGCTGGGAATTATCAATCAGGCTGTCCACCGCTTCCTGCAACATGCGCTTCTCGTTGCGGATGATCACATCCGGTGCACCGAGTTCAAGCAGACGCTTGAGGCGGTTGTTGCGGTTGATCACGCGGCGGTATAAATCGTTCAGATCGGAGGTGGCGAAACGTCCGCCATCGAGTTGAACCATCGGGCGCAGGTCAGGAGGAATGACCGGCAGAACGGTCAGGATCATCCATTCAGGGCGATTGCCGGAACGGCGGAAGGCTTCCACAACCTTCAAGCGGGTGGTCGCTTTCTTACGTTTCTGCTTCGACTTTGTAGTGCGAACTTCCTTCCAAAGTTCTTCGGCCAGCTTATCGAGATCGAGCCGCTCCAGAATATCGTAGAAGGCTTCGGCGCCCATATCCGCGCGGAATACCTGTCCCCAACGTCCTTTAAGCTCACGGTAGCGCACTTCGCTGATGAAGGTGAAGGGACGAAGCTCCATCAATTCGTCGCGCTGGCGCGAGGACTGATTGGCCGAGACCGAGGTTTGATCTTCCAACTGCGAACGCAGGGCTTCCATCTTCAAGTCCGCATCGGCCTTGACGCGGCCGGATTCCATCTTAAGATCTTCGAGTTCCCTGGCGCGCCTGTCCTTTAGTTCATTCTCAAGCGCTTCCAGTTTCTTCTGAACGATCTTTTGAACCTGGCTGATATGCTTGCTTGCAACCTTATCGTTCGCATCCAGGATTTTTTCGCCGGTCAATTCGAAGACGATCTCCTTTTTGGCGGGCTGGCCCATTTGATCCTGCAGAACCTTCTCCAGTTTTTGGCCTTCCCGGATGACCGGATCCAACTGCTCGGCAATGGTTTCGTCATATCCCTGTTCAAGGACGGACTTCTTCTGATTGAGTTCACTCAAGCGGTGATCGCGCCTGGTCTTGATCTCAGCAATCTTGGCGTTGACACCGGCGGCTTGTTCGCGCTCGGAAACGGAGATCTCATCCTCGAGGCGTTGAAGGGCCTTTTTGCGGGCTTCTTCATCCACATAAGTCACGATGTATTGGGCAAAATAAAGCACGCGGTCCAGATTGCGGCGTGAAATATCGAGCAACATTCCCAATTGGGAAGGGATGCGGCGCGTATACCAAATATGCGCCACAGGGGTCGCCAGCGCAATGTGTCCCATGCGCTCACGGCGGACTGCGGAGCGCGTCACTTCGACCCCGCATTTTTCGCATATGATGCCTTTGTAGCGTGGATTCTTGTATTTTCCGCAGTAACACTGCCAGTCACGAGTGGGGCCAAAAATGGCCTCACAGAACAATCCATCTTTCTCCGGGCGAAGACGGCGATAGTTGATCGTTTCCGGTTTTAGTACTTCACCGTATGACCATGACAGAATGGTTTGGGGGGATGCCAAGCTGATGCGAAGTGCAGTTAATCCTTTAGTTTCCACTTTCTCTCCTCGTTGCAAAATACGAAGCTTAATGGATGCCTTTATTTAGCGTGTAGTCGGCATGAACGAGAGACAAACAAAGGCAAGCGCTTCGAGACTTTTCTTCTCAAGCGCTTGCTGTTTCCTAGTCAATTTTTACACTCTACAAAATTGATTATAAACGGAATCACCCTGGAGTCAAGGCGACAATCTTAAAAATATTTAAGATTTGACCGCCCGGTTCCGGTAAAAGTATTCGTTGGATGCGGTTTGGCTCAAAGCAAGGATGAATACAATCCCGACGAAAGCGAAAATCTTTTTCATCTTTATCCCTCGCACCCAAAAGCTGATCGAACGAATGTAATTACATTTGGATTTATTTTATGCCAAGATAAGGAACCTGGCAAAAGTTTACGATTTAGCCGCACGGTTTCGATACAGCCGCGCATTCGGAACAGCCAGCATTTTCGAGACATCGACCGGGATGGCGATAAAGTCCGCGATGGCCTGGCAGTAATTCTCCGGCCCGGACATCATTTTGTTGTAATCCACGTACATTACTTCCATATTGGGCTGCCTGGCGAGCCAGTATTTGATGGCGGCCAAATGCTTTTGGAATTGCTCCTGCATTTCCGCATCGTCGATCGCCGACTTCTCGTTCCGGTTCGCAAGCATCTTCTGCTGGGAAGCCAATATCTCGTGCGACTCCCGTTCCATAAAGATTATTTTGTAATGATAGCCCGCGGGAAGATGCTCAAGCAAGGCAGAGATGATCTTTACAGCTTTATGGCCGGCATCGGCAAGCCACTGGCCCTGACCATCGGGCAGTTTCTTTACGAGTTCGAATTCATAATACCCGTTGGGATTATCATCATCCGCAGAGCGGATTGCATCGGTCAAGATCGGGATGCCGCCTTCTGCCAGCATCTTCATCATCATC
>Ga0182027_10015934_pt1 | contig 10296 bp, 6 predicted proteins | sample 712E1DmetaG_FD_121300 | JGI IMG/M metagenome (GOLD analysis project Ga0182027, IMG submission 121300) | Permafrost microbial communities from Stordalen Mire, Sweden - 712E1D metaG (Illumina Assembly) | ecosystem: Environmental > Terrestrial > Soil > Wetlands > Permafrost | place: Sweden... | reverse complement strand
TGTTCGTCCAATCAGACTAAAAAGGTTTTACAACTAAAGTCTTCAGAAATAAATGCGATTTATTCATTGTACGAATGCCCCGAGTGTGAAAGCCGCTTCTGCGATTTAAACGAGCATCCAGAAATTAACATGTCGAGTTTTTATAAAAACATCACGCCAGTATTCGATCAAAAACTTCAAGAAACGTTTACTCCTTCATCTTATTGGTCAGCTCAAAAGTGCGAATTGATCGATGTGCTAGGAAGACAACCTGAAAACATACTGGACATTGGATGCCGTGGTGGAGACTTTCTCATGCACTTTGAACCAACGTGTTCACGCGAGGGGATCGAACAGTCGCCAATTGGCTCAACGATTGCGCAAAAAAGAGGATTAACGGTCCATCAAGGATTCATCGAGACGGTATCGATTGAAAATAAATATGATATTGTAACAGCATATGCCGTTATGGAGCATATTTCAAATCCTGTATCTGTTTTGAACAAACTTGCTGATTTTGTAAAAGAATCGGGAGTACTCTGTATTATGATTCCATCTTATCAATGCCTCAAGGTAAAATTGCTTACTTTGCTTAATCGTCAATGGTATCAATACGACCCTCCTGGGCACATAACATATTATTCTAAACGATTCCTGGATAATTATTTATTACCAAAAGGCTTTGCATTAGAAAGACGCTATTATACTTCGGGTGGTGTTGCGATTAAACCATTCTTACCTGCTGGATCTATTCGAAAAAGCAGTAGAGTAGTTTACAAATGGCGGAATGCTTTTAATGTTTTAATGGGAATGTGCGATAATTATTTGAAATTTTATCCTGTTTTTGATCATATGTATTCAATTTATAGAAAACATTAATTTGCTTTTCGCTTTTATCTCTGTTAGTGATCCACAACCGACACGATTGAACGTCCTCCTCTGAAATGGATTGATTTGTTGTTCACCCAAAAATTCTTCTATGCCATGGATAATAAGGACCATGCCGCTGGTATTCAGACTATCGTTTACTATATGGTAACACAGTCGAAACAATTTCGCAAAATTATTAAAAAAGCCAAGAAAAAGTTGTACGATTTCTATTTTCAATATCAGGATTTATTAAACGATACCCGAGAAATAAAACATCGTCCTTCAATCATTTCTTATAATAATATTTACGCTATAGAAACTGAAAAAATCGATCACTTGGTTGCCACATATTTAGCGGAGAGATATCTCGAACATCGCTTTGATTTACTCGGCTCAGGATGGGTAAAGAACGGTTATGAAAGCAAGGCAATGGGATTGGAGGGATATCGATATGATATGAATTTACATATTGACAATTTTGATAAAAATGGTGATTGGCTGCGGATGGTAGTTCGCACACCATATATAAAATGTTCGAGATCGTTTTGGAATTTAATCGATGATAATTATGAACCGATTGATTGGCAAAAGGATTTCAAGAGCGGCTATCGATGGAATGCAAAAGAATGGTATAAACGGCAAAAATGCGGGGTAAAACCAGGTGCGGATATTAAATTGCCGTGGGAACTTGCACGGATGCAGCATCTTCCGCAGATGGCTATTTTTGCAATGATATTGCCGGATAAAAAAGAGATTCTGATCAATGAATTTAAGAACCAGGTTCTTGATTTCATCGCGACAAATCCTCCGCGAATGGGTGTTAACTGGGTTTGTACGATGGATGTTGCAATACGGGCCGCAAATATGCTTTTGGCATTCGATTTATTGCGTCAGATTGATTCAAATAAAACAATAAAAGCTGATTTTATTGGAATTTTTGAACAATCAATATATCAGCATGGATTGCACATTGTTAACAATCTCGAATATTGGAGCGAGCTTACCTCAAATCATTATCTTTCGGATATCTGCGGACTTGTATTTATTGCGTTATATTTGGAATGTTCCCCGGAAATCGATTGTTGGCTTGCGTTTTCAGTCCAAGAATTAATCTCAGAGATGAAAAAGCAATTTTATGAAGACGGAGGCAATTTTGAAGCCTCTACAAGCTATCATCGGTTGAGCGGCGAAATGATGGTCTACGCTACCGCCGCGATATTGGGAATATCCGAAACGAAAAGAAACTCACTTCGTGGCTATAATGCAAAATTATGGAAAACAAAAGAACCAAAACTGAAATCTCCCGAAGAACAACTATTTAATCCTGATAGCAAGGAATTGTTACCATCGTGGTACATGGAAAGGCTTTTTAAAGCCGGCTTGTTTACCAGCCATATCACAAAGCCTTCCGGTGAAATTCCCCAAATTGGCGACAATGACAGCGGCAGGTTTTTTAGGCTATCGCCCAATGGTCGGTTCTTGTCAAATTCCGAAGCTGAAAAGAAGTATTTGAATTTGAAAAATTATTCCGCTCATTTGGAATCCTCGCTGGGTAATAATCAGTATAATGATAATTTGTTTTGGGATGAAAATATTTTAGACCATGCAACAATTATTTCGGCAATGAGTGGGCTTTTTGAAGATAAAGAATTTGATAAATGCAAAAAAAAATTTCCCAGCGAACACTACATAGTGCGTTCGTTAGCCCGGGGTTTTCCGGTGAAAGCTTATGAAAGCACTATACAGTGCGGTGCGGTAAAAAATGACATTAAGGTCAACGAGTTTTCCTATCATCATCAAGAAGTATTTATGTCGGAAACGGGCAATGACGGTTCGCTAAAGACAAATTTATCTTTTTCCCGATTTCCCGATATGGGAATTTATATATATAAATCTGATCGGTTGTATCTTTGCCTATATGCAGGTCCCAACGGTCAACACGGCATTGGAGGACATGCGCACAATGATAAGTTGTCAATGGAATTGTGCATTGATGGTCGCGAAATCCTAAAGGACCCCGGAACGTATATGTATACGCCTTCTCCCGATCGAAGGAATCAGTTCCGCTGCGTCAAGGCGCACGCTACACTCATCGTCGATGGCTTCGAACAAAATGATTTTGACCAAGGCACAAAAGGCCTTTTTAGAATGAGATGCGAGACCCGGTGCCGCCTTGTAGAAATAGGCGATACTTTTTTAATCGCCCAACTCGAATATAAAAATATTTGTCAGCGAAGGCGCATCGAAATCCAAGACAACGCCGTTATAGTCGATGATTTTTCCAATGTACCGTCTCAGTCAAATTTTACATTTCCAAGGGAATATTCAAATGGATATGGGAAATTGTGTCATTCAACACACTATTAGTAACTTCTAAGGGCTTTTGTTTGAGAAACGGAGATTAATTCTTATGCCTGGTAAAACGAATAATGACCATCCTGCAAAAGTACTGTTTTTCTCAGACTGTGGCCCGGAAAATGGTGTATTTCCAAGTCAGGTGCTTTCTTTTGCTCAGGGATACTCCAGGTATGTAGAAACACATGTTCTTTACCGCCGAAAGCATTTAGTTAGCCCCGAATCATCGAATTATGCTATTACCAGTTACCGCCAACTACCAAATCTTTGTAGGCCAGTATGGCGTTTTGAGATGCGGCTTGCAAAGCTAATAAAAATTCTTCCAGGTTTTAATCTTGTTCATTGCCGGGGCCCAATTGCAGCATGGATGACTCTTACTGCTCTGAAGAAATTAAATAGGTCTTGCCCGCGAGTTGTTTTTGACTGCCGGGCCGCGCTTGTCGAAGAACAGGAGTTTGCACGGTCAAATGGTCTTCATTTCCTAATAAAAAAATTACGGATTCGGGAATTCAAGCACATTGAATCCGAAGCTGCAAAACATGCTCATATCGTTACTGCCGTTTCTCCGGAATTATCTGGTTACCTTGAGAACAAATATTCAAAGAAGGCTGATTTCATTTTTCCACCGATCGTGGACGAGAACACTTTTAAATACAGTGAAGCATTACGACAACGAGGTCGTGAAGCCCTGGATCTTGGTCAGAAGCGTGTATTCCTTTTTGTTGGTGGTACAGATCCCTGGCAGCGTATTGACATACTCAGAGCTTGGTGGTATGAGGAAATGAGCCACGACAAGCGAAACGAATTGTTAGTCCTTACTTCCAAAGTAGCATCGTTTCAAAGCATTTTTTTCAATCAGAAGGCTTGTAGTCGCAACAATGTCAAGATACTATCCGTTCCCCACAAAGAAGTGCCATTATATATGTCTGCAGCAGATTTCGCAATTTTGTTTAGAGACGATACTATGACAAACCGAGTGTCCTCTCCTGTAAAGCTCAGTGAGTACTTGGCCATGGGATTGCCCGTTGTAACAAACCAACGCTTTTATGAGTGGATTGATCCTGAAAGAGTTGTTTACCTCACCAAGGCTCCTTTTGATGATTTAGCAAGGAAAGTCTTTACCACACAAACGAGAGTCGAGCGTTCAAGGAAGAGCGCGGAGCGGTTCGGCGCATCTTCTGTGGCAAGAAAACTCCTAATCGAATGCGGTTGTAGTTTATAAACCCTAACGAACAGATACTCGATGCAAATGCCGGTCTCAGTTGCCATTATCCTTGATGAGCTGGAGTACAAAAAAAAGGAATCCTTACTTCGCAAAGTAATTGAAAAATCGATTCCTCATAGTACCATATCGTTTCACTATACAACGTATGAGAACCCAGTAATTCGTCAGCTTTTCAAATTGAAGCATGTTGGCAATTTCCTTTATCATTTGGCATATTGGTTACAGTCATTTTTGTATGCAGTAAAAATTCGAGTACTTTTTAAAGGAAACTTAACTGTTGTTTGTTTCAATCCGATTGTTGGGTATTTCCTATCATTGTTAGCTCCTTGGTCTGCGTGGCGCATAATTCTTCTAGGGTTTCTTTTTGAACCGAAATCGAATAAAACATATTATGGATTACGGAAAGCATTCGTCCGGGTGATTGCCGCCCGTGTGGCAGCATTCGTTGTTTATAGCGAAGCGGAAATTTGTCTCTATGAAACATTGTTCCCGAAATCCGCGGGGAAATTCAGATATGTCCTGTATGGACGCGATTTCGATCTATGGAATAATCGAAGTTTTTCATCGCCTTATGAAATTTATGTTTCAAGCGGTGGAGGAAGTAATCGTGATTACGCAACATTATGTCGAGCTTACGAAGCGACGAACACACAGATTCCTCTTTGTATTGCCACTCAACCAGAGAATATAAAATTCAAATATAATACTTCCAAAATCAACATTAGATATGATATCAGGTTGGATAGATTCGGAGATTTTCTACAAAAATCAAAACTTGTCATACTACCATTAATGGACTATGGAATCTCGGCAGGCCATATGGTGTTATTGCATGCAATGCAACTTGGGAAAATTATTATCGTTGCTTCAGTTCCGTCGGTAAGGGAATATGTTACGGATAAAGAGGTGATTTTCTACGAACCGGGGAATGTACATGACCTAAGCGACAAAATCGCCGATGTAATGATAAAAATAGAAGAATATAGACAACGTGGCGAAAATGCACGTCGAATATATACTGAATCATTTACTTTTAACGCATTATTAAACCGGACCCTGCAAATCGTATAAAAAAAGAAGGGCGATTTGAATCTCATATCTGATGGAACGAATGTACTGCCCATAAGTATAAGAAAAGAATGGAATTGGGTTCATATACCAATATCAAAGGGTTCTATAGGTGATTTTTCTCTTGATGCTCTCGTTGCAGGTCTTTCTGCATTAATACATCCCTATGCGGCTGTACTAGCTGTTTTTTTTATTGGTTTCAGAACAATTAGAAAAGCGCGCTATGGTTCGTTGGAAAAATGCGCTCTTTTTTTACTGCTTTGTTCAATAATTCCGAACAACATGATAGCTATTATTCTCAGTTGGATACTGGTAGGTATATTCACTCTCACCAATATACAGAACTGGCGATTACAAAGAATTTTACCGGTGATTTTAATAATGGTCTATGTTGTTTTTATGCAATATATATTCGAGGTTTACTTACTCAATTGCATTCTCTGTTTTATGTACGGAATATTTTTTTTCATTGGATTTTTTACTGTAAATGGACTTGTTTTTGATCCGAATTATATGCATGATGTTGAATATTCGCTCAAGCGAATCGTCATCATTCAAATTATTTGCCAAGGCTTACAATTTTTAAATTGTTTTAAGGGCCGATTTGAAGATATCGTTGATAATATTTATGGGACATTTGGTTCAAACCACTCGCATGATTGTGCGGTTTTACTCTGTTTAATGATAGTGTTGATATATGTTTCGGTAGAAAAGCCCATTTGGAAAAGGGTCTATTGGATTTTGGTGTTACTTCCACCCTTGATGTTAACATCCGCATTGGCAGTAATAGTAAGTTTTGCCATTTCATTTGTAATGTTTCTATTGATGGACAGCATTGCTTTCCGACGAATAAATTTTAAAATTATGCTAACTACTTGTTTGTTGATAGTAGCATTTGTATTTGCATTTGAAAAGCTTTCGCCATCATGGGTAATAGATCTTGTTACTGGCTTGACAAATGCGAAAACATATGAACGATTTCACAAAATAGAAAGTTATGGCAACGTTTTCTGGGTTATCCCTCGTCAAAGCATTTCATTTCTGTTATTTGGAAATGGACCCGCTAATTTTTCCTCAAGGGCGGCGCTAACGGCGACTGGTGAGTACGGGGATAATTTTAAACCAAATTCCTCTAGCTTCTTTGATAAAACCTATGCTAGTGAATTGACAATTAAATACATTTTGCCTACATTTAACAAAAGCTACATTAAATTAGGAGTCAATGACGGCACAATCAATTTTCCTTTTTCGAGCGTCATATCCTATATGGGCGAATTTGGTTTGGTAGGAATAATTGTATTTATTGGCATTTTATTATCTATTATACGCCGTTATCTAAGAGTAAAAAGTTTCCTGGGAATTTTATTTGTCGGAGTTATTTTGGGGTTGGCTCTTTCAGAAAACTATCTTGATAATACAAAAGTGGTATACTTTTTAATGTTCTTTTCGGCTTTCATAGCCGCTAAAATGCGCGCCAATACCTCAAAAATGCTTTTAAAAGGCAATGTGTGAAAAACAGTTGTTGCCTTGCCGTCTCTTGATGATGGCCGGGCTTTCACCTTTAAATCCAGAGGCATTATGAAATTGTCCGTATTTTGGTTATTGTTTGTTATTCAAGCATGTTTTGCCATTGACGCCCGATGATGACTACTGAGAAAAAGATGATTTCAAAAAACCGAATATTGTTTCTTCATGCTGGCTCAGAGTGGTATGGGGCGGATAAAATATTATATAACGTTTTGAAAACGTTATTGGCAAACAATGAATGCCATGTCATTTTACCCAATGAAGGGATTTTGCATGAAAAAATTATACAATTGCAAATTCCCTGCAATTTATTGAAATATCCTGTTTTACGGAGAAAATATTTTTCGATTTCAGGGATTCTTATCTATTTTTATCACCTCTTAAAAACAATCCCCCAATTAATTGGATATATTCAAAAGAATAAAATAGAAATACTTCATTCAAATACAATCGCTGTTTTAGAAGGCGTCCTGCTTTCAACCATTTTGCATAAACCGCATGTGTGGCATATTCACGAGACTTTAAAAAAACCGGCATTATTGGTAAAAGCCCTATCATTTTTTGCGCGGAATTTTTCAACAGTAACACTATGTGTATCGAAGACCGTTGCCGATAATTTAGGGAAAAGTAAAAAGATCCGGATTATTCACAATGGGATACCTTTAATAAATTCCCCTGATATGGCATCTCAAAAGCGATTACATAATCCTTTTACCATTGGTGTTGTTGGTCGATTTAATGCCATTAAAGGGCAAATCAGTTTGCTTCAAGCAATACAGAACGTAAAAGGTTCAGGAAGACTAAATGCCGCATGCAAAATACTTTTAATTGGCGGAGTATTTGAAAATGACTTGCGGTGGCTTAATAATGTCAAACAGTATATTGATGAACAAGAAATAGGATCTTTTGTAGAAATAAGAGATTTTTCTGAAAATATTGAATCGATTTTTAATGAAGTAGATCTTATTGCACACCCAAGTATTTTGCCGGATTCTTTTCCGACGGTTGTTCTTGAAGCAATGTCGTTTGGTGTGCCGGTAGTAGGCTATAAAAATGGAGGGATTTGTGAGATGCTTAATTATGACGGCGAGTGCCTTGCAGAAATAGGAGATTTCAAGGGAATAGGTGAGAGAATTGTAACTTTTATAGCAAATAAGGAATTTTATAATAAAAAGAGAAAATGCCAGCACGAAAGATTTCTTCAGCACTTTACCATTGAGGTGTTTAATGATCGCATTAATAAAGTATATGAGGAGGTGAAGAGGACATTAAGGAATCCTCAATGAAAATAGCAATGATAGGCCCCCGCGGAGTGCCGGCCGCACATGGTGGATTTGAAACCTGTGTTGAAGAGGTCGGATGGCGTCTTGCCGAAAAAGGCCATATAATTACTGTCTATTCAAGACGCAGTGGAAGAAAGCTTAAAGAATACCGGGGCATGAATATTGTATATGTTCCACGCATTCCAATACGAGGATTTGAATCTCTCTTTGCGGCATTACTTTCGGTGCTTCATGCGCTTTTATTTGAAAAATTTGACGTAGTAATGATTTTTGATAATGCAAACGCGCCGGTACTTGCTTTGTGTAAATTGTTTAAGAAAGCATGCTCCATAAATACCGACGGGCTTGGATGGCAGAGAGATAAATGGGGATACTGGGCGAAAAAATATTATAAATGGACCGAAGGTGCGTGTGTAAAACTTTGCGAAAACGTGGTGACCGATTCAGTTTCAATGAAGAACTATTATTTTAACAACTATGGCGCCGTATCAACAATGATAGCCTATGGAGCAAATCTCCCCGGCCATAGAGAAGAATCCGTTGATAGGGAGTGTTTAGCAAAATTCAATTTGTCAAAGCAGCGGTATTTTTTACAGGTTACGCGTTTTGAGCCAGAGAATAATCCCCTGCTATCGCTTCAGGCCTTTTTAAAAATAGACAGAAGTAATCTAAAAATCGTGCTCATTGGTGGGGCAAACGGGTCAACAGAATACAGTAAGGCCATTGAGAAAGAAGCCGGGAAAAATTCCACCATTGTTTTACCGGGTTTTATATATGAAAAAGGAATACTTGACAGTATTTGGACCAATTGCTTGGCATACATACATGGAAACCAGATTGGAGGCACGAATCCTGCTTTACTGCAAGCCATGGCGGCCGGCCGGCCGGTTATAGCAAGGGATTGCATTTTCAACCGCGAAGTACTCGACAATAATGGGTATTTTTATGATAAGTCAATTGAATCATTAAGCGATCGAATGGACTTTGTGAGTGCTCATGTCCAAGAGGCGGAAAAAAAGGCAGCAAGCGCTTTGCAGCGTGTTAAACGGACGTACAATTGGGATATTGTCGCTTCGCAGTATGAGGTTTTATTCGCATCGATTGTGGTACAAAAGACCCGAAAATGGTAATAAAAAGAATTAAACTAAAGAATCTTGTCAGAATGGTTATCTGGCAAAAATTAATGAAGTTATATGCTCTGTGGTTAAAAAAATAATTTTTTATAAAAAAGTCCATGATACCCTTAGTTTCGTAACTGGCGTATGGAAGTTGTTATACACGTAAAAGTTGTACCGCCGGTTTTTAGGTGATCCGTCTAACGCCCAAGACATAATAAAATACTATCCAACGTTTTCGAATTATAGGCACCGGGGGAACATCAGTCGGACAATAAAATTCCCCCCCGGACACCCTCTAATTGGATGTTCCAATGCCTATGCCAACCGGACAATACCTGAAACTAAGTCCCGTTACCCATTCTCCAGTATTTGCAAGAAAGAAGCCAGGAGTGAATGGGCCAATTTTAAAAAAACCTGGGTAAATATTTAATCTGAGACGATTACGTTCTGCTTCAGTAATGACTAATGATACGAGGAGCGAATTTTCCTGATCATAAAAAATCCCAAAACTCCATCCTAATTCTGCTGTATAAGCTTTTTGAGTTTTTGATATATCGGCATTTGTCAAATTTTTTATTATAAGGCCTCCGGTAACTGATAGGCTTCTTTCTTGATTAAATGTTCGGGTGATTCCAAGTAATTCCTGCATCCCAAAATAACCTATGATGCTCCATGTATGTGTCTTTTCAAGGGACAATTTTGCAACATAAAATTGTCCCATATTTTCAAGTTCTCCAGTAGTTAAATTGATAGTTGGCTGAAGAGACCATTCATTGAGATTTAATTTTTCAGAAAAAAAACGGCACACATCATCATTTAAAAAAAGAAGTATACCTGCGGGATTAAATATATACATGTCTGTAACGGGATC
>Ga0182027_10015933_pt1 | contig 10296 bp, 2 predicted proteins | sample 712E1DmetaG_FD_121300 | JGI IMG/M metagenome (GOLD analysis project Ga0182027, IMG submission 121300) | Permafrost microbial communities from Stordalen Mire, Sweden - 712E1D metaG (Illumina Assembly) | ecosystem: Environmental > Terrestrial > Soil > Wetlands > Permafrost | place: Sweden... | reverse complement strand
TGTCATTCGATCCTGAATTCCATTCTCCAAAGATCCATTTCCAATATGTGGTTGCAGTACCAAACGTTTCTGAAGTATCCTTGAACACGGCGAACTGCTTCTTGCAAACCGATAAATTAGAGAATAAGGGCAATGGTGTAGGGTGGATCACTATGGACTGCAGGGTAGTATCAACGAAGGTGCGGCCGGAGCCAACAGTTGCATGAATGATCAGCCTTACATCATAGACTCCGGGGTCAGCAAATGTATGATATATCACAGCAGCATGATGCGTATAAGTGGTATCCAGTCCATCCCCGAAGACCCAATGCCATGAATTGATGATGTTCACAGGCAGGGAGCTATCGGAGAATGCAATATTGTATCTTGCGCACATCAAAGTATCTGAATGGGTAAAAGATGCTACAATACAAGGATACAACTCGGCAGTTTTCATGATGGTATCATAACAACCGAAGCTGTTTGTCACTTTCAGGACAACCGGATAGGTAGTTTGTACCAGGTAGATATGAGAGGTATCACCCGATCCCACGGATCCGGGTATGATCAGCGGTGGAGAACCATCCCCGAAATTCCACTCCCAGGAAGCAATGGTTCCGCTGCCGGCCGTGGTGGAATCATGGAAACGAATAACACTGTCGCATGGCATGGAAAGAATTGAAAATGAAGGGGCAGGAAGTGCATGAACGGTCACTTCGTGGAAAATACTGTCGGTACAATTATCCGAATCCGTAGCTTTCAGTTTCACAACATAGATCCCGGGCTGGAGGAATGTATGTGTGGGAGTAAATTGATAGGAAATATTACTCGGCCCGGAATTCGGATCACCAAAGTTCCAGGAAACGTTGTAGAGACTATCCCCTTTTGCAAGGTCAACAGCAGTAAAATGGGTCGGGTTTTTAAAGCAAACCGTATCATTTCTGAAGGTAAAGGCAAAACCGGGTTTTACATGCACACTGTCGCTGACAGTATCACTGCAGCCATAGCTATCAGTAACAATCAAAGAGACGTAGTATGTTGTATCTGTTACCGGGAAGATAAAGGTAGGATTGATCAGGGATGATGTCGATCCGGGTTGGAAGATCCATTCCCGCTGGATAATAGCTGATCCTGTACCATGTGACTGATCCTGGAAGACCACCTGGCCTGCCGGACAGAAGAAGCTGGTGTAAGAGAATGCTGCAACCGGTGTTGGATGTGTGGTTACAGGAATCATGATAGAATCCATGCAGCCGCTGAGATTTGTAACACTAAGCACAACATTAAATGTACCCGCCGTGGTGTATTTATGTTTCGGATTCTCCAGGTTTGAATGTGGGCTGCCATCCCCGAAATTCCAGTCCCAGGCAGAAAGGCCGCTTCCCGGTGCAATCGACAGATCCGTAAAAGAGGTCGAATCACCGACACAGGAAACCGATGCGCTGAACATCGCCTGTGGTTTCGGATTTACAGCCACCTGTATGGTGGTATCATTCACACAACTGTTGGAATTCGTAACCGTCAGCATGACCGAATAAAGTCCTGGAGCGCTATAAACATGCGTGGGGTTCTGCAAAGTTGAAGTATTATTGGTTCCTGAAGTAGGGTCGCCAAAGTTCCATAACCAGGAAGAAATGCTTGCTGCATTTGGAACAGACTGGTCGGTGAAGTGAGTGGTACCTCCCACGCAAGCAGTATCAGCCGTAAACTTGGCCACAGGTGCAGCATTAACGGATACCGACTTACTGATTGAGTCTGTACATCCTGTTGCATTTGTTACCTGTAAATTAACTGTAAATGTTCCGCTATGAGTAAAGCTGTGAGTGGCGTTCTGGACCGGGGATGTATTGGCTGAACCGGATCCCGGATCACCAAAATTCCATAACCATGTGGTGATTGCACTTCCGCCCCCTGTTTGAGAAAGATCTGTAAACTGCACAGGCATAAGGGCGCACCGTGTCGTGGCATAGGTATAGTTGGCCAAGGGAGCATACTGTATCTGAACCGCGATGGTCTTCGATGCAGTACAATTATCGGACGTGGTAATGGTTAACACAACATTGTATGTCCCCCCGAGTGTATAAAAATGGCCTACATTCGGAGATGCCGGAAAATTAATGGTTACATTATTGCCATCCCCAAAATCCCAATGCCATGTTCTGATGGTTCCGTGAGCTGTCGTGGAGAGATCAGTGAAATGAACCGTGTCACCTGCACAGGTCGGGGCAGTGGTTGTAAAGGATGCAACGGGTTTCGGGATAACGAGAATGGCTTTTATGGTATCATTTACACAGCCTGCATTGGTAGTTACCGTTAACGTTACATTAAACACGCCGGAAGACGTATACAGATGAGTAGGGTTTGGCACATTAGAGGTTGAACCGTCACCGAATTGCCAGAGATATTGTGTAATGGTTCCGGATGGAGTGGATAGATCGGTAAAAACAGTAAGCGATCCCAGACAGACGGTGTCTGCATGGAAGTTTGCAACCGGACGGGCAAGAACAGTAACAGAATGTGAAGTTGTATCTGAACAATTTGATGCATTGTAAACAATCTCTGTAACTGTAAAGGTTCCTGCATGGGAGAAAGTGTGGCAGGGATTCTGGGAAGTGGAGATGTTGTTCACACCTGAAGGAGGGTCGCCGAAATCCCAATGCCACTGGGTAATATTGCCGCCACCGTTTGCCTGTGAATTATCTGTGAACTGCACGCACTGGCTTGTACAATTGCTGCCCGGGAAACTGAAGCTGGCAAGAGGTGAAGGCATGCTGTTCACCACATGCGACATGGATGCAATACAACCGTCGGAAGTTGTTACTGTTAATGTTACTGTATGTCCCGTGGCAGGGCCGGTAAATGTATGTGTTACATTCGGGTTGCCCGGGAAGTTGATTGTGACCGATGTTCCATCGCCGAAATCCCAGTGCCACGTTACAATGGAACCAAGATACCCGGGCACAGTCGTTGATTGGTTTGTAAAATAGACCTGTGCTCCCAGACAGTTCGGAGTGGTGTATGTAAATTCCGGAATGGGTAACGGATGAACCAGTATCTGTTTGGTTGTATCTTTCACGCATCCGTTGCTGTTGATGATCGTAAGAGTTACATTCTTAATACCATAAGTAGTATAGGTATGGGTCGGGTTCGGCAAAGAGGACGAAAATCCGTCACCGAAATCCCAGGAGTATGAAATGATACTGGGGGCATTCGCGATTGATGTGTTTGTAAATGTGGTTACAGAACCCAGGCATGCAGTATCCGCAGTGAAGTTTGCAAGCGGTAACTGGCTGACTGTAACTGTTTTCTGGATAGTATCCTGGCAACCGCTGGTATTCTTCACAATAAGAATAACCGTGTAGGTGCCGAATCCCGAAAAGAAATGAACAGGGTTTTGCGCAGATGAAGTATTGTTTACTCCGGTTGGCGGGTCGCCAAAATTCCAAAGCCAGGAGATGATGGAACCGCCACCGTTGTTCTGGGAAAGGTCAGTGAATTGAACCGATTGGTTGGCACAGGTTATTCCGGGAAATCCGAAATTAGCAATCGGTGAAGGGATACTGTTGACCACATGTTCAATAAATGCAGTACAACTGTCACTGGTGGTTATGGTCAGCCGCACATTATGCGAAAGAACGGCACCGGCAAATGTATGACAGACATTCGGGTTGCCCGGAAAATGGATTGTGACGATGGTTCCGTCATTAAAATCCCAAACCCATTTTACTATACTGCCAAGATACCCGGATACTGTATTTGAGAGATCGGTATAGCAAACAACTGCTCCGAAACAATTGGGTGAAGAGAAACTGTATTCAGGAATGGGCAGCGGATTTACCAAAATCTGCTTGGTGGTATCTTTTGTACAGCCGTTGGAATTGACAATCGTCAGCTTAACGGTAAATATTCCATAGATAGCATAGGTATGCGTAGGATTCTGCATGGAGGAGAATACCCCATCACCAAAATCCCACAAATAGCTGATTATATTCGCTGCGTTGGGAACCGAAAGGTCAGTGAACTGGGTCGGGTTATGAAGACAGACTGTATCGGCATGGAAGTTTGCAAGCGGAAGTGCATTCACCATAATGTTTTTAACGATCGTATCCATACACCCTGTTGAGTTCTGGATGATCAGGGTTACAGTATAGGAACCTGCAACTGAATAGGTATGCGGAGGGTTTTGAATTGTTGACAAGTTGTTTAATCCTGAACCAGGATCACCAAAATTCCAGTGCCATTGAGTGATATTTCCTCCTCCGTTGGTCTGAGATAAATCGGTAAACTGTACCGCCTGGCCCTGGCAGGATACGGTTGAATAAGTAAAATTAGCTATGGGTGAAGGAATACTGGTAACGGTGTGTTCTTTGAACAGGGAACAGCTGTCATTTGTCCAGACGGTCAGGCGAACAATATGAATGAGACTTCCCGTTAAAAAGATATGAGTGACATTCGGGTTGCCCGGGATGGTAATAAGTTGGGTGGTTCCGTCGCCGAAATCCCACAGCCATTTGGCCACATATCCTGTATAACCTGAAGGAACAGTCGACTGATCCGTAAATAATACCGGGCTGTCGGTACATGTCGGTGTTGACCAGCTGAATTCAGGAATGGGTTTTGGATTTACCTTTACCTGATGAGATACAATATTGACACAACCATGGTGATCAACCACCGTTAGTGTTGCAATATAGATACCGGGGGCCCCATATAAATGTGAAGTGTTAATCGGGTCCGTACTGTTTGTTCCATCGCCAAAATCCCAAAACCAGGTCACAATCGAGTCAACGTGTGTTATTGTAGTATTTGCAAAGAAATGAACGAGATCACCCAGGCAGGCTGTATCCCTTGTGAAGTCGACCGGAGGTGAAGGAAATACATACACCGGTTTTATGATTGTATCCACGCAATCATTAAAATTATGGATGATCAATCTGACATTATAGGTTACCCCACCTGTATTGAAAATATGACTTGGATTCTGTTGATTTGATTGATTGTTAATACCGGACAAGGGGTCGCCGAAATTCCAGTCCCAGGAGATGATATTTCCGCCGCCATTCGGGAAAGAGGCATCTGTAAACTGAACCAGTTTCCCTTCGCAGGCTGTTGAATAAAAGAAATTTGCAATGGGAAGCGGTAATACTGTCTGGTCATGGATATAGGTGTCAGTAAATCCTGAATTATCGGTAACAGTGAGCGATACGGTGTAGGTTCCCGGTAAGGCGTAGAGATGGCAAACATTCGGGTTATTCGGGAAAAAGATAGTGTCTTTGAGTGTCCCGTCACCGAAATCCCATATCCAGGAGTTAATAAATCCAAAAGGAGGCGAAGGAACGGATGAAAGATCGGTGAAACACATCGGTGTATTCAGGCAAACCGGTGAATTACTCGAATAAAATGCCATCGGCATCACAGGTACATAAACCACGTGGGCAACTGCATTTGAACATCCCAGTGTATCGGTAACGGTAAGCGTTGCCGTCCAGTTATTGGAACCCAGGTATGTATGAACCGGGTTATGGCCTGTTCCATAGGTGCCATCCCCGAAATTCCACTGGCACATATACCCTATTGCTCCGAGGTTGGTAATACCAGTAGGAAGGGAATCAATATGAAATTGAATCTGGTTATTAATTGCACCCACATTCCAGGAAAATTCAACACCAGGCTTGGGGTTAACTGTGATGGATTTCCGGATCGTATCCGGGCATCCTGTGGTATTTGCAATTGCCAGCCTGACGATGTATATACCCGGGTTGGCATAGACATGGGTCCCGTTCATCTGGTTGGAATTGTTGTTTCCGGAAGCCGGATCGCCAAAATCCCAGTCGTAGGAAACAATAGCAGGGCCATTATTCTGTCTGGAAAGATTCTGGAATTTTAATGTGTCGAGTGCGCAGGGAGTACTGCTGGAAAAATCAGCAAGTGGAGACGGCGTCAGAGCGACACTATGGTATGCAGAGTCAATACAGCCAAGGTTATTGATAACCCTTAATTCAACCGTATAAGGACCGAGGGCCGGAAACACATGCGAAACATCCGGACTGGCCGGTGCATTAACAAGTACCGGTGAAGTACCATCCCCAAAATACCATTCCCATGTAACAATATCTTTCCCGACCGGGAAAGTTGAGTTATCGGTAAAAAATACAGCGTTGTTCTGGCAAGTCGGAGTAGAGTAAGCATATTTAGCGGTTGGAACAGACTGAGCAACAACAACCTGATGACTGGTGGAATTTTTGCAATACCTTGAATTTGTAATTTCGACCAACACAGTATAGGTTCCGGGGCCTGTGAATAAGTGGGTTGGCTTGCTGCAGGCATCGCAACTCACAATATTGGTTGGTGAAGAGGGATCACCGAAATTCCAGTCATAGTGAATGATGCTTCCGGTCAGCGGAGGTGTAGTTGAGCCTGTAGCGTCAAAACTGACCGGCTGATAAGAACAGCTAGGTACTGCATCGGTAAATACTGCCACGGGAATAAACTGGTTGGGATTAACATAAACAGCATCATAAATTGTATCCTTCGCCCCTTCACTGTTCGTAACAATATAAGTAATAGTCCAGGTAAGATTGTAAGGCAAGCCGTAAGTATGTAAAACCGGATTCGGCAGAACAGGGGAATTATAAACCGGAGTACCATCTCCGAAATCAATATAGTAATTAACAATGGGTTTTGTCACATCGGCTACAGACGCATCCCAGAATGATAGCTGGTCTCCAAAGCAGGATGTATTGGTATAATAAAAATAGGAAATCAGCAGAGGTTGGATTTTTACCGATGCGGACACCGTTGAAAAACAGGGAATGGCAGGATTCGTCTCTGTCACGCTGACCGAGCCCGCGCCAACTGCGCCCCAGTTCACGGTGATCTGGCTGGTATTGCCTCCCGAAGCGATGGCACCACCTGTGATGGCCCAGGAATAAGTATGCCCTGGTATGCTCGGGGTAGAATAAATAACACCGGCCTGGTTGTTACTTACTACTTGCGCACCCGCAATGGTTGGTTGAGTGTCTGCACAGGGTTGTGCAGAAAGCGATGAAGTAATCACACCAAGAAGCAGGGACGAACAGGTGAGATAGAGTAAAAATCTATGAAACATATTATTGTTATTAGAATGTTTGATTCCCATGCAAGAATTTTATACTATAAAATGAAAAAAAAGTTACAGTTTGTGGTTCCCCGGAGATAAAAAATTTCTCCTTTTTCATTATCCAACAAAAGTAAAATATAAATACCAATATTCAAAATATGTCATTTAGACATACAGGAATAATTTTGGTTGCCTGAACAATAATTCCAAAATAAATTTTGTTATTCAATTTATACTATTATTTTTGCAATCCATAACCTGGTGCATATGAAAAAATATCTTCCGTTACTCTTCTTATTGCTCCTTGGCACCTTCATTTTAAATTCAGGATGTAAAAAGAAAAAGGAAGCAACGCCCTGTGACAGTAAGGGAACATTGTGCATTGAGAACAAACTGGATTCAACGATTGTGGTCAGTCTCAAAACCACTCATGACCAATTTACCATTCTGAAAGATTATATGCACTGCACTATACTGACAGGCGAGCAGACTTATTCCATCAATATCTCCGCAACCGGAATTGACAGGGACACATCACTGACCATTCTCTCCTGCGATAAGAAACTATTAATCGTTCAGTAACTGCAGTAAAATCAAAGGTTTTTTCCCGGTTTAATCAAATCTTACTTTTGTAAAGTAATATACAAGCCTTTTCTTGTTCTCTGAAGAATTGATGTTCTTAATTTCCTGGTAACCATAACAAAGGAAAAACGGGCCATACCAGGAAACCATGTAATTTTTACTGTCAGAGAGCATTTTATCTTCGGGGTTCAGCTGTTCCAAAGCAGAAAAATCAAGCTTTTCCACCACTTCATTTTCCCTGATAATTTTTGACGCGATTCTTCCTTCACTGGCATAACAAAGCACCATTGTATCCAAAGAGGAACAGAAAACATTTACTTTGGGAATCAGTTCAGTGGAGATCAGATTCCGGATCTCCATTGAATTATCCCATTTCAGATTCCCGGTTTTATCAAATCCGGCAATGATTGCACTGGTATACCGGTATCCATCAAATACATTATAGGTATTTATATACGGGCGGCCATAAAAATCAAATTCCGTGAAATTCTCAGGATGGTATTCCGGTACATAACTCTCCCCCATAAAAATGACCTGGCCGGCGTGAATCATTACAGGATGAACCAACAAGTTTACCTCCGGTGTATAATCATTTATCGACCGGTTTTTCTTCAACGCCTTTTTTTTGATCGCAACCAGGTCTTTTTCTTCAACAATGTTGCGGAAATTCTCAAGGTCAAGGAAATTTTTAAACCGGATATCGCTCTGAATCCCATTCCTGAGCCTGCAGGTAAAAAAACCCGAGGAACCGGTAAGAGACTCATTTTTTCCGGATCTTCCGACTGCCGAATAGGTTGCAATAACCAGTAGTTCATCCGGGTTGACCAGGACCAGCTGAGGGTTTCTGATTTCCCACAACGGCGAAATGGTGCTGATCTCTGTTTCCGAAACCAATGCCCCTGAAAAATTCATTTTCAGAAGGTCACAAACGAAATGATTTTTTGATATTGCTTTCCGGATAGTCGAATAAATATTATTATTCAGGGTATCGAGGATAAAACCTGTCAGGGTCGACATTGTTCCCGGAGAAGTCAACTGATAATCTGCAACTTTCCCCGATTCCAGATCAACAACCTGGATATGCGGGGGTTCATTCTTAAGATTATATCCCAGGTAAGTATGATCCTGAAAGACCAGAAACTTGACGGGTATAATATTCCCGCCCAGGACATGCCGGCTTCCGGTAAATCTTCCGGATTTACAATCCAGCCTTATAATCATTTCAGGTGCAGCAATTCCCTTTATTTTCTCATTTGCAAGAAATAATAATGTAAGATTGTCTTTCTCAAGATAATAATCCCTTACCTCCAGTCCTGTTCTCACCGGAATACTCTTAACCCAGAGGGGATGAAGATTCTCATCATAAAGTGAAAAATACCATTTAGTGAGGGAATCATTTGTTGTTTCAACGCTCTTGAAGAAGAGCACTACACCCGTTGAATTAACAGGAATGATATGGTACGTCTCATCCGTTGACCGGACCGGAATTTCAATCCTTACGGGCCTGTCGGTGTCCGAAGAAGCCTGCGGCCCCTGGCTCCGGGATCCGGTTCCGGAAAGAAGGAAAACAAACAGGAAGAGACAGAAAATATTGGACTTGTGCATTTGTTATGATTTGGCAGGACAAATTTATGCAATATTCTCATCGGAGAGTATGTTCACCACATAGGCACATTAGAACACAATAGCGTTCATCAACTTGATTTAAACTAATGTGACCTATTGTGCCTATTGTGGTTAAGGAAGATTAGAGAAGAAAAAGCTGCAACCCCAATGGAATCGAGGCTGCAGCTTTTTATGAATGATTAATTCTCTTGCCGGGAAATACCAGATACTATCTGATGATCAGCTTTTTCACCGAGATTTTGGAGGTTGTTGCATCCGTAACCTGGACAAAATAGACTCCGCTGGTAAGATTTGTAAGATCAATATTCCTGATCGTCAGGTCGGTTGTTTCCTGGAAAACTATGGTTCCGGTCACATTCATAATGCTGATTTCCTTATTCCCTATACCGTTAAAAGCCAGTTTAACCATTCCCTGGGATGGGTTTGGGGAGATCGTGAAGTCAGGTGAATTGGTTTTTTCCCCGATACCGACAACCGGGGTCCCAAGAACCAGGATGTCATCCAGTTCCCATGTTGAAGAGGCGGTAGCGTCGGAGGTATATTTAAATCCAATATAAACGCCGGTACCATTCGCGCCTGACACATCAACATCGCCCGAGGAAGCCCAGGCAAAGCCGCCAGGTGATAAGGTAGGAGCGAGATCCGTCCAGGTAAATGAATTGGGATCGCCGGAACCGTCATAGTTTGTCGAGATCTTCACTGCCAGAGGATTTCCGGTATAATTATATGCGCTCATGAAGTTAAGTACTTCATGGGTATAAAGATTAAAATTCATTGAAGGAGTGATCAGCCAATCTTCGTTCACATTATTTACGCCACCGGCATATCCATCCATTTTGGCGCATGCGGAAGAGGAGGTCCCATGGGTAGTATCGATCAGCCAGAATTGATCTGGTCCTTGTATATTCTGAGGAATCATGGGTGACAAGGCCCTGTCATTGAAATCACGATGGAAAATAATGACCCCGTTTGGAGTGGTTGCATTCGCTTTGGGGTATGTACCATCTGTT
>Ga0182027_10015932_pt1 | contig 10296 bp, 11 predicted proteins | sample 712E1DmetaG_FD_121300 | JGI IMG/M metagenome (GOLD analysis project Ga0182027, IMG submission 121300) | Permafrost microbial communities from Stordalen Mire, Sweden - 712E1D metaG (Illumina Assembly) | ecosystem: Environmental > Terrestrial > Soil > Wetlands > Permafrost | place: Sweden... | reverse complement strand
TTGTATCTGCCTTCGGTCGGCCCGTCTTGCTGAGCCACAAAACCTGCTCTAGTTCGCTAGAGCATCGAACCTTTTGGACGGTGACAAAAGGCGTTGTAGGCGCGCAGGCAGGGTTCCTCCAAAGCGCTTGGGCAACCATGTCGAACGCAACCCCATTGCGCCGGGCAAAGCGCTCCAATTCCGTCCGGATCGGCCCGTCAAACGTCCAAACCTGGGCTTTCCCCTCAACTTTCCCACCCCGCAGCAGTTCCCCACGTTGTTCCCCGGCCACGAGGGGATTGGTGCCTGGATGCCCGGCTTCAGCGGCTGGAACGGGATGAAGATCGGGCTCGATGACGCGATGCGTGAGTTCGCTCAGCCGAAGGGCCTCGTCGCCATTTGGCTGTCCCGCGCCGAGCACTGCTCGGGCGAGTGCGGGATGGACATCGTGCTCGATTACGGCCGGAGGAAGCGTCTCGTCGGAATGTCTTTTTTGCAGGGAGACGAAGAGTGGTACTGGGAGGAAAAAGACTACAAGGACTACGAGGGAGAACTGCCTGAGACCTGGGCGTTGTGGCAGCGGCCCAGGCGGAAGCTCAAGCCGATGGAGTTTTAGAGCCAGTCCAAATCCCGGCTGACCGCCAGCTCGTTCATCTCGACGTGGCGCGTGTTCTTCATCGCCATCGGCTCCGCTGAAGCCCGTGGCGGGCGGCCGCCGCCAGCACCTCGCCGGCGTTGTCGTACGTCGGACAAAACTGCGGCTTCGGTCGCCCAATCAGCGGGTCGCTTCCTGCCCCTTGCTTCCGTCGACAAAAGGCGAATTGAAATCCCCAGCGTCCAAGAGCGCGAGCGATTCGTCATCGAACTTTCCTTCTGCGGCGAGTCGATTTGACTGGTTCGACAGAACCGCCTCGAAGTGGTTGCGCACGTCCCGGGCGTTTCCAAAGTGGGCGTCGCGCACTTGGAGTTCCATCTGATAGTGCATAAGCAGCTTTTTCAGCAAAAACTCGGAACACTTGAGCCCATTTTTCTCTGCCATTCCGACAAAGATTCTCTGAAGCTCGTCTGGCGAATAGTCAGGGAAGAAGATGTAGTTCGTGAAGCGAGACTTTAGCCCAGGATTTGAAGTGATAAATTGTTCCATTTCACCAGTGTAACCCGCTACGATGACGATCAAGCGCTCGCGTTCATCCTCCATTTGCTTGAGCAGCGTGTCGACGGCCTCTCTTCCGAAGTCTTGAGCACCCTTCCCAGCAAGCGTGTACGCCTCGTCAATGAAGAGAATCCCGTCCAACGCTGAATCAATCACTTCGTTGGTCTTGGCTGCAGTCTGACCGACATACTCGGCAACCAGTTTCGACCGATCACATTCGACGACGTGGCCCTTCTTCAGCACGCCGAGCGACTTGTAGAGTCGGCCCATCAAGCGAGCGACGGTGGTCTTTCCTGTTCCGGGATTGCCAAAAAAGACCGTGTGCATGCTGCGGTTCACTCGTAGAGCGCCTCTCTGAACACGGATTTGCTGAATACGGGCGAAATTTGCAGCCTCTGTTACCTTCCCCTTAACTGAAGCCAACCCGATCAGTTGCTCCAACTCCTGCAAGATCAAATCGAAGTCGTCCTCTTTGACGCAGTGCTGCGTAACAGCAGCAGCCACAGATTTGGCATATTCATCAGTAATCTGGTGAATACGGGCAATGAGGTACTCAGCGTATCTTTTTTCAGCGTCCGAGATATCTTTATCGATGCGAGCAAACGCCCAAACGCATTGCTCGAACCGCTCGGCGAAGAATCGCACACAGATGGGATTAAGACCGAGTGTAGTTGCGCATAATCGTACCGCAGCGAACTGCTCATCTAAGCCGTGGTTGACGACCTTTTCGCACCCTGCGTAGGATGCGTCTAGTTTTTCGCTGATTTCGGACGAAGCATCGAGTAATGCTTTTACTTTATCCGCACCTGCTACCTGTACGGAATCGACGAAAGAATTTATACCCTCCACAATAGAATCAGCAGTTTCACGATGCGCATCAGTCCAGATGCTCGCTGTGCCAAAGGAGAACGATTGGTTCTTCTTGGGAACAAACTTACTCCAGATTCCTCCGGCAAGATTGATGTAGCTGCGCTCGAATAGTTTGATTAGGTCAGCTTCCCCGTCCTCCAGTTTAATGATAGTCATCTGGAAAGGCGTCAAAATCTGAAGGCTTTTTACGAAGAGATTCATCCCAATCAAGTTTCGGAGGATGATCTTTTCAGCTTCAACGTCGTAACCATAGAGCAGAGCCCGCGTTGGGGAATGCTCGAAGATACGATCTTTTGCGGAATTGAAGTCCGCAAGAAGGGCGTTGAGCCGCCTTTGTTCGTCATCGGAAATGAGATTCGCGCGTCTGGATTCTGCAACAACAGCTTGGTTTGACTGATGGTTCAGTTGGTTGAGCGTTGCGGAATCATAGGCGGGCGTCGCCACAGTGGATGGGTTTCGAAAGAGGGTTGCCAGAACCGCGCTCGGGAGAAACGGATTGAAGCGATTATCCAGAACTAGTTCCTTCTCGCTCTGCTCAACCCCATCTTCGTTGCTCGTTTCGGCGTCGCCACTGCCAGCTGTTACATCTGCGGGTTCAGGGGAGCCAGTCTTGGAGAAGGCAAGCGACGGCTGTTGGATTGGCTGCGGGTGGCTGACTATTGAGTGGTCATGCTTTTCGGCGCTCTGCGATATGGCGGCAGCGCCTACAGCTTTGGCATATTCATCAGTAATCTGACGAATGCTCCCAATGAGGTTTTCAGCGTACCGTTTATCCGCGTTCGAGAGGTCCTTATTGATGCGAACATACGCCCAAATGCATTCCTCGAAGCGTTTTTCGAAAAAGACCATGCAGATCGGCTGCAAACCGAGCGCGCCTGCGCAAACCCTTATCCCGTAAAACACGTCACCTAAGCCTTTCTTAACCGATTTTCCGGCCATTCCGTAAAATTCGGCCAGTTCTTGCCTTATTTGATCCGAACCCTCGATCAGTTCAACCACATGAGCCGCGCCATCTTGCTCTGCAATTTCAACCCCATCATCAACACTCGCCACGATGTCGGCAGCAGTCTCCAGATGTGCAGCATTCCAGAGTGTACTTGTTCCGTGTGAGAACGAACAATTTCTTGGGGGAACGAACTTGCTCCAGATTCCTGCAGCGACATTGACGTATCTGGTCTCCAATACCTCGATCAGGTCAACTTCGTCGGACTCGAGTTTCATGAATGTCATCTGCGAGGGTGTGAGAATCTGGAGGATCTTTACGAAAAGATTCATCCCAATCAGATTCCGGAGAATGGTCTCTTCTGCTTCAACGTCATAACCATAGATCAACGCTCGCGTGTCGGCATTCCGGAAGATGCGATGCTCCGCCAAATTGAACTCTGCAAGAACGGCATCGAGGCGTGTTTGCTGGTCGGCGGAAATGAGGTTCGTGCGTGCGGCTTCGGCAACAAAAGCTCCGTTTTCGTGGCGATTCAGGTAGTTGAGCGCTGGCAAGTCGTAGGCATGAGTCTTTCCCGTGGATGGATTCCGAACCAGGGTTGCCAGCACCGCAGTTGGAATGAACGGATTGACGCGGCTATCCAGAACAAGTTCCTTCTCGCTCTGCTCAACCCCATCATCGTTGCTCGATTCGACCTCGCTACTGTCAACTGTTTCATCTGCGGGTTTAGGGACCGCAGTGCTTGAGGAGGCGAGCGGCGATTGTTGAATTGGCGGTGCTTGAATGACTATTGGGGCGCCTTTAAAAGGCGTCGCCGTCGATTTCGTGTCAGACTTCTGGCCGAAGAGTCCGCCGAAGAGTCCCATAGGTGTGTTGTTGTTGAACTGCTTCCCCTGAGGTGGACCTCACTTTAGTTCTCTGCGCCAACCGGGGTCCGGCCCTTCTTCCATCTCGCAATGGTGGCTGCTGCCATCCCGCCTCTACTCGGCCGAAGGCGTGGGGGCGCCTGGCTTCCCAATGAGATAGTGAAACTTCTCTTCGAAATCGCCCTTTGAATCCGGTGTCGGGCGTTCGACTCTTACAGCAATCAGCCTGAAACCAGCTTTCAGTTTCTCATTTATCTCCCAGGCGGCGTAAACATTGCCATCAAGTTCTTCGATTTCCGTGTAATCATTCATATGGGGGACTTCTTTGCCGAACGCTTGATGGCGTATCAGTCGTGGAAATGATTTGACGTTTTCGAATTACTGTCAACGCCGCGTTGGTCCGGGGCGTCGGCGCTCCCCTTATGGGCCGTAGAGGAGGAATCGATGTCCAGGGCGATTGGCATCGGTAAACCGTCACCCGGCACCGCCGCAGTCAAGGAAGCCGTTCCGTGAGGCGGCGGCGTGCAACGGCATTCTTCTTTTCTTCAAGCAGTGGGGCGGCCGGCGTGCCAAGGAGAATGGAAAGCTGTTGCAGGGCGCCGAATGGCGCCATTGGCCGCAGTCCAGACGGCCGGGTCAATACAACAAAGCATACTTTATCGGAATTTTGCTTCATTTCACGAATGTAGTGTCCGATAGGTGCTGGAATACGTTGCGTGGGACGGTATTCCACGAAGCATGACGCCCAAAAGGACCCCATCATTGGTCCGGCTGCAGCTGCTGCTGGATCCCGAATTCGAGGACGCGATTCCAAGTCCGGACGATCTGGAATTTAGGTATGTGCTCGACGGGAACAACTTGGATTATCGGTTGCTGTTCGCGATGGCCGGAAACGAGCTGTCCGACCAGCATGTCGCTTTTCGCGCGCCGGCCCTCGACACCACCGCGAAGGGCGACGCCATCACCCTCGATGAACCAAGCGTCCTGCCGACACCGCGGATCACAAGGAAGCGAAGGAACTGGCGAAAAGAAGAGAGGCGGCTCTTGAGTGTGGTGCGCCGTAAGCCACCGCCTGCCAGCGCTCGGGCGTAGGCGATGATGTCCCGAGGGCTAACTCGCGACCAGTCGGCCGACCGCCGTCCGAACTGCCAGACGAGGTAGCCACTCACCACCAACCGGCGCGTCTCCAGCGTCGCGGCAACGTGGCCTTTGTGGTCCGCGAGGAAACGCAGGTGGTCATCGAGCCATCCTTGCCATAGTGGTGGCGTAACAACCGCCCGAAAGCGGCCGGTGAACTGAAGCCAGACGTTGAGAGCAGCCCGGCGTTCCTCCCTGCAGGTCGGGCATCGGCCTACCGAGTGATAGCGGACAATGTGTGGAACGTCCTTGGACTGCAGCTCGGTGAGCTGCCGCCCGCGAACAGCCAGCCAATGAGCGTAGTCCCCCAGCATCCGCTGGTAGCGGTGGGTTGTGCACTCGGCATACTTGCGCTCCAGCATGAAGCTGCGGAAGCGCCCGTTGATCGTATCCAGGTCGGCTTCGAGGCCGACGTCAGTTGAATGATGGGATTGCATACGCAACCACCCTCATCCGTTGCCGCCAAACCTGCGAAATTATGGGAAGTATCGGGCCAACCTGGATCGCGATTTACGCCTTACGACCGAGCCGCGCTGGGGTCCACTTCCCATAATCCGTCGCTTCACATAAACTCGCTTATGGGAAGCTTCCCATAAGCGTGACACGGTCAAGTCGGCGTTGCTCGGAGAGGGATCCCCCGATGGATGGTGGTGCATGACCAGCACACTTGCCGCTCCTGAGATTATGGCTGGCGAGAAAACTTCCCTTGGGGAAACCAGGCTGGACGTCAGCGTTCCGCGCGTGAGCATGATGCGAAACATCGCGTGGTTTTTGTTATCCAGCAACACTGCCCAGAGGGTCTCTTGGTAGGGGTATTGCTCGGGAATGTCCCGCAGATATTGCACCGCCTTCTCGGGGGTGTTCAGGACCTTCGTGTCCACTTCAAACAGCGTCTTCGTGTACGTCAGAGATGCTTCGTAAACCTTCATGTTTCGGCAGCTCGTATAGGCGGTGTGCAGTGCGTCCTGCACCGTTGTCACCGCTCTTTTCTGAGCTGAGGCGAACACAGGCGGGAAAAAGCACAGCGAAACCGGCGCCGAGGAAGTGTGCCCGCGTAGACGGCACCAACGAGGGGGAAGTCCGGTCAAGCGAGGTGGAGGCGACGCGCTACGCCCGCCAAAGGACGGGACATAGGCTGGAGCACAACCTTGCCCCCGCCCACAATGAGAGCGCCCAGAAAGAAAGAGTAACTAGAAGGGAAAAGCCAATCGGTCGAACATTGGAAAGAAGGCGGGATGGACTTGGGACAGGGCCAGCCGTAGGCCGCAACGTGTCCAGCCGTTCGGTTACTTCCGAAAAAAAGGGGCCGAAGCCCCGTGGGTCAGTCGTCGCTTGGCAGCATGAGGGTCAAGACCGGCATCGCCGTGTCGCCCGGTCCGTAGGCGAGCACGAAATCGTGTGTTCGGACTCCGACAGTAGCTTTGAAGTAGACCCTGTCCTGGCTGGTGGCGGGCTTGATGCCGTGTTTCGCCACGGTGTAGAGGTCATGCAAGATGCCGATCAGGTCCCGGCCGTGGTGTGTGACCGCGTCTTCGATGATGCCCCAGACTGAGTCCGTGCAGCGCACTTGGACAGTCCAGTGCCGCCTCGTGATTTCGAGAACGCTGAGGTCGATCAACACCCCGTCTTCGATGGCCTGGCTACGGGTGTAGGAATGGACGGTTTCGCCAAACGGGCTTTCATTGTGATTGTCTTTCATTGGTTTCCGCCCGCGGGTCAGAAACCGTTGCGCCTACGTGGCGCGTTATCGGGTCATTTTCGCTGGCGGGTTTCGCCAATCAACTGAAGTCACAACGAAATGGAGCGCCGAGGCGGGTCCGGTCGCGGACCAACGAGGGGGAAGCGAGATTGAGTGAGGTGGAGACGACCGCGCGAAGCCGCAGGACTTCGGCGGGAGTTCAACTTTGACCAGTTGATAAAATGGAGAAACAGCGGAGGGAATAGCTAGGAGAATACGCCAATCGGTCGAACATTGGGGCGAAGGATGGATGGTCCACCGGGCGTGGCCAATCGTAGACCGCAAGGCGTCCATCCGTTCCGCCGGTCCTCGCGCAGCCAGTGAGTTGACGTTGCAGGCAAGGCCGCGAAGAAAATCCAAGCGCTCAACGAAGCGAAGCTGGCGCACGCTGTGAGTTATCTCTCGGGCGAGCAATTCCGCGATACCGAGGCGGTCCTTCAACTTCTGCAGGGCGCCAGGGAGAAGCAATGCGCAACTGTACGGGAAAACATTGATTTAGCGAGGTGAGCGCCTAAATTGGTGAAAATTCGGGACCCCCTCTCACGGACGGGGGTCGATTCTCTGGAACTACGCCCATGCCAATACCCTGCCAATTCTGTTATACCGCTGACGGCGGTATAATCCGGAACCGGGTCAAGGTCGGGTTTCAAAGGGGGGAGCGTTTTTCCGCAACCGAGCCCAGGCCAACTTGAAGCCAAAAGCATTATACCGCTCACTGCGCCATAATCAGCGTTCGGCATAGGAATACAATGGCCAATCTCGCTCTGGTATCTAAAACCGTAATGGGTCTCGTTGAACCCGCCGTTCGGAGTCGAGCGGACCGCCTCTTTGTGCTGACGGGTGGCCGGCGCGGATCCCAGAAGAGAAAACCCACTATAGAGAAATACTACGAGACCGGTTTGGTCGTAGCATTATATGAGTTTTTGCTGATGGCTCCTGATCTCGCCCATTTGGAGATTTGCCATGAGCGGGCATACGACAAGAAGACCAAGCCAGAACAGGTAGATTTATCGATACAATGCGATAACGGTGGTCGGGTGACGCTGATTGAATGTGGAGACTTCTCCCCGAAGAAAGTGAAAGATGACATCTGCAAAATGCGGCGATTGAATCCCAATGGGACCAATTGGTTTCTGGCTTTCTTTCGCGATCCAGCCACGGCACCGAATCCTTGGAAGAAGATCAAAGAATGTCGTGGAAGAAAGAAGAGCCTGAAGGGAGTACATATTGAGATAGCCGAGAAGTTTTGCCACCATTTTACGATAACCCTTCCGAACTCTTCCACAACATTCGGATTCGCTCTGATAAAATCAAAATGATGATTTTGCCGAACAATTCGACGGAGGCAACGACCTTGGCTCGCACGCCAACTGCTGACGCGCCAGCCGTCGGTCGTGCCTCGTCGTAGCGTTGAGCATAAGAACTATGACGACCCGCCTCAAACTCATAATCGACGAGTACATAGTCGATATCTACACAACTGATTCAGGTGCCGCCAAAGCTCTTGTCGAAGCAAAGCTATCCGGCATCCCGTTGGGAGGGCCATATTCAGCCAAATTGCATCAGGCGCATACTACCCCTGGAGAAAAGCACGTCCATGTTTTCTGCAAGGGAAACGAATTGTTTGCGCTCAATCTTGGAAGTGGAACCGCCCATAATCACAGTCATGGTATCAGAATCCCAAACAAAGTTGCGATCGGACTGAAGAGCGTCTTCCCGAACATCGTTCTGCCGCCGAATAACATCATCGAATCGGTAAGCCCCTTTGATGAGCTAAGGATTCTGACAGAATCCGATCAACAAGAATGAATTCGCCGAAGCCATCGCTGCCAATTCGGCCGTCGGTCGCGCCTCGTGCCCGCGCACGAGTCGCGCCCGCCGTCCTCATGGCAGGCTAGTAGCGTTAGCCCAGGCAACGAAGATGCATCGCCCATGCGCATATTGTGGTGAGACCGCCGGACTCACACGGGAACACGTTGTACCCAAATTCATTTACGCAAATAATCCTCTCGGAAAGTTCGGCTACAATCCCCGGGCTGATGCTTTTGTCACTTGGGAAGCCCAAATCAGAGATGTGTGTGCCCGATGCAATAATGAACGTCTCTCTGTATTAGACTCATACCTGAAAACATTTTATGAAGACAATCACATCGATAAATTAGTCACGGAAGAGAAAACGATCCGGCTGCGATACGATTATCATCTACTTTGCCGTGCTCTCTTGAAGCTAACCTACAATGGTATTCGATTCCGCGGTGGAGATATTCTTTTGGTGAAGCCATTCTGTGACTATATTCTCTATGGAGTCGACTTGCCCGGACACCTCGCTGTTAAGATCTCTGCTGAAGTAATTCCCTGCCACAGAATCACCGACCACGAAAGGACGCTTCTTGAGGGAGAAGCAATGACGTGGTCATATATTCCGCCTCATGTTATTCGCCTTGGACAGATGGGCGGAACGGCGGCGGAGCATCTGTTTGTTCGTTATGTGTTCGTGAAGAACTACTGCTTCTACGTGGTGATCTTCCAACGGTCGATGCAGAGTCAAACCCTACACAAGTGCTTCGCGTCATTCACGGACGCCTTGCCCGACACTGTATTTCTGGATGTTGCGAAGAAGGCTGTGACATTACGGGTGTCCGGGATTGACGCATTGGACAAGTATTCGGACACCGCATTGTCCTTGGCGGAAAAGTGGGCTGCATATGTTGGAAAGAAGGGCTAACAAGCCGCCGCGAATGTCGGTCAGCGGCACGCCGGCTGCTGACGCACCCGTCGCCCAGCCGTCCGGCGCTGCGGGTCCGTGAGCCATGAGTCTGCACATCGAAATCACCCAGGGCTTGCGAGTCGACAACCTCGTCGAGCTTCAAGACAGGGTTTACCTCAGAGGAGGACGCCTCATTGTATATTCAGAAGTGATTTCTGCGCTCCTGCTCTCAGCGCGAAGCTACAAGGTGAAGTGGTTGGCATGCCCTGAGGAGAGGAAGCGTGCCGCCATACCTTCCATCATCGTGACGATGATTCTGGGCTGGTGGGCGTTTACCGGACCCTACTGGAGCCTTGCCGCTCTGACTTGGAATTTGGCGCGGGGGCTTTGACGTGACTGACGCATTGCTCCGCGCCTATCCCGGTAACAAGTCTCTGCTCACCTTTTCCGAAGCCACGTCGATGAGTGATTTTCAGGAGAGTGTCGATCGCCCTGCTGGTCGGATTTGTCTTGTCTTGCTGGCATTTCTATTTGGAACGCTGGCGTGCCCCGTGTGGTGGGCCTCGCGGAAATGAATGAGCGCCGCCGGTCGCCTTTGACTCTGTGGGAAGAGGGAGCCAGCGGCCATAGCTATCACGCCGCCCGCGGGGCGCTATGTCAGCCGTCGCTGTGCGGCATCTACCGGTTGCATGCGGCAACCGACAAGAGAGTTCGTCCATGTAGAGATTATGGCCGACCGTAGGGAAGGTTCCGGACAGGGCGCCCCAACGCACCAGATGCTAGGATGCCAGCCGGACGAATTCCAATCCGGCGAGCCACTCCCCGATCTCAGGGAGGCTCATGAGCGGCGACGACTTCAGAGGCCGCTTACGCCCCATCTCGTAAATCTTCACCCCATGAACG
>Ga0182027_10015931_pt1 | contig 10297 bp, 5 predicted proteins | sample 712E1DmetaG_FD_121300 | JGI IMG/M metagenome (GOLD analysis project Ga0182027, IMG submission 121300) | Permafrost microbial communities from Stordalen Mire, Sweden - 712E1D metaG (Illumina Assembly) | ecosystem: Environmental > Terrestrial > Soil > Wetlands > Permafrost | place: Sweden... | reverse complement strand
TTTATTTCAATTCCACGCTCGCCTACCTGCTGATGCGGCGATTGCGCGTGCCGCACAACGTCGCGTCGCCCGGCGCGCTCATCGGCGCGAGCAATTTCTTCGAGCTGGCGGTGGCCGTAGCCATCACTTTGTTCGGACCCGGCTCCGGTGCGGCGCTGGCCACGGTTGTTGGTGTGCTCGTCGAAGTGCCGGTGATGCTTTCCGTCTGCAAAATCTGCAACCAGTCGCGCGGGTGGTACTCCCGCGTAGAATTAACCAAATGAAACATCCAACACTCAACATCGAACATCCAACAACCAATGCCGGAATCATGCGTTCTTTGGATGTTGGGCGTTGGATGTTCGATGTTCGATGTTTTCCCACTTTATGAAACCCATCGTTCTCATCCTCTGCACCGGCAATTCCTGCCGCAGCCACATGGCCGAAGGTTTTTTGCGCGCGGCGACGGGCAACCTCGTGAATGTCCAAAGCGCCGGCTCGAATCCGGCCGGTTTTGTCCATCCGCTCGCCATCAAAGTCATGGCCGAGGCGGGCATTGATATTTCCGGCCATCGCTCGAAGCACCTGAAGGAATTTCTGGACCAGCCGGTCCACACCGTCATCACCGTCTGCGGCAACGCGGACCAAGCGTGCCCGGTTTTTCCCGGCCAGGTGAACCGCCATCACTGGCCATTCGACGATCCGGCCAAGGCCACCGGCAGCGAGGATGAAATTTTGGCGTGCTTCCGCCGTGTCCGCGACGAAATGCGCCGCGTATTCGAGGCCTATGCGGCGGGGTTGCGGGATGCGGCAAGGTAGGGCGCAGTCTCCGCACTGCGCCGGGCGGCTCGCTCGTCCGCCTTCGCCAAGGGCTTCGGCAGGACAAGGAGAGCGAGAACGACCTTTCAAAGTTGCATCGTTTCGGAAGCAACGCCGGATTTATCCGGCAGGGCATTCAATCTAGCGAGCCCGCTGCCGCATGAATGCGGCGTTCCGTCACGGTGTCCAAGTGCGCTTGCCAGCAATAATCACATTAGTTTTCTTGTCAAAACGGCCGGCGGGTGGTTAAACTGACGTCGTTCGTCAAGGTTACCATGAACTCTTTCCTAGGCTGGCTGAAAGTCGTTCTGGTGGCAGCGGCACTTGCACTGCTCGCAGGAGGTGTTTCTTTCCATCGCGTCCAGGGACAGCGTGTGCGCGACGATGTTGAAACCCAACTCAAAGCCGTGAAGGATGGCGGCATTGTGATCTTCCGCAACGGCCCGCGCCTTCAACCGGAATGGAGGTTTGCATGAATAAAAAAAACAACGGCAGGCAGTTCTTCCCCGCTCGAGTTTCTTTTGTGCGGGATGCTCTTTGGATCGTGTCCATCGCACTCATCTATTTCACCGCGGCCCGGCTCAGCTTGTTGCTTTTGTTCCAGCCGGAAGGCATTGCGGCCGTCTGGCCGCCCTCAGGCATTTTTCTCTCGGCCATTCTGCTGATCCGGCGCGACTTGCGACCCTGGCTGGCTGCCACGCTCTTCATCACCGACTTTATTGCGGAGCATCTGGCCGGCACGCCGTTTCTCGTCAGCGCCATTTACTCGCTGTCATTGACGGGCGATGCGGTGCTGAGTTGCTGGTTGCTGTTTCGTTTCGTGGGCGAACCGATCACCTTCCGGCGGGTGCGAGAATTGTTCGGTTTCCTGATGCTCGCCGCTATTCTCAGCAACGCCCTGATGTCGCTCGTAGCGGCGGCGGCGTCCGAGCTTCTTCCTGGAACCCATTCGTTTTGGAACTCGTGGCAATTGTGGGCGGCCTCCGATGGTGTTGGCAATGTGCTGGTGACTCCTCTCATTCTCAGTTGGGCGGCTTGGGCTGGAACTCGAAGAACTTGGAATTGGCAACGGGTTTTTGAATGGGTGACTTTGTTCATTCCGCTGGCGCTGCTGAACTTCATCCTCTTCCGTCATCTGTACGGGCACAAACTGTTCGCGCTGTTTCTGCCATATGTGACCTTTCCGTTCCTATTGTGGGCGGCCTTGCGTTTTGGGATGCGCGGCGTGGCCACGGCCCTGGTCATTCTGGCGGCGATTGCCGTCCCGTTTGTTGCGTCGGGCCGCGTCCCCAGTTTTTCCTTCGCCCCCGGCAGGCTGGATGACGTGATTTTAGTGCAGTTGTTCCTGGCCATCACGGCGATTCCCGCGCTGTTCCTGGCGGCGGTGGTCGCTGAACGCAGACAAACTCTTGAAACGTTGCGGGAGAGCGAGGCGTTGCTGAACAAGTCGGAGGTGATCGCCCACAACGGCAGTTGGAAACTGGACCTGATTGCCAACCGGCTGACGTGGTCGGACGAAGTGTACCACATGTTCGGGCTGCGCCCATCGGAGTTTGGCGCCACCTACGAGGCGTTCCTCGACACCATCCATCCGGACGACCGCGCCGCCGTGGACGACACCTATTCCGAATCGCTTCGCGAGGGACGCGACACGTACGAAATCGAACACCGCATTGTCCGCCGGGACAACGGCGAGGTCCGCGTCATGCACGAAAAGTGCGAACACGTGAAAGACGCCTCGGGCCGGATCGTCCGCGCCGTCGGCATGGTGCAGGACATTACGGAGTGCAAGCGGGCGGAGGAAAAGATCAAGAGCCAGCTGGAGGAACTCCAGCGCTGGCACGATGTCATGCTGGACCGCGAGGACCGCGTGCAGGAGATCAAGCGCGAGGTCAACGAACTGCTCGCCAAGGCCGGCCAGCCGCCTCGCTATCCGAGCGTGTTGGAGCGGGACGAGCCAGCCGGCCCCGCAGCCGTAGCGGCGGGCATCTTGCCTGCTGTAGCCGGCGGCTTCCAGGCGCCCGGCCCGAAACCGAATAAACACCCATGACAAACGAAGCCACCATCCTGCTGGCGGTTGATGACACTTCCGATTCGCTGGCGCTGCTGGTCGAGATATTGACCGCCGCAGGCTACCAGGTGCGTCCGGCCGACAGCGGCGAGCTGGCGCTGGCTGCTGTGGCCGCCAACACGCCGGACCTGATCCTGCTGGACGTCCGCATGAAGGGCATGGACGGGTTTGAAGTGTGCCGGCGGCTCAAGGCGCGCGGGGACACGCGGCATATTCCCATCATCTTGCTCAGCGCGTTCGCCGACACGAAGGAAATGGTGGCAGGCATGCAACTGGGCGCGGCAGACTACATCTCCAAACCGTTTCAGGCCGAGGAACTCCTGACGCGCGTCAAAACTCACCTGGCCCTGAGCCGGGCGAATGTCTCGCTTGAACAACAAGCGGCTGCGCTCCGCCAGACCAACGAGCAACTGCAATCCGAGATCGTCAAGCGCCAGCGCATGGAGGACGAACTGCGCCGGAGCCTCGAAAGGGCCGAGCGTTCCCGCCGGGCGATGCTCGGCACCTTGGAGGACCAGAAGCGAACGGAGGAGGCGCTGCGCGAGAGCGAGGAACGGTATCATGCCATGTTGGAACAGGCTGCCGACGCCGTCTTCACGCACGACCAGACCGGCCGGATATTGGATGTCAACCAGAAGGCATGTCAGAACCTCGGCTATTCCCGGGAGGAGCTGCTTTCCAAGTCCATTGGGGACATTGATCCCGAGGCGATACAGGCTGGAAAATCCAAGTTATGGGACAAAACCTTGGCCGGCGAGCATTTCACATTCGAGAGCCGTCAGATGCGCAAGGACGGCAGCAGCATCCCCGTGGAAGTGTCACTGGGCTCGGTGCACCTGTCGCGTGGCCCGGTAATTCTGGGCTTCGCAAGGGACATCACCGAGCGCCAGCGGGCGGAGGAGGCGCTGCGTGGGAGCGAAACCGCACTCCGCACAATCCTCGAATCCACCGGCGACGGAATTCTGGCCATAGACGGCAAGGGGGAGAAGATAATCAAAGCCAACCGGCGGTTTGCCGAGATGTGGGGGATTCCCCAATCTTTCATAGATGCCGGAGACAATCGCGCCATGCGAAATTTCGTGTCGAAGCAGTTGTCCGATCCCGACGCATTTTTGAAGAAGGCGCAGTCGCTTGACGGCACGGAAAAGGCGGCCATGGACACGCTGACCTTCAAGGACGGCCGCATTTTTGAACGCCATGGCTTCCCGATGATAACCAACGGGGTGGTCACCGGCCGGGTGTGGTCTTTCCGCGACATCACCGAACGCAAGCGGGCGGAGACCGCGTTGCAAAAGACCAACCGCGCCCTGCGCATGATCAGCCTGTGCAACCAGGAAATGGTGCGCGCCACGGATGAAAAGGCGCTGTTGCAAACCATCTGCCAGATCGCCGTCGAGCATGGCGGCTACCGCATGGCGTGGGTCGGTTTCGCGGAGCAGGATGAAGCCCGGTCGGTGCGTCCGGTGGCCAAGGCCGGTTTCGAGGAAGGCTATCTCGACACCTTGAACATCACCTGGGCCGATGCCGAGCGCGGGCGCGGCCCCACCGGCACGGTCATCCGCACCGGCCAGCCGGTGCAAACCCGCAACATTCTCACCGACCCGGCTTTTGGGCCCTGGCGTGCGGCGGCCATTCAGCGCGGTTATGCCTCGTCCATCGCCCTGCCACTGCACGGCGGGGACCGCTGCTTCGGCGCGTTGATGATCTATGCGGCGGAGCCGGACGTCTTTGATGCTGAGGAGGTAAAACTGCTGGGCGAACTGGCCAACGATCTGGCCTACGGGATTGGCGTGTTGCGCCAGCAGGTCGAGCGCCAGCGGGCGGAAGCGGCGCTGCGCCAAAGCCAGGAGGCATTCAAAAACTTGTTTGATCATGCCCCCGTTGGCTTTCACGAACTGGACACCGATGGCCGCATCGTCCGCATCAACCAGACCGAGCTGAAAATGCTGGGATACTCCGCCGAAGAATTGCTGGGGCAATTCATCTGGAAACTTTCCACGGATGAAGAAACGTCCCGCCGGACCGCGCTGGCGAAATTGGCCGGAGAGATGCCGCCGTCGGAAGGCTTCGAGCGGCTGTTCCGCCGGAAAGACGGTTCCACCTTTCCGGTGTTGATTTGCGACCGGCTACAGAAACGGGAAGATGGCGCCATCATCGGCATTCACGGGGCCGTTCAGGACATCACCGAGCGCAAGCGGGCGGACGCGGCGGTGCGCGAGAGCGAAGTCAGATACCGCACGCTTTTTGATGTAAATGCCGATGGCATCCTGATTGCCGACATTGAAACCAAGATGTTCAAATACGCGAATCCGGCCCTGTGCCAAATGCTCGGATATACCGAGGATGAATTGCGAACAAAGGGCGTGACGGATATTCACCCCAAGGATGCCGTGCAAAGCATCGTGGCGCATTTCGAAGCCCAAGCCCGCGGAGACAAGACTCTGGCAACAGATATTCCGTGTCTCAGGAAAGACGGTTCCGTTGTCCATGCGGACATCAACACGACCCAAATCACTCTTGACGGCAAGTTGTGCAACGTGGGCTTATTCCGCAACATCACCGAGCGCAAGCAGGCGGAGGAGGCCATGGCCAACGAGCGGGCGCTCTTGCGCACCCTGGTGGATCACCTGCCGATGGCCGTCTATCTGAAGGACCTTGCCGGACGCAAAACCCTGGCGAATCCGGTGGAGCTCGACTATGTCGGCGCCACCTCCGAAGCGGAAGTCCTCGGCAAGACGGATTTAGACCTCTTCCCACCAGAGCGGGCGGCAGGCTATGAGGTGATCAACCAGGAGGTAATCCGTTCCGGCCAGCCAGTAATCAATCGCGAGGCAACTTTCACCAAACCCGACGGCTCCGTCATCAATATCCTGGGATCAGTGGTTCCTGTGCGCAACGTGGCCGGTCGCGTGACCGGCCTGGCTGGCATTAACTTCGACATCACCGAGCGCAAACGGACGGAGGAACGCATCGCCGATGCGTTGAACTTCAACCAGACCATGCTCCGCGCCTCGCCCGTGGGCATTGTCGTCTTCAAAGCCGCCGGGCAGTGTATTTCCGCCAACGAAGCCATCGGGCAAATCATCGGCGGCCCGGTCGAAGCCGTGCTGAAACAAAACTTCCGCCAGCTCGAATCGTGGAAGAACTCCGGCATGCTGGCCGCCGCTGAAGCCGCGCTGGCCATGCAAACGGAGCGCAAACTGGAAACCCAATTACACACCACCTTCGGCAAAAAAGTCTGGTGCTTCTGCCGTTTTGCGCCGTTCCACTACGAAGGTGAACCGCATTTGCTCCTCATCATCAGCGACATCACCGAACGCAAGCAGGTTGAAGCAGAGCTTCGCCAGAGCGAAGCCAGATTCCGGGCGCTGGTGGAGAACGCGCCCGAAGCGATTACGGTGTTCGATTCTGAGCGGGGAATCTTCGTTGATTTCAACGAAAATACGTGCCGCCTTTTTCAACTCAGCCGGGAGGAATTGTTAACCAAGAGCCCCAGCGAGCTGAGTCCACCTTTTCAGGCGGACGGCATGTCTTCCGCCGAAAGCGCTTTCGAGAAGAATCAACGGGCCATCGCGGGAGAATCCCCGCACTTTGAGTGGATTCACCGGAACGCACGGGGTGAAGATATTCCGTGCGAGATCAATCTAACCCGACTACCGACGTCCAAGGGGGTTCTTATCCGGGGCAGCATCGTGAATATTACCGAACGCAAGCGGGCGGAGGCGGCGTTGCGGGAGAAGACGAAGGAGCTGGATCGCTACTTCACGGATGCCTTGGATTTGTTGTGCATCGCCGACACTGACGGATTCTTCCGCCGGTTGAACAAGGAATGGGAGTCAACCCTCGGCTATTCGCTTTCAGAACTCGAGGGCCGGCGATTCATCGACTTGGTCCACCCGGACGATGTGGAGGCAACCTTGCAGGCCGTTTCCCGGCTTGCCGGGCAAGGAGAGGTGCTGAATTTTGTCAATCGGTACCGGTGCAAAGACGGTTCGTATCGGTGGATTGAGTGGCGCTCGTTTTCGTCAGGTACAACCATTTATGCTGTTGCCCGCGACATCACCGACCGTAAGCAGGTGGAGGAGAAATTGAATGAACGGATGGAGGAATTGCTCACCTGGGAGAACGTGACGCTCGGACGTGAAGGACGGGTCATGGAACTCAAAAAAGAAGTGAATGAACTTCTGGCCAAACTGGGCAAGCCTCCCCGTTACGGAGATCCGGAGAAAGAAAAGTTACCGCCTTCGTCCGGGCAGGGAAGTCCCCGGTAGCGACTTTATGAAGACATTAAACCCGGGAAAAATGATCTGGCGGGATATCGAGCGCATCCGCGCCGAAAGGCCGTTGGTGCATAATATCACCAATTACGTGGTGATGAACACGACGGCCAGTGCCATAACGGGCGCCTTTGCGGCGGTGAATCCGCAAAGCCTGAAAGCAGCGGCCCATGCCATGGCGATCATGGGCATCGCCGGCGAAATGGCGGCTGAACGCTCGGCCGGCCCGGGAAGTTTCCAGATGCATTTTCTGGACACGTTGAGCGTCATCCGTGAATCCGATATTGCCCGGAGCCTGAAGCTGCAAGGCGGCTGACAGTTCCGGAGAGAATCCAATGACAGACAAAACGAAAAAGTCCGGCAAACAGGATAAACCTGTCCGAGGTGGGGCAAGCTCTCGCGGTGGCAACCTTGACTACCAAATTATCTTTGACGCCGCCATCAACGCGATGGCCTTTACCGAAGCGGATTCGGGGAGGATCATTGATGTCAATGCCGCCTGGGTGACAGCGACCGGGTTTGTCCGGGAAAAAGCGATTGGCAAGACGGCGCTCGAATTGGGCCTGTGGTTGGATCCTGCCAAACGTGCCGCCTCCTTGGCTGAGTTGGAAGCGAAGGGTGTCCTTGCCGATTTTGAATCCAACCTATCCCTGAAGTCGGTGGAAACTCCCCATCTGATATCTGCCCAGGTGGTCGAGATGGACGGCGGGAAATATGTGCTCTGGGAATTCCGCAACATTACCCGGCAGAAACAGTCGGAAGCAAAGATCCAAACGCTGTTGTCCAAATCAGAGCAATCTCGCCGGGCACTATTGAGCATGCTACAAGATGTGAAACTGGCGGAAGAAGCGGTGAGGGAAAGCGAACGCAACTACCGCGAAGTCTTCAATGCCACCAGTGATGCCATTTTCATCCATGAAGTGCCTGACGGCAAGCTGGTGGATGTGAACCAGGCCATGCTCAAGATGTACGGCTATGCCAGCCGGGACGAGGCGATCAGTTCCTCCTTCGCCATGAACACCGATGAACCGCCGTACTCCCAGGCCGAGATAATGGCGTGGCTGGCCCGCGCCATGGAGCAGGGAGAACAGGTGTTCGAATGGCTGGCCAGCAGGAACAATGGCGAACGCTTCTGGGTGGAGGTGGCGCTCCGCCGGACCAGCATCGGCGGGCAGAACCGCATCCTGGCCTCCGTCCGCGACATCGCTGAACGCAAGCGGGCGGCGGCGGCAGTGGAAGAATCCCGCCGGATGTTGCGGTCGGTCCTTGATACCATCCCCGTACGGGTATTCTGGAAAGATTTGGAGGGGCGATTTGTGGGCTGCAACCAGCCGTTTGCCCGCGATGCAGGCTTTGACTCGCCGGAGGCTGTCGTGGGCAAGAATGATTATGACATGGTGTGGAAGGCCCAGGCGGATTTGTATCGCGCCGACGACAAAACCGTCATCACCAGCGGCGTCCCCAAGCTTCAATACGAGGAACCCCAAACCACACCAGCCGGGACGCAGTTATGGCTGCGCACGAGCAAGATTCCTCTGCGCGACCTGGAAGGGCGGATTATCGGAATCCTGGGCACTTACGAAGACATCACCAAGCGCAAGCAGGCGGAACAGGAGGTGGCCCGGACGGCGCGGGAGTGGCAAATCACCTTCGACGCGACGAGAGACGCCATCTGGATTCTGGACCAGAACCACCGGATACTGCGCACGAACAAGACGGCGGAGAAATTCTTTCAGCGCCCGTGTTCCGAGATGATTGGCAAACCCTGCTGGGAAATCGTGCATGACACCACGGAGCCGATTACGGAATGTCCCTTTGTCCGGTCACGCAAGAGCGGTCATCGCGAGACGATGGATTTGCAGATTGGCCTGGGCTGGTTTGAAGTCATCGTGGACCCCATTTTGGATGCCGCCGGCCAGTTTGCGGGCGCGATCCACATCGTCAGCGACATCACCGAGCGCAAGCGGGCGGAGGAGTCGTTGCGGAAATCGCGGACGCTTTATTATTCGTTTGTGGAGCAACTGCCCATTGGAATTTTCCGCAAGGACCGGGACGGCCGATTTATTCTGGTCAATCCCGAGTTTTGCCGGTTCAAAGGCATGAAGGCGGAGGAGTTTTTGGGCAAAACGCCCGGGGAAGTTGCCGCCATGGAAGCGGCGAAACCGGGCGCACCGGGGCTGGCAACCAAATATGCCCTTAACGGCACGGAACACCATGAACAGATCATGCAAACCGGCAAACCCATTGATCTGGTTGAAGAGTATGTCCATGCCGATGGCGGAAAGCAGTTCCTGCACGTCGTAAAATTGCCGGTGGTGGATCATGACGGAAAGATAATCGGCACCCAGGGAATCCAGTTCGACATCACCGAGCTCAAGCTGGCGGAGGAACGCATCCGCGAACAGGCCGCCCTGCTCGATGCCGCCAATGACGCCATTTATGTCCGCTCGATGGACGATGTGGTGACTTATTGGAACGACGGCGCCGAGCGGCTCTACGGCTGGACACGCGCCGAGACGCTGGGCCGCAAAATCCACAACCTGATCAAGTACGACCGGGATGCTTTTGAGACCGCGCAAGCGGTGTTGCTCGCCCAGGGCAACTGGTCCGGGGAACTGAAAATGACCAACAAAACGGGCAAAGCAGTCACCGTTTTCTGCCGCTGGACCCTCCTGCAGGATGAATCGGGCCGCCCCAAGGAAGTCCTCACCATCAACACCGACATCACCGAACGCAAACAGCTTGAGGCCAATTTCCTGCGCGCCCAGCGCATGGAAGGCATCGGCGCGCTGGCCGGCGGCGTCGCCCATGACCTGAACAACATCCTTCAGCCCATCCTGATGACCGCGCCGTTCCTGCGCGAGACGACCCTGGACCCCGAAAGCCGCGAGATGCTGGTCACCGTGGAAAATTGCGCCCAGCGGGGGGCCGACATCATCAAGCAACTGCTTACCTTTGCCCGGGGCCAGCCCAGCACCCGCGTGCCCCTGCCCGTGCGGCACCTCCTGAATGAGATGAGCCAGATCATCCATGAAACCTTCCCCAAAAACATCCAGGTGCGTGACAACGTGCCCAAGAACCTTTGGCTGGTCCTCGGTGACGCCACGCAGATCCACCAGGCGCTCATGAACCTCTGCGTCAACGCCCGCGA
>Ga0182027_10015930_pt1 | contig 10297 bp, 1 predicted proteins | sample 712E1DmetaG_FD_121300 | JGI IMG/M metagenome (GOLD analysis project Ga0182027, IMG submission 121300) | Permafrost microbial communities from Stordalen Mire, Sweden - 712E1D metaG (Illumina Assembly) | ecosystem: Environmental > Terrestrial > Soil > Wetlands > Permafrost | place: Sweden... | reverse complement strand
GCCTGTGCTTTCGGTAGTAAAAGAACTTAATTCAACAGGAAGAGAAGAGTTTATTATTATATTCCCGTTAATAAATCCGGAAGCAATGTTCTGATTCTGTACGTTCCCTATTATGAGATTAGAAATTGTTACCGGGAAGGTCCCCTGAGGACTGTCTAATTTTACATTGAATCTTACTACTTCACCCGTATCATCTTTAAACAAATTTTGGCTTATTGAATATGCAAGGATTCTGATATCTCCATTTGACTGCACAGAATAAGAGAGAGAATGGCCATCAGCCCTTAATGGGTTAAGCACGACTGAATTAGTAATAAATTCAACCTGGGGAGGAAGTGTTACATCAAACTGGAATGCTGTAAACTGGTCCATGTTTTTAATTGAAAATGGAATTGCAATAGTATCATTTGTTTTCCCTGTCTCATAGGATACAATTAGTGTATTCGGAATAAAAAGAGTGCCGGATAAACCGATATAAGAAGGATTTCGCGGAGCATCGTTGCTGTTAATTGTTAGCTGGCCGGTATAATTCCCCTTAGCTATTCCATGAAAATTAACGGTAATATTTTTCTGGTTACCCTGAAGTATTATAATCGGATAGGATTCATTAGCAAAGAAATAAGAATTATTTGATGTAATGGAACTGATTTTCAAGGTATCATTACCGGAATTATAAATAGTAACAATATTCTTACTTGTATCAATTACAGAAACAGCGCCATAATTTATCTGACTACTGCTTAAAGATAAATAAGGAGAAGCAATCTGTAAGTTTCCGGCATAGGATGCAGATATTATATTTGTATTGTTGGTGTCACTTATAATAGCACCTGAAACAGGAATAGAATATCCCCCACCCTGGCCAAGCAGAGAAAAGTCTAATTTAAGAATATCACCTGTCGCACCGGCAAAATTATTATTACCCGGTGAATAAGCAATCACTTTAAGATTATTTCCATTGATTGTATCTACACTGATTATTTGATCCGTGTTTCTTAAAAGAACAGCTGAGCCGAATATATATTTTATTACTGATGGCAAAGCAAGTGTAAATTCGAATGCGGTAAACGGTTCCATATTATTTATATTAACAGACAGTTCCCCTGTCTGTCCTGATCTTCCATTTAATGATCCCACATGAATTTCATTTACAGCAAAGCCGACCCCTGTAAGGGCAATAGATATAATTGAATCGTGGGGGTCGTTTGATTTTAATGTTATTGAACCTGTCTTATTTCCCTTTTTCAAAGGAGCAAACCGAACAGTTCTATATATAGTTTGAAGCGGTTGAATAACAATTGTGGATGAATCAAGACATTTCATTTCAGAAGAATTGGAAGAGAAAGAAGAAACGGACAATGGCAGATTTCCATTATTTGTAACCGGAATACTCTGATCATTTATTTGCCCCAACGCTATACTTCCAAAGATTATATTTGAAATGCTTATATTTATTGCGGGGGCCAACAAAGTATATTTACCGCTAAATGAACTGAAAGTTAGATTCGCATTGCCGACATTACTTATAAAAATATTGCCGGGCACAAGGAAATAATCTCCGGGAGTTGTTTTGGAAACACAACTGAACACTGCAACAGTCCCGCTGCTTCCATTGAAATTCTTTTGAGTGGTTGAGTATGCAATAATTCTTAATACATTACCGGATAGAATTGATCCGGTAATAACATGATCCAATTTTCTTGCTGGATCTAATTGCAATGAGTTTGCTTTATAACCAAGAACAGCAGGTAAAGTTATATCCATTTGGAAAGCTGTAAATGCCTGACTATTGGATATATTAACAGTAAACTGCACTTCCTGGTTCGGTCCAGAACTTACAGTATCTATCCAGACAGAATTCTGACAATACGACTTTGCTGTTATTAATAATAGAATTATAAATATTAGTTTCTTCATTTTATTCTCGTCAATAAAACTATTTCAGTAATAATAACTTTTTAGCTAATGTAAACTTCTGAGATTCAAACCGATATATATATACTCCGCTTGATACAATTTTTCCGAAATTGTTTCTACCGTCCCATTGTATCCTGTATCTTCCGGCGTTAATTTCTCCGAGTTCAAATGTCTTTATTTTCTGCCCCAGAATATTATATATAACCATCCTACCAACTGTTTTCTGCGGAACTCCATACTGGATTATTGTCTGCATGTTAAAAGGATTCGGGAAGTTCTGATCTAAATAATATTCTGTCGGAATTAATGATTTTCCATTATCTATAACATTTGTTAAAACGTTGTTTCCGTTCTTATCCGCAAGGACAGCTTCTGTCAGGTAAACTGCACTCTGGACTCCCTGCAATGTACCAAGGACATAACTCCCTGGTTGAAGTTCTGTATTATTCATATTGTAGTAAATAATAGTCTTTAATGTATCTCCCTTATTTCCACTTACAATTTCAAACCCTGTCATCCCCTGGCCGACAAACTGGATGTTATTCATACCAAGTCCTTTAAGTCTTACCTGTATTCCTGCTAATGGTATGTCAGTGTTCAACTTCAGGGTATTCCCGACAAGTTCAAGCTTTGCGTTTCCGTATGTCTCTTTTGCAATATATTTCTTTAGTGAACCGTGAAGAACAATGTTTACAGTTCCCACGACATCAAGAACATTTATTGAACTATCCCTTACAACGTCAGCCGCGTCAAATATGAAGGGCTGCGGGTTTTGCCCTAATATATATGAAACATCAGTTAAAACATCCAGAACACTTACAGACAAATCACCGTTCGCGTCTCCGAATGCAGCTGTAAATGGTATGGAACTAATTACTTTTGATGAATCCGATTCACTGAAATCAGTTCTTACAACTTTGTAGTAGTAATAATATTTTTTATTTGGAATTACACTATAATCCGTATATAAAGTATCCGCGACAAGTGTTTTATTTATAAGAATAGGGGCGTTAAAAGTTGAATCTGTTATATTATTAAACCTGTACAAATTATAACCCAACAGATCAGGTAACCCTGTTGGTGACTCCCAATCAAGAGCAACCTTTCCAAGCCCTGCTGTGGCGTTAAATCCGTTTGAAGATGAACCCGCAGCATTAATCAGAAACTGAAAACGCATGTCCTCTACAGGAATTTCCCAACCCTCAAGATCCCTGGCTCCGGCAACACGAGCTATGTTGATTCCATCACCAGTATACAATTGAACAGTCTTATATGCAGTCCAAATTTTATGATCCGAAGACCAGTGTGCCGAATCAGTTACACCTTGTTGCGTAAATGGACTGCGTACACCAAATGATAACTGGGGTATATAGGAAGGATTCATCTCTCTGTTGAAATAGACATCGAATCTCTGAGCTCCAACTCCTACCGGGTCAACGATCTCATCCTGTGCGTCTTTCCCATTAATCATTACTTTCCAAACGAGCCCATGGCAACTATCGGGAGGACTTGTTAGCATTGGTTCGAATACTGCTAATGGCAAGGATGAATTTTTATAAAAATCATAAATTTGTTTCCTTATTGTTTGTGGTACTGTTGATCCCCAGTATTGTTTACCAAGGTTCAATCGTTCTTGCGAGCCATTTGTAACAAACGAATTACAATAGCCTATTGAATTAATAAAAGAGTTATTTTTAAATAGATTTGTATCGACACCTCCGCTCGAGATTAAAGCCGAAGGATACATTGCACTATAGTATGTGTTTATATTTTTATAATATGTATTATACATACAAATTGCGGGCATCCAAGTACGATCCACCACATAATTATTGTAAAAGACGTTGCTTTTACTTAATGAAGGAGAATAATTCCAGAATTGATAAATTTGTGAATTTTTTATCAGATTATTAGTAAATGTTGATATGCTATTACCAATAGTGTATTGGGACTCATCAAAAATACAGTTAGTTGCACTTATTGGTCCACTAACTCCTAATGGTGAATTCAGATTATAAAAATAAACATAATTGAAAATAACATTAGAAGTTTCAAAGTTAAATACAGAGGAAGTATTCCAGGTTGAGGGAGCAGAGCTTGTAATTACAATAAGAGAATCTTTTGTCCCATTAGCAATTAGGGACCCCCTTATTGTAACTTGGTTTCCGATTACCAAGTGTGTTCCCGGTTTTATTATCAGGGTACCATTCGCTCCAACTCTGAAACTTCCATTTACAAACCATAGCTTATCAGGGGTCAAAACAAATGTTGAATCCATAACTCCCTCAAGCTGTTGACCATTTTCAACAGTAACCTGAATATCCTGGAATACTGTGTCAGATGAATTTTTATATCCGATATATGCCTGAAATGTAATATTTCGTCCATTTACCACTGAAGGACTTATATGAATTTTTAATGGAGATAATTCATTTGTTCTGGAAGCATAAGTACTAATGCTACCAACCATAACCTGAGGAATAAGAATCTGTGCCGTAGTTGTATCTTCAAATTCTCCGAATTTTAATCCAACAAATGCACTATCAGTTTGACCGCCAGTATTTCTTATTTTAAACCAGAGTTGAATAGTCTCACCAGCATCAACTCTGCCATCCTTATCATCACCTGCCAGGGTATCAACTATGGCACTAGTAACTAATGCCAACTTTGGACTGAGAGTAGAATGAATAGCATTATATAAATTTATATTTGTGCCACTGGATCTTATTAACTTTGCCCATAATACCTCCTGTGATTCATTATTTATTATCGATTTATATAATGATATTGCGCCTGATACAATAGGAGCAGCCATCGAAGTTCCATTAAATATCCGGTAATTCCCATTTGGAATAGTACTTAAAATACTCACTCCCGGAGCTTGCACTTCATAATTCTGTAATTCTATAAATGGGCTGAATATGGGACCATTATCATCATAATTTGTAAAATCAGATAGATAAGTACCTCTTTTAAAAAGGGTAGCCGAATATAAATTTAATGAGTTTTGAGTTGCTTGTACACCTACAACATATGATAATCCAGCTGGATAGAATATAGTAGGATGAACAATAGGTACATCATCATTGAGGTTCAGATTATCATTCCCGGCAGCAGCAACCAAAACACATGTTGAATAAGCATTTTCTAATGCAGCCTCCATTGTATAAGAACGGGCATAACTGCCAAAGCTCATATTAATAACTGTAGCTCCATGTGTGGTTGCATATATTATACCTTTTGTTATTGTTGCTGCATCACCTCTTCCACTGCTCTGAAAAACTTTTATAGGCATTATTTTTGCATGCCAATTCACACCAGCAATCCCAATACCATTGTTGCCCACAGCTGCAGCTATTCCTGCAACGTGTGTACCATGGCTGTTATCGTCACTTGGATCATTATCATTATTTATATAATCCCAACCCCGTATATCATTTACTACTCCGTCAGCATCAGGTGTATTTCTTGGATTCGGATTCGCCCAGATATTGGCTGCCAGATCCGGGTGCGTCCAATCAACTCCTGTATCAAGAATTGCTATTATTTGTGTAGTGTCTCCTGTTGTACTGTCCCAAACTGCATCGACCTGACATGCCGGCATTCCCCATTGTTGGCTGTATAATGGATCATTCGGAGTTATTATTAATGGTGAATTTGTGTTTTTACCTTTATTTGTTTTCGGAATTGCATTAGGATTTTCTTTCAGCCATTGCAGCATTTCCGTTTCATTAAGTGGCGGAGATAATGGTTCACTATTAACAATTGATAAAATATAATTAGGTTCGGCATAAACTACATTGGAATCCTGCTTCAGTTCATCGATTGCCTGAAATAATTGCTGATCGTTGGCAATCTGTAGTTTGTAAATATTATGAAGATTTGGACATACGAAGGATTGGCCGTTATAAGATTTAAATATCTGCTTTTGTAATAATTTTTCCGCGTTAGGGAATAATTTTTCAGCAGAGGCAGTCTTATACTTTTGAAGAATTAGATCAACAGACGATATTCCTATAAATGAAAATCCGTTCCTCTTTGATAATCCGACAACCGCATCATCATTTAATTTTACGAGTATAACCCCGGGCACATACTCAAACTTTTGTCCTTTTGGATCAAGTTTTACAACATCAGTTGGAGAATTGTTCGAAAATAATGACGACTGTGGATATAAATAACCGCATACAATTAGAAATGATAACAGTAAATGTTTTTTCATAAATGCCTCAAATAAGATCTATTTTAGATTTATCTATTAGAGCAATTTTAAACCAATTCAATATACTTAATAGAAATTTTCTATTCAATAAATATTACTTTAATAATAATAATTTTTTCGCTAATGTAAATTTCTGGGATTCAAAACGGTATATGTAAACGCCGCTTGATACTACAGAGCCGTTATTGTTTCTGCCATCCCATTGTATCCTATATCTTCCGGCGTTTATTTCTCCAAGCTCAAATGTCTTTATTTTCTGGCCCAGAATATTATATATAACCATTCTGCCTACTGTTTTCTGTGGAACTCCGTACTGGATTATTGTCTGCATGTTAAATGGATTCGGAAAGTTCTGATCTAAATAATATTCTGTTGGAATTAATGATTTTCCATTATCTATAACATTTGTTAAAACGTTGTTTCCGTTCTTATCGGCAAGGACAGCTTCTGTCAGGTAAACTGCACTCTGGACTCCCTGCAATGTACCAAGCACATAACTGCCTGGCTGAAGTTCTGTATTATTCATATTGTAATATATAATTGTCTTTAATGTATCACCCTTATTTCCACTTGCAATTTCAAACCCTGTCATCCCCTGGTTGATAAACTGTATCTTACTCATACCAAGTCCTTTAAGTCTTACCTGAATTCCGGCTAATGGTATGTCCGTGTTCAGTTTAAGAGTATTTCCGACAAGTTCAAGCTTTGCATTCCCGTATGTCTCTTTGGCAAGATATTTCTTAAGACCTCCATGAAGAACAATGTTTACGGTTCCGACAACATCAAGTACATTTATTACACTGTCCCTAACAACATCTGCTGCATCAAAAATGAATGGCTGAGGATTTTGTCCCAATATATATGATACATCAGTCAATATATCAAGAACACTTACTGACAAATCACCATTTGCGTCTCCAAGTGCAGCTGTAAATGGAGTTGAACTAATTACTTTTGATGAATCAGATTCGTTGAAATCTGTTCTAACTACTTTGTAATAGTAATAATATTTTTTACTCGGAATTACACTAAAGTCAGTATATAAAGTATCTGTTACTAACTTAGTATTTATAAGGACAGGACTGTTAAATGTTGTATCTGTAATATTATTAAACCTGTATAAATTATATCCTAATAAATCAAGGACATCTGAGGGCTTCTCCCAATCGAGAGAAACCTTTCCAAGTCCTGCAGCAGCATTAAATCCGTTTGCAGCAGATCCAGCAGCACTTATTAAAAAGCTGAAACGCATATCTTCGATTGGTATTGGAAACCCTTCAGGATCTTGTGCGCTTGCTACTCTTATCGTATTGATTCCATCACCAGTATAAAGCTGGACATTTTTATAAGCTGTCCAAATTCTATTGTCAATACTCCAATGATCTGAATCTGCAACAACTTGCTGAGAATAAGGTAATCTTACGCCAAAAGTTAATAAAGGTTTATAATTTGGATCCATGGGTCGATTGAAATAAACATCGAATCTATGTGTACCCACACCTATTGGGTCCATAATATTGTGTTGGTCCTGGGGATCTAGCCCATCTACCAGAACTTTCCAAACTATTCCGTGAGCAGAATCTGAAGGGGCATTTAATTTTGGTTCAAAATAAAGATAGGGCAATCCCGCAGAATTGTGAAAGTCAATTATTTTACTTTGTATTTTTAATATATCATTTGTGCCCCAATATTGATTCGGGAAATTTACGGCATCTGCACTGCCAGTTGCATCACAAACATAATATGCCTTTATATCGTTTTGGAGAATGAAATTATTTTTATATATATTATTGGTGTTATTGCTTCCAATGTGAAATAAATAATTAGTATACCAAAGGTTTGGCCAATCAGGATAACCCCATACATAGATATTAGTAAATTTACAGAAATTATTAAATTTTGAATTTGATTGAAAAGCATATATTCCGTCAACAAAGTTAACAAAGTTATTTCTTAATAAAACATTAATAGTCCCATGATCAACAGTCAAGCAATTGATTATCTGGCAGTCTGCCAAAGTATCTACATTGACAAACATTCCATTATAAGTATAATCAGTCCCATGATAAAAATCATTAAAGATACAATTTTTAATTATAGGAGAAATAATAGAACTTCCATTATTTAGCTCACAGTTCTCAAACAGATTACCACTTACTGATGTGCCATTAAGAATAAATTTAACATACTTATTTACATTTCCGGACATTCCATTTTCCAGAATGATCAAACTATCATTAGTACCAATAGCTTCAACATAGCCACGATTATCAAATGTAGCATTTAATATTACATGAGTGCCGGGTAATATTTTCAATATTGCGCCAATACTAAGCCTCAAACTATTATTAATCAGCCACAATTTATTAGGTGTTAATATTGTTGTATTATATAAAATACCAGAAAGCTCTGTCCCATTTGTAACCTTAATACTTATGGTTTGAAAAGTTGTATCCTGAAAACCAGCGTCCCACAAAGCCACGACAAAATGGAGCGTTCTGTTATTAGGTACGTTAGGACTTATAAATATACTAAATGGGTTAAATTCATTTGTTATTTTTGCATAGGGACTAATATGACCTAATAGAACCACATTTTTAAGAATTTGTGCATCTGATAAATCTCCTCCAATATCATTTCTTATTTCAGCATAAACACTATCGCCCTGAATCCAGGTATTTCTAACTGTTACTGAAATTTGAATAGTTTCCCCTGCATCTGCCTGTCCGTCATTATCATCTCCTTTTAAACTGTCACTTAAATTATATGAAACAAGATCTAACAGTGGGCTTCTGTTTTGCTGGTTAAACATCGATGAATAAATATTAAATGAAGAAGAAGAATGAATTAAATCTCCCCACATTTGTTCATTTGAATTATTAGGATATTTTGATTTATATAGTGAAACCGAACCAGATACTAAAGGCGCAGCCATAGAAGTGCCGCTCAAAGATCTATACATACCATTAGGGAAAGTACTCATAATTCCGCTGCCAGGTGCTGTTAGTTCATAATTAAAACCTTCAGCATATTCGGAATAAACAGGTCCATCAGGATCATAATTAGTAAAATCACCTGTAGCCTGAACTCCTAACACATACGACAATGCAGCAGGAAAAAATGCACCTAAATCTTTAGGACTGGGTACAGGCGGGTAAATACTCTTCCCATCATTTCCAGCAGCGGCTATTAAAACTGAAGTGGAAAAAGCATTAATTAAAGCATTTTCCATGGCAAAAGATCTTGTATAAGCTCCAAAGCTCATGTTTAAAACAGTTGCCCCATGTGTTGCTGCATAAACAATACCTTTAGTTATTGTGGCTACGTCACCTTTTCCACTAGATTGAAATACTTTAATAGGCATTATCCTGGCATGCCAGTTAACTCCGGCAATTCCAATTCCATTGTTCCCAACTGCTGCCGCAATTCCTGCTACGTGAGTTCCATGACTATTATCATCAGTCGGATTGTTATCATTATTAATATAATCCCAACCTCTGATATCATTAACTACACCGTCAGCATCTGGCGTAGTTCTTGGATTCGGATTCGTCCATATATTGTCGGCAAGATCTGGATGCGTCCAATCAACACCAGTATCCAGAATAGCTATTATCTCCGTTGTATCTCCAGTGGTACTGTCCCAAACTGCATCAATGTGGCACTCTGTTATATCCGATTGTTGACTATATAATGGATCGTTAGGAGTTACAATCAATGGCGAATTAGTTTTCTTTCCATTATTTATTTTAGGTGAAGAGGTAGGATTCTCCTTAAGCCATTGCAGCATTTCCTGTTCATTAAGCGGAGGGGATAATGGTTCACTGTTTACAATTGATAATATATAATTCGGCTCAGCATATACTACATTAGGATCCTTTTCCAGTTCATCAATGGCCTGGAATAATTCCTGCTCGTTTTGAATTTTAAGTTTATAAATATTATGAAGACTTGGTCTTTCAAATGTTTTTCCGTTATAGGATTTTAATATTTGTTTCTGAACTAATCTTTCAGCATTAGGAAATAATTTTTCAACAGAAGCAGCCTTATACTTTTGAAGAATTAGATCAACAGAAGATATACCGGTTACTGAAAATCCATTCCTCTTTGATAATCCGATAACTGCATCATCATTTAATTTTACGAGTATAACACCCG
>Ga0182027_10015928_pt1 | contig 10298 bp, 8 predicted proteins | sample 712E1DmetaG_FD_121300 | JGI IMG/M metagenome (GOLD analysis project Ga0182027, IMG submission 121300) | Permafrost microbial communities from Stordalen Mire, Sweden - 712E1D metaG (Illumina Assembly) | ecosystem: Environmental > Terrestrial > Soil > Wetlands > Permafrost | place: Sweden... | reverse complement strand
CGGAACGGTTTAATGCGGCAAATTGGCTGGACACCCCGGCGGTGTTGTCGTCACGATAGGCGATTCGCATTAATCCAAGGTCTGCATTTGGAACAGCGGAACTTTTGGCGTAATCGTTTTTCATCTCATTGTAATTTTGGGCGGATAATTCCCGCATGTCGATTTTTTCGAGACACGCGCCCCTATAATATTGTACCCAGTCGTTTTTAAAGAATGTGGGGAATTGCACAACGATTTGGCTGAATAAAAAGAATGCGTCCCAGTATTTTCCTGCAAAATAAAGCTTGCATGCGCGTAAGTATAAATCGTTTGGGGCCATGTCTAAAGATCGAACCATGCTTTTTGCGAACGCTTCTTCGCGATGCAAACCGAAATCGGCACGGATATAGAGGGAATTTGAAAATAGATCGTCGTCATTTGTCATTTTTGTGAATTGATAAAGCACGGAAAAATCTCTTCCGTTATTGATTTGTGGGAAGTTCATGCCGCCGGCAAAGCCGAAATAATCGGACCCGAGCATGCCGTAAATGTTTAGGGATCGAAGTATCCATGCGCCTAAACGAAGACTGTATTTTTTTTCAATTGCACTCGGTACTTTTTCATTGATTGCCGTATATAGGTTTTTAAGGTCAAAATCAACGCCGAAATCAATTTGCCGGTCAAAATAATAACTTGCCCACGATGCTTTAACGTTATTCGAAAAGTTCTTATTACTGATATCGGAAAAACTGGAAAGATTTTGGACTGTAACACCGATTAATTGTTCTCCAAGTACAGGATCCGACAGCAGGCGATATGATAAGCCCAAATCTCCGGATAAATTAACAATTGGGCTTCCGAAGTTTGAATTATAGGAAGTGTTGAGGTTTAAACCTAAACTAAGACCTTTCCATATATTATTGGCGTAAGATAGTGTTACAATATGAATTGGCGATGACAATGTTCCTGGAGTCGTGAGCACATCACCATTTGCATTATAAGTGTTTTGTTCAGAAAGTACCGGGGGAATTTCACCAAAATAGGATAATCCCCACGATTGATATAACCCAACCGGTAATGTCGCGCCTAACTCAAACAATTTGGAACCCACAACCGGACTTAACAATCCGCCACCTGCCCGAAAAGATAAATAATTTTCTTCTGTCAAAAATGCCGGGTTCACGCTGGGAGAATGCCGCGAAAACAAATCGCGCCAACGCGTCGTGACCATGAATTCATCCGGAAGCGCAGTAGCAAGGACGCTAATACTTGCGCATCCGATAATAATAAAACCAAGAAAGATTCTTTTACAGAAGCTCATCGAACTCTGCTGCATCCTCATGGGGAGTCCTTTAGGAAAAGGTGGAGGATAAAAGGATTGTTCCCTAACTTAAAATATTTTACTTTATCGTTTTAATAAAAGGGTAAATTTAAAATAATAACTATTAAAAGGTACTTTCACCAAATCAGTAACAGTTTATAATATAATAATTTTCCAGCACATGTTCTTTTTATTTAATAGTTTCCTTAACAATATTTCCAGTTATATTTTCAATGTCGGGATGAAAGAGGCAACTTAAAGAAAGCATTGATGAAATTTATTAATTCCATGCATTGTTTGTTTTGCATTGCCTTGCCTTTTTTTTCCATTTATACTGCGTGTGCTGAAACTACCATAGATTCCGCTAAGTTGTTACTTGTTAATCAAGAATACGAAAGAGCCGAAAATATTCTTGTCAGGGCCATGGCAAAAAGCCCTGAAAACATGGAACCGGTTTATTTGTTTTTAGCAGTTGAACAAACCAGGGTGCTTGATTATGAATCCTATAATATTGAAGCTGAAACCTTTGATAACAGATGTATTTCGACATTGGCAATCCTTAACAAGGCATTGCCTCTGAAAAAGGGCCGTGACAACCTGGATTGCAGTTTTTATATAGGAAGCACCTATGGCGGCATGAGCTTGATGCAGGCAAAAGTCGGAAGTTGGCCCATGGCAGTCAAATCAGGCTTAAGCTCCCTGAATTATTATAAAAAAGTAATCAAAACCGATCCTTCATATTATCCGGCCTATCTTGGAATCGGGGTGTTCAATTACTATATAAGTCAGAATTTAAAATGGATCCCATTTTTCGGTGATAAAAAAAATGAGGGCTTGGAACAAATCCGCACTGCAACCAAGTCCGGTTTTCCCTATTCTGTTGTTGCCCGAAATTCCCTTTGTTGGATACTGGCCGAAACCGGTCAATTATCAAGTGCGGATTCGGTTGCGTCGGTTGTTTTAAAGGATTTGCCAAACAATACGATTTTTATCCGCTTAAAAGCAAGGATAGCATTGTGGAAAAAGGATTGGCCCCAAGCTATTTTCTGGTCCAAAAAACTTGTTTTGCTTTCGGAAAAACGCATGCCGGTAAATTGGTCTGATTTGTTTTCCGGATACCAGATCCAAATCGCAAGTTATGATGCTTTGTCAAAGAAACGCATATGTCTTGATATGTGCAGAAAAGTCCTTTCGAAAACCGTACCCGATCCATATAATAAAATTCCCTATGTGAAAAAGCACCAGAAATTCATTGCTGATATTCAGAAGAAATATTCAGGCCAATAAAGCATCGAGTATTTTCATTTCATGACTCGGTGGAACACCGACTCCTTGAGACGGGGCTCCGCCTGTAAATTATTTATATATTGTTAATTTACACGAGTCGAGGACGGATGCGTTTTTCGGGTTTCCTACGTTCTTTAATATCCAGAGATATTCCGGATAACCACCGGTAAGGCCGACCCGGACGCAGATAAGATCCTGTGCTTTGACAAAGTCTTCCTGCAATTTGGTTTGCCGTGCAGGATCTAATGTGGAAAATGAATCCTGGAACAAAATGCTCAATGAATCCAGATAAGGGTTTACCCGCAGCCAATTTCTCATTTGGGAAATGGAAACAGCGGAATCCGGGCGCGGAACAAAATCCGTTTTTTTATACACAACATGAGCATCGTCGTTTTTCAAAGGGAGTTGATGCTTCTGGCAACCTCCTATAAACAAAAATTGCACGATTGAAATTACAAAAATTGTCAGGTTTTTCACGCGGCGCTCCTTGTTGGGATAAAAACTTTCTTTTTTACCCCTAAATCTATGTTTTCTGAGGATTATTGTCAATGGTGAAACAATGAAAGATAAGGACTGTTAACATAACCATGGGTCCTAAAAAGCATCTTGGGCAACATTTTTTGACCGCAGTTTCCTATGCAAGGCGTATTGCAGACAGCGTTCCTGCCGCCGCTATCGACAATGTTTTGGAAATCGGCCCGGGCCGGGGAGCCTTGTCGATCCATCTTGTTAAGCGTTTTCCCTCTTTTCATTGCGTGGAAATAGATGAGGACGTCGTTTTATCATTGGAAGAAAAGCTTGGGAAAGGCGCCTGGTCGCTTCACCAAAGCAATGTTTTGGATTTTGATTTTCAAAATGCCGGTTTCCCGTTGCATTGCGTAGGAAACCTGCCTTATTCCATCGGCGCGTTCATCATCAAAAAAACCCTTTTGTACGGCAACCATATCCGATCGTGCACATTTATGGTCCAGCGGGAGGTTGCACAGCGAATTGTTGCGTCGCCGCACACGAAGCAAAACGGGTTTTTATCGATATTTTGTCAATTTTTCGGCAAACCGGCGATATTGTTTCATGTTCCTGCCGGTGCATTTTTTCCGAAGCCGAATGTTGAATCTGCGGTTTTCCAAATGACGATCGATGCGGATCTTGTGCAAAAACTCCCTCAAAACCAATGGAAACATTTTTTTGCTTTTGTCGACACAGGATTTTCAATGCGCAGGAAAATGCTTGTCAACGTGCTTGGCCGCGAAGGCGGGAAACAACGCATGGCTTTTCTGATCGAAGCCTGCGGTATTGACGCAATGGCAAGGCCGGAAGACCTTGATGTTGACCAATGGTTAACGCTTTACAAAAAATCATGCGAGCAGTAATAGTGCATAAAGGTTTTTGTTTCATTATGCTTTTGGGCATGATCGCAGCTATTGGCGCCCAGGGGATTGGGTGGAACGCAGGCCTGGTAATCCCGGAAAGGGTGAGCGTTGGGGATTCCAACGGCATACATTTTGGGGCGCAACAAGGCCTGTATATAAAAAAATTCACATCCAAAGATTCCGTTCTGGTAAATAAAAACACCGGTAATTACGGCCTCAGACAATCGGCCGACTATAGCTTGACTAACGATTACTGGCTATTGTCCCAGGAACACAGCTTTGATTTGTCGGGGGAGATTGAAAAAAAACACTTGCCGTTGGGCATTTCTTGCGGCCTTGAATGGAGCCCTGTTTTTTTATATAATACGCATTCGTCGGTAAAAAGCCTGCTTGGATCCTTTGAGCTTGGGCCCGTCGTTCGTTTTGAATCCTTCCCCGTCCCCGTTGCCGTCCATGTCGGCGGCGCTCTTAGGGCCTGGAATGATTCACTCTATAGCAGCTTGTCTCAAATGTCATACATGGATTTACAAAAAGACAAAGGCATGTATGCTGCCATGGAAATAGGGAGGCATGACGAGAGGCTTTTCAATTTGCCCCTTTTTGCCAGCTTTACCGGCTATGGCAGGTCGATGTCGACCTCAAAGCTCATTGCGGCAACAGGATCGGTTCTGGCATACCAGCCCCTGGACAACGGCGACAGTTTGTTCGGGGCGTATTCGGATTCATTGCTTAATGGGAGAAATGCCTTTTTAGGACAGTCCGGGGCAAAACCGCATTTCATTGAAGACCCTTTGAAAATAGAACGCTCCTATCAACTGTCTGCTGGATATAAAGGAGCTGCAAAATTATTTTTGGAACCGTCGCTGTTGTTTTCGTATTCCGAACACACGCTCAGCTACCCGATTGAAACGAACCTGTTGTCGGACAGGAAAAATACCGATTATTCCGCCGTCGCTTTGTTGTCGGCAGTCCCTTCCTTTCCGTTATCATATAATGGCGGGATCAAGATAGATTGGGAAAATGAAGATAAATTGTACGGAAAAACATTGTCGACCGTTGCAAATGCCACCGATGAAGACAGCTTGAAAATAAACCTTGAGGATTACGATGCGTATCGGATAACCATGACGCAGGCAGTATCGAAATTCTGGGCAAACGGTATTGGGTTGGAATATGATTTCGACATTTCGAGGTTTACAAGAAATTATCCTAATTATTATACGAAAAATTCCGACACTGTCCGGAATACTAATGATAATGATTTGATTGTGAACAAGCAAAAACTGACCGTTGTGCCGATCCCTTCGGTATGGGGTAACGCTACTTTGTATTATGAATTTTCAAAAAATTTATCAAATTATATCCGCAAGGAAAAAAGCGGTCAAAACACCATCGACTGGCTTTATCGTGTGGGCGCCACCTATAAAAACACTGTTTTTGCCCGCTGCACCGTATCGGAGGCTGTTAGTGCTGATGCCAAGGTGACCCGGTATGCATTTCCCTCCATCAATCGTGGAAACCCGCCGCCGTATTCAAGGAAATTCACGTCGCTCACGGTACTAAACACCTCGATAACAAAAAAGATATCCATTAGTGCGGAAATCAATGAAACATATTCCGATAACGGCACATTGAACAGCAGGGAGTATCTTGATACAATAAAACTGGCCGATCCTGAGTTCATGAAGACATATCAGGATTATTATGCAATAGACGAAAAACTCATGATGCACACGATTAAATTTGCATGTATTGTCAACCCCGTTGATTCATGGTACACGACCCTTGGCTGCGCATACCTTTTGAATGATGCGAAGATATACGATATTCTGACGAACACCTATGGCACTTCTCCTTCTGCCGGAAGGCGAGTGTCTCCATTTTTTAAATTATCCAAGGTTTTGGGAAAAGGAATCGGCGGAAATGCTGAAATAACGTATAACTTCGACACCAACGAAAGCTTTTGGGACGTATTAATTTCAATAAGCGGGGAATTTTAAGTATGGTTTTACAACGTCTCTTGTCTGCTATTGCGATATGCGTGTTTTTTAATGTGTTCTCATGTGGAATTTTTTCACCCAGGCCGGTTGAAAACCCTATTTCAACGATTCCGGATGACCCTTTTAATTTCGCCTCGATTTTATGGAATACGGGGAAAAATTTTTCCAAACTTGAGTACACTGATCTTTTTGACCAGAGCTTGGAATATATCGATATTAACGGAAGAGTATATTATAAAAACGAAGTCATCAACCATCTTAATACAACTCAGCGCCGCTTGACCGTTCAATCGGTTGTATGGGCAAAAGACACGGCAAGTCCCGACCTTGTCATTTCCGACACCACCTATATTGCAAACAGGATTTATTCGGTGTCGCTCGTTGACACATTGCAAAAAACATACGCTTTTTCGGACAAGGCATCATTTAAACTGGGGTATAATTCCACCATAAACGCCTGGACCATTTTCGAGTGGGTGGATAAATTCCCGGGTTATTCCGTTTTTCATCCGTTATTTTCTCCGCAATAGGTTTTTCGTATGGAAAAATGTACCCGAATTGTCTGGCGTTTTTTTGTCGCATGGTTCGCATGCGCGGTGTTTGTATTGTCATGCGACAATCCATTTTTGCCGAATACCGGCGAACCGCTGAAAGCGAACACGGGCCGCCAAACGCCCGAGGGCGTCGTGCTGCAACTTTTCCATTCGTACGAAACGCGCCAGATCAATTTGTTTACGGATTTATTTTCTCCTGCAAAGGATTTCAGGTTCTATATATCGAAAAGTTTTCAGCCGTATTATCTTTCCGCGCACGGCGGCGGAAATTTGGAAAATATAGACAGCAGCTTCGCTTATGTGTATAAAAGGATATCCGACGAAAATGCATATTACTGGACATATAATGATGAAATACAAATCCATAATAACCTTTTTTCAATGGCAGTTGAAATACGAATGCAGCAGAACCCGCAGCTCATTGATTCCGGCAGCGTCCGCTATTTCATTGGGCCAAATGGCACTGAGTATGCCGAAGTCGTAGTGCTCGACGGTCAAATGCAGATAACGACGCAAACCCCTAGTGATCAAGTCGTAGAGGATTATTTCGTTGATATAGGAAGCCAGGTTTTTTATTTGGAAAGAGACCCGCAAAACGCAACATTATGGGTCATTGCAAAATGGTTTGATTTGAGCACTGCATCGTCGTTGTAAGGCATGCGCCCGTGCCCTTTGTATAATGATTTCCATTCAATATTCCGAGCAGCGCCCCGGTTTGAATTGGGACAAAAAAGAAACCATTGCGGAAAAAAACGGCCGCAATTTGAAAGGCAATACTTTCTCGACGCTATGCATCAGGACAAAATCCTCTTTTTCAAACGTCCCCAGCACCAGGGCGCATACGATATACACGAACATTCCCGATGCGCATGCTCCGATAAATCCCCAAACCTCGGGAAAATGTAAAATGACAAGCTCCATGACAATGCCCATGATTATTGTTGAAAAAAGGATCTTGAACAAGGAAACGAACGGATACGGCAATTTCATGGTTTTGCATGTGTAAAACAACCCGCCCACAGACGCAAGGATCGTGGTGACGCTATAGGCTATTGCCGCGCCAAGCGCCCCGTGATGCTTAATAAGCAAAATGTCGAGCCCGATGTTTAAAATGGCCAATACTATGCCGTATTTATAAATGAATGCCTGCTTTTCGTAGCCATACAAAACAGCCGACGCAGGGTTCGCAAGACTTGATATTATCGAGGCGACAAATATTATTTGTAAAACCCTCTGGGCGCCAAGGAAGTCATGTCCATATAAGTAAAGAATTATTTGATAGGCGAGTATTGTCCCGGCAATGCCCATGGGAAATGCGGCAAACGCAAGATACCGGGTCGAAAGAAAAAACAAGCGTTTCATTTTGTCCTGGTCGCCCGAACCGAAATAATGCGCCATTGCAGGGAACAAAATTCGCCAGAATGAAAAGGGCAAAAACGAAACAAGTTTTTGGGCGATATTGTAACCAAGATTGTAAAAGCCGATTTGTTCGGAAACGCATAGGCGGCCCAAAAAGAAATTTTCGCTTTTGTCCCAGACCACTTTGTCGCAAACCAAAATCGCCATGACGCTGGTGTTGTATTTGAAAATCCGTTTCATGATGCCTTTGTCAAGCTTTCGGTTGAAATTTCTCAGCGTAAGCACGCCCTCTTTTACAAGGACAAACCAGTAAAACGCAACGTTGGCAAAAGAGAAAATAAGCATGACGACCAGCAAGCCGACAATGCCTTTTCCCATCCATAATACAATGATCTTGGAGAAGAAGGACAGCGGGGTAATGATGATGTTTGCATAGGTGAAATATTCGAATTTTTGGATGCCGTCGATGGTCGAGGAAAAAACCGCGGTGATCATACCGGGCAGAATCCCCAAAAATGCGATCATGAAAAAGATGGATTGCTTAGGCGTAAAGAAATAATGCGAAATCTGCGTGCAGAAAAACAGAAGCACTCCCGTTGTTACCAATGAGAGGACAATTTCTATTTTTAAAACAAACATGATGATGGGCGTGAGGGCGTCAAGATCGTTGCGACCCTTGAACTCGGCAATAAATTTCGTCACGGCATGGGTAAGGCCCATGGCAATAAAAAAGGTGAAGGAATCGGTTAACCACAAAACAAGGTTGAAAATTCCGTAATTCGACGGGCCAAGCTGCCTTGCGACCCAAATTGATATTACCCATCCGGTAATAAACATGAATAGCGTATTGAATAAATTCAATACCGAGTTTTTAATGAGGCGGGATGTGTTTAGGCTTTCCATAGGTCACTAAATAATGTTTTTTAAAGCATCTATTTGGGATTTGTACCATGCCATTGTTTGTTTACCAACAATACCTATATCATATTTTGCAACAATTGATTCTCTTGCTGCAATTCCAAGCTTCTTGGCAAGTGCCTGATCTTTATATATATAGTAAAGATTGTCCGCCAGGCTTTCAACGGATTGCGTTTCAAAAAGCAAGCCGTTTTGTTTGTCTTGAATGATTTCGGGAAAGCCGCCGCAACGGGAAGCGATCACCGTGCATCCGCACGCCATGGCCTCTAAACAGCTATATGCCATATTTTCCCATAATGACGGAAAAATAGCCACTGCGGATTGCGATAAAAGGTTTGAAACTGTTTGGTGGTCTGTTCCCTTGATCCATTCGATGTTCTCCGACAGTTTGTTTTTTTTAATAATTTCCTCTATATAAGAACCATATTCTTTATTTCCAAAAGAGCCGTAAGGCCTGCCGACAATTCGCAGTCGTGGCAATTTTTCGAAAGCGGTTAATTTTGCATATGCCTCGATAAGTATATGCACGCCTTTGCGACGTTCGACCCTGCCTGTATAAATCCAATCTGTTCCTTGGGTTTTTCCATACGCATCGCTTTGAATAGGGTTGGGGATAACAGCAATGTTTTCAACATGCCATTTTTCTCTTATGTAATTTGCAAGTGCTTTTGTCGGGCTTGATACGCTTTGGGCATTTCGGACCGAGGATTGTTCTAAATAAGAAAGTAATCGTTTCTCGATTGGGTTTTCGCGCGTCTCATTGCATGATGCGACAATTTCCCATGGCGTATGAAGACGGGCCAAAACCACCGTTGTGGCAGGTTTTTTCAAATTCCTGAAATAAAACCCTTCTGCGCCGCATTCAGGATATTCAACAATGTCGAATGTGCCAACCCTGGATTGCAATGCCGAAAACGTTTGAAAAACCTGTTTGGCCCAGGCCAATCGGACAAGGCTATGCGGAATGAATGCACGGCATGCTTTACGAAACAGATAAAATATGATGTGTGCAGGCAGGGGATACATGCCGGCCGAAACTCTATGGATTTGGATCTGGCCATCTGTTTGCAATTGCGGAACACCGCTATCGCTGCGGGCTATGATATGGACTTCGTTTCCCAATGCTGCCATGCCACGGGCCATGGTTTGGCAATATGTCCCAATGCCGCCAAACCCGGTATCAGGAGGGTATTCATTTGATATGTAAAGTATCCTCATCAGGTTTTTTGTCCGGTATATGCCGCGACTATTTTTGCGTAATACCCGATTGCAGCTTTCGCAATGACAACCGGATCGTTGTTTTGCTTGAGAAAATCATATGCCGAGTTTGCATATGACAATGCACGGTCCGGGAATTCCAGGTATTGCTTAATGCATGCCGTGATGCCGTTTTCATCGGCAATGTCGAACAAAAGCCCTGTTTTGCCGTTTGTTATAAGTTCCGCAATGCCGCTTGTGTTTGCCGCCACAACCGGCGTATGTGATGCCATTGCTTCCAGTAATGCATAGG
>Ga0182027_10015926_pt1 | contig 10299 bp, 10 predicted proteins | sample 712E1DmetaG_FD_121300 | JGI IMG/M metagenome (GOLD analysis project Ga0182027, IMG submission 121300) | Permafrost microbial communities from Stordalen Mire, Sweden - 712E1D metaG (Illumina Assembly) | ecosystem: Environmental > Terrestrial > Soil > Wetlands > Permafrost | place: Sweden... | reverse complement strand
TGTCTTTCTGGCAAGCGACGAATCAAACTACATAACAGGCCAATGTATTGTATGTGATGGAGGATACACGATTCCCTAAATTAACGCGCGCTAACAACTCCCACTTTTTCTAAGCGCAAGTTTATTGCCTCGCTTAGGAACTGCGATAGTAGCCATGGAGTTTGATGTCACACCAACACCATTTTCACCTAAAACACGAACTATTGCACCGTATCCGTTTCTCTGGACACCAATCATTTTAAGTACACTGTTTCGTAGCAGGGTACTATTCCCGAATAATATACTACCCTAAAGGGGTACTTTGCGTTTAACATACGTTCACCGAAAATAAGAGTAAACTAAGGAGCCATATGTGACCTTCGCTAATTTTAAAGCTTAAAGAGGTAGATTAATTGTCAATTTTTCGCTTTCATAACGTTCAAGCATTGAAACCCTAATCGGCGGAGAATGCTATTTGCTCGCCAGCTACTTAAGAGGCGAAAAGAAAGACTGGATACCGGGAGTAGGTATAACTTAAAACGCGCAGGCAAATTAAATAATTGCTTCTCGGCTTCAGAAGCTCTTCTTGGACCCGCTTTTTGACAACAATTTAGCCTCAGAAATGTCTTTTCGCATCCAATATTAAAAAAGACTTGAAACTGAGCGGAAGCAGGCTGGCTTCTTCAGCCGTCGTATGTCTGGCTTTCGCTAACTCTCCTTAATCATCCTTTCTGAATTCTAAGCAAAGTACGCTATGCTATACTGGAGCTCCGGCTTTCCCAAAAGCGCAGCCGCTATCACAACCGCGTAGACAACGCAAAATACCAAGCACGTATGGATACAAGCGTTCCCAAGACCCTGCCAAGTGAACTGGCTAAAATCCAACCGCGACTTAACCCTGCCGTTAAAGCTTTCAACCATAGCCCTCAAATGTTTGTAGACCACACGCAGATACTCAGGGCCTTCCACGTCAATACGATCCTTCACAGTAAGCACGTGGTCAGGCTCTCCTTAATTATTTAATCCGCCTGCGCGCTGTGTGAGAAGTTTGGTTGCGCACACACTCAGGATCAACTCCTCATTCCGACTCTTTTTTGAAGTGAACATTTTGTAGGCTCATTCATGCAACAACACAGTCTTAATTATGTTGTCGAGAGTAAATGCGAAACAAAGAGGAATGATATATGATATCTGCAATAGTGTTAGTAAATACCGACTTAGACTCCCAAGATAAAGTGATAGAAAGCATAAAACTTGTTGAGGGCGTTGAAGAGGCACACACCCTATACGGCGTCTACGACCTTTTAATCAAAATCAAAGCCATATCCATCGATAAACTAAAAGAAATAATTAAATTACGCATAAAACAGTTAGCAGGCGTAACCAGTTCACTAACACTCATGATAGTTGAAGACCACTGAAAACACAAAAAGCACTATAGCAGTTAAGAATCCAGAGGAAAGATAGTGCATGTACTTTTTTTTTGTAAACTCTCGGCTAAAGAAGTTATAAACGTTAAACATCTGTTAACTCATGTGCGTAATCACCAGCATACCCGCAAGCAGGTAGTTCGAAATGCTTAGTGCCAGCTTAGAGCTAAAAAACATTTAAGCAAAACTTTTCAATTCCATTAAAGCAGGCATTTGCATGGTTGCTAGGTAAAAGCAATCACACAAAATTTATTAGTTGAAACAATTCACTCAGGCATTTGTCTGTCAGTGTTTCAAATCGTCAAGTGCCATAAATGCGGAGAAGAAGTTACAAAACCTAGATAGAAAACAGAGTTTTTACCTTAGCATATTATACATGTGAGAAGTGTGGAACCTCTTTCTCGAACTCTCCCTAATTGGTTAATCGTTGTGTGCGGGTACTTGGTGCTGCCAACTAAAATTGAACCGAGCTGTTAAAGAAGTATTGGGGTTAGCAAAAGAGAGGCTGAAAAGTGGAGAATACACCCTCCGAGCCAAAGTAACCGTTTTAGTAAAACTATCGCTTGCTTAAGACAATAGCTATCGCTTGGCTTCTAAACTGGATAAACTCGACTTCAATGAATCAATGGTTTGACTCGGCAGCGGATAATAAGACCTTTTAAAATTGGTATCTTTAAGTTTACTGCTCATAATGCTTATCAGATATGGTAGGTCGATAGATTATGAATGTATCTGCTTCTGTTATTTTAATGGTGAGGTGATTTTTCATCAGTATATCTTGCATGCAGTTTCTTGTTTCTTCGTCAAGAGGCGTTTTAATCAGGATTTGGTACCCTCCGGTCATTAAATTAGTAGCGTTAGGCGGCATTAATGCTAAATAGCGTCCATCCAGAAAGGTACATTTCTCAAAAAGTTCTTTTAAAATAGATATTGCTTCTTCTCGTTTCAAAAAAAACACCAGTAAATTCTAAGCTAATCCACTGCTAAAAACGTTATTCCAAGCTAACTAACGCGGCGATATTACGTTTCCTAAATCTTAGCTACCTAATTGCCTATTTGAACGTCCATTTACCGTTTAGCTCTGGGGGGGAAACGCAAAATGAAAGTTGTTCCTTTGCCCACTTCGCTTTCAAAAGTCACGGATCCGCCTAAAGCTTCCGTCATGCGTTTGACAACAGCTAACCCAAAACCCTGACCTTTAGATTTAGTCGTGAACAGCGGTGTGAACAGCTTAGACCTTGCCTCTTCTGGTATTCCAACCCCAGTATCCTTAACAGTAATAACCACATCCTTAGCTTCCAAGTACCCGTTGATTGATAGATGTCCTCCTTGTGGCATAGCTTGAACCGCATTCGTCACCAAGTTGCCCAGTACCCTTTTTAGAATATCAGGATCAGCCATAACTTCGCCTGCTTCTTTTTGCACCTTGACTTTAACCTTAATATTAGATGGGATGCCGCTCTTTGTCAATATGTCATCCACTACGCTTTTCAGATTTGTTTCTTTGGCAACAGGTGTAATTTGTCTAGCGAAGTCTTGAAGGTCTGCAACAATCTTATTTATGTATACAACGTTTTTCTCTATCTCATCTAGGCTTTCTAGCGCATTCTTTTTCTCTTCACTATCTAGCGTCGAAGCCAAATCTGTCTTTGCCAAGTAGACATCGCTGGTTATAGCTTGCAATGGGTTGCGAATGTCGTGCCCAACCATGCCTGCTGTGGCACCGATTGCAGCTAACCGTTCAGAATCTTTCAGTTTCTTTGCTGCTTCCTGAGCCTGCTCTTCAGCCTTCCTAAGTTCGGTAATATCTCTTGCCGCTGCAAAAACACCTTGCATCTCGCCAGCTTGATTTGTGTAAATGGAAGCATTGTATAATACATCGGTAATTGTTCCAGATTTATGTCTAATCGCCAACGGGTAATCTCGTACAAACCCCTCAGTGAAAACCTGTTTATACCCAATTTTGGCTTTTTCGGGTTCAGTAAAGTATTCCGAGAAGTCGCTACCAATCAATTCTTCTCTAGTACAGCCAGTGGCAAGTTCAGTGGCTTGATTGACATCGGTGATTTTGCCTTCCACGCTGATGGTGACTAGAGGGTCTAAACTTGCTTCTATGAGGCTACGTGAGTAAAGATAGGCAGCACGTAGTTTCTTCTCAGCGCGTTTTCGCTCGGTGATGTCAATTCCCATCTCAAGAATAAGAGTTGAGCCGTCCGCTTCAACAAACGGAAAATCGTAGATATCGTAATCACGACCATCAGGCCCGTTCCACTCCCAGTGATGGGTTTTGTTGGTTTTCAGGACTTTGTAGGTTTCGCAAATCTCGCATGATGCGTTACGCTTAAACAGGTACTCATAACAACGCCTCCCATGCGACTCGCCAAAACGCTCGCGGAAGACCTTGTTGGCAAAGGGCACGCGATAATCTTTGTCGAGAAGGATGACGTAGGCGGGAAGCGTTTCAAGGATGCTGTAAAGGCGCTGGCGTTCGGTTGAAACCTCCTCCGTGCGTTTGCGTACCCTCTCTTCCAATTCCTTATTCGCGCTTGCCAATGCTTCTTCAGTTTTCATGCGTTCAGTAATGTCCTCAAATACAGCTACAAAATGTCCTTTTGTTGGACAATAAACTGAAATGGATAGCCACATGCTTAGAGGTTTAAAGAACACTTCGAACTTTTCTTTTTGGCATGTGACTGCGACTCTTCCATAAATTTCAAAAAGCTCAGGATTGGCTTCTTTAATCCCAGGTATTGCTTCTGTTACTTTCTTTCCCACAATCGATTCTCTTTTTAAGCCTGTTATGCTTTCGAAGGCATCATTAATTTGGAGATAAACAAAGTCAACAGGCTTCCCTTTTTCATCAAATATCATTTGGCAATAAGCAATGCCATCCATCATGTTAGCGAAAAGGGAACCGTATTCTTCCTCACTTTTCCTTAATGCTTCTTCAGCTTTCTTGCGTTCAGTGACATCCTCGAAAATTGCGACGAAGTAGCCTTTTTTTGGGCTATATGAAGAAACATGGAGCCACTTTTTCATTGATTGCCTATAGCCTTCAAAGTGGAAAGGTTCTCCGGTAATGGCGACGCGACCATATCTGCCAATCCAGTCTGTAGGGTCATTATGTTCTTCCGGAAACAGCTCACTAACTCTTTTTCCTATAATTTGCTCTTTCTTAAGTCCTAACATCCGCTCATGAGCTTCGTTATTGTCAAGGTAAATCCAATCAACTGGTTTTCCTTCCTTGTCAACGACAATTTTACCGTAAATAAACGCGTCTAGCATGCTTCTAAATAAAGTTGAAAACTGTTCGCGGTTACTCCTAAATGCTTCAGCCCAATTCTCCGTAAAACCTGCAATAGCCTCTTTTGTGCGAGATGATAACACAGCTAGTACAAAATAGAAGCCTCCAGTGTATTGTGCAATCTTACTTACCCAACTAAAACCATCACCCGCTTGATTTTGAAGAGTAAGGCTTAAGAAGCCTATGGCGAAGAGCCCCAGTGCCAAAGAATACCAATAAAGAACCTTTGACTTTGACTGCAGATAACTCCTAAAGAGAATCAAGCAACTTAACGTGAAGAGGATTATCGTTATTGCAACAATTGACTGGCGGAGTAAAGTTGGGCCTTCTGCCATAAAGAACGTTGGTGTAAGACCCAGAAGAGTCAGCACGGTCAAGATAATAACAAACAAAACAGTCACAGAATAGGAAACTGTCAACACAAATCTTCTTTTGATGAAGACCTTCGATCTTATCCCCAAAAAAATTAATGCAGCGCTTATAATCTGAAGTATTGAAGAAACTAGGAAACCGACATTGTGTATCGTGACACTATAATTAGGTGTTTGAACGCTTAGTACCCGTCCTGCAGCTAAGGATGCGAGACCACTAACAAGAACGGCGCTGCCAAGCAAAAGGATGTTGAGATTGCCTTGGCGAAGGTAGCTCTTAGCCGAAACGGCAGCAACAATAATACCTGTTCCAGTCAAGAATAATGCATTAAGTATTAATGTGAGGTTTGGCGGATTGAAAGCCCACTTTCCAAACGGGTCAAGGAGCGAAACGAATCCAACTGAGACTGCAAGAACAAGAACTGGAATCAAACCAGCTTCGGTTAATTTCCCAACAAGAAAAACCAACCTTCTCAGTCCTCCACGTAGAACGCGTTTGCTTCGCTTTTAAATTCACTGATTTCAAATAGATGCAATTTCAATAGCGCCTTCTGTATTTGGTTAGCTCACATTTCCACCGGAGGCCTTTTGAAGAAAGCGTACTGCTCTATACTACCTTGGCACATCTGTTTTATAACTTTCGGAAATTTGACTCGCGAAAAGCAAAATTAGCCTAAATCACCATTTGCTGTGTGCAAGTTGTAATGTGAAAAGAACCTTATGAAATATCGTTTAGTTCTAGCGTTATTTTGCCAAAAACACTTCCAAGCATTGTTAATCGTTATCATTTTCAGTTTTACCCCATGCCTCAACCACAAAACTTGTAAGTGCCCAGTGCCATCCTCTCTGCTCGCAATATGCTCCCCAAACGCCTTCTCTATGCGCTTGTTCATCCGCATGATCCTTCTGCTAATCTGGTGACGAGCAACTTTGAACCGCTCAAGCTTAAGAGCTAAATCCTTTGGTAACAATCCAGGACTGCCAGCCTCAAAAAGCAAACGCAGAATCTCCCGATCAATTGTGGGAGATATTCTCCACTTTGGTGGGGGTTCAAATCCTCCTGTCTACCCTGTGCCAACTTTTTGAACAATGCAAAATCCTGCCGTCTGGTTCTTGGTAGGTTCTGAACCCTTTCGGGTATGGGGACGGGCAGCCCACCATCAAGCCTTAATTCTGCTTACCTGTAGCTACTTTCAATTTGTTTTTGGCGCACAATTAATCTTCATCATAACTACTGAGCAGTCTATAGGTTTTCGGGCTTCAATAGTTTCTAGCTTTCCCACAGAGATGGGCTGGATGGGGCTAGGGCATTTGTAGAAATGAAATAGCGCTCACTATCTAGTAGCAAACTTAGTTTATGTTGATTGACAAAATCCGTTATAAATAAAAGTTCGTTGCTGTTGACTAAGTCTTGGTCAATGCTTAAAACAATACCGTCATTTATGGTATCAAGCATCTTCACATCTAAACTACAGCTTATTCCAATAGTTCTTTTAAATACCATAGCCTCAAATATTTTCAATTGTGTCCTCACCTATCCAAATTTAGTCGCTCACATTAGCCAAAAATATCTGGACAGGTGGTTCCAAACTTGGTTAATACCATATCAGCACGAGTACACTTAAGGGTTCGCGTAAGAAAAGATGGAAAACACCGTAAAAGGCATTGAAAAAAATGGTGACCTTAAGAAAGGAACAGAAATTGGGTCAAGCGCACTTTTAAGGTTCCAATCAGGGGGGAGAATGCTGAATACCTTAAAGATTTTCCGAATCTACTCTTTTAATTTGGGCATTGTCTTAATTGCCCATTCAATTTTAGTGGAGTAGATTTCACGCAATTTTGGAGAAGTATTGGGTTCTTTAGCCTTTGCATCCATACGACGTTTGGATCGATTAATAGCGCTATTTCGTTTGGGCTGTCCTTTCCTTTTCGTTTTATAATTTTCAGGGTTCATATCAATCTCTGCTAGTTCAAAGCTTGATACCTAACATATAGAAGTTTGCCCCCTTTTTTTGATTTAGGGTGTTTGTTTTGCGTTTGTAATTAAAGTACATCAGAGTTTTATATTTAGAAGGATGACTCTTTCTTTACATCGTTGATTAGTGGACTTAGGAAGGGGTTTAGGTCTGCGTGTTGAACATGGGACTAGAGATTATCATGTCTGCTGTTGCTCTGTTGCAGGCAGTTGGAATATTGTACAAGACTGCCATTCTAAGAAGAGCTTTAACATCAACATCGTGGGGCTGAGACTCCAAAGGATCCCAAAAGAATATCAGAATATCAAGTTTCTTATTAGCAATCAAAGCTCCAATCTCCATATCTCCACCATAAGGTCCGCTCTTTAGCAGATTTATCGGCAACCCTGTTTTTTCAATTATCTGCTCACCGGTGCTTCCTGTTGCGCACAGGTAAAATTGAGATAATGTTCCCTTGTTGAAATCACACCACTCAACCATATCCTTTTTCTTGTTATCATGTGCTACAAGAGCAATAGTTTTCATACTATTCCCTTCCAATTTGTATTAAGCCTTAATGGCGCATCAATAAAAACATACCAGTGGGATTAGTCACGTTTTATTGAAGCCCTGTTATATTTGTAAAGGAAAAAAAGAAAACTATAGCAGCACGACCAAGCCATTTCTAACCGACGCCCAGCCATACCAGAGGGCTTCTAAAAATAGAAACTGTATGGAGAAATGTCTTTTCTTGGGGTACCTAGCCTAAATAGTCAACAGTGCATTAGTATATGATTGTCGGGATTATTCAAGAAAGAGTACAGCCTGCGCCTAGAACATACTTTTTCAAGACAATTTCTGGCAAACAACATCAGGAAGGGGAAGTTTGAACCGAAAAAAGACAACGATAATGGAGTACCTCGCGTTTCTTTCCGTAAAACAAGGTGTATACCTTGCGGAACTTTACCAAGCCATGGTTGTAGCCAGAGAAAAAGGAAAAGCTACATGTCAAAATCTAATGGTTGAATACCGTTGTAGCCTAAAAGACGAAGCCGTCTTTCTAATTACCAAAGACACCAAAGTGATAGTGCAGTTTCGAGTTGCTGAAGAACTTCTCCTGAGAAAAGACATCTGCTTTGAAAACTGGATGGATACAGATAAAATACGCAGACAAATGAATAGACAAAATACATCGCCTAAGCTGTCCGTTCTGGTCCAAGATCTGCGGCATGGAATGAAAAAAGTTAACATTGAAGCTAAAGTTCTCGAGACTCCAACGCCCTCAACCGTCCAAACACGATACGGAAACAGCGCCATAGTGACCAACGCTTGGATAGCGGATGAGACAGGAAAAATTAAGCTTTGTCTCTGGAATGAACAGGTAGACTTTGTTACTGTGGGCGACACCGTGCAGATTAAGAACGCTTCAGTTTCCACGTTTAAAGGTGAAAGACAACTGCGGCTCGGAAAAACCGGAACCGTCAGCGTACTGCAAAACCGGGTCGATTGATAAAACAAGACCCAGAAGCTGTCGCGAAAATAGAAGCCACACTTAAGCTACCAATTTTGGACTATAAGCATTCATTTGCTGCCTTTGCCCCTATTCAGTTAATCTTTATTTTCACCAATGTTGCTGTTCAGCTTGCGGTTAGAAACCCATTTTTGCTTTAAATGACTACTCTTGGGTAGAGTTTAGCTCCGATTAGCACCAAGGCGATCATGACTACGAAGAGCACAAGCAAGTCAAAGCCAACCCCATAAGTGCTTACTCCACCTGTGATCATAAGTCCGCGCAAAGCATCTACTGCATATGTGAGGGGATTAACTTGCGCAACTATTTGCAGCCAACGAGGCATCATTGATAGGGGGTAAATGGCGTTGCTTGCAAAGAACATTGGCATGGTCAATATTTGACCTATACCCATGAAGCGTTCACGCGTCTTCACCAAACAAGCTATTATGAGTGAAAACGTTGAGAACAAAGCCGAAGCTAATATTGCAACTACTACCACCAATGTTAGGTTTATGGGATTCCAGTTGATGCCTACGCCAATCAGCACAGCCAGTATATAGATGATTACGACCTGCGAAAGCGCCCGGACCCCTGCTGACAATGCCTTACCGAGAACCAACGCTTGCCGGGGAGTAGGACTAACCAGAAACTTGTGAATAATGCCTAGGTCTCGTTCCCAGATAACAGCGATACCGTAGAAGATGGCTATAAAGAGCACGCTTTGAGCCAGAATTCCAGGCGTAATGAAGGATAGGTAAGATAGATTGCCAGTGGATATGATATGCAACCTTGTGAAGACTTCCCCGAAGATCAGCAACCAGAGCGCAGGTTGTACAGCACGGGTAATCAGCTCAGTTGGGTCATGGCGAAGTTTACGTACCTCCATTTCGGCTATGCCCAACGTCTTATTGGAAAAGGAAACAACTGAATTGACCGCATTTTTTACCTTACCCATGGTCGTTTTAGCCGAGCCTCCTCGCCGTTTGCCTTGTCATGGACGCTTCCCTATAGCTCCCCCCACTCTCGAGTTCGCCCCCAGTGTAGTATACGAACACGTCGTCGAGCGTAACGTTCTCCTTGTTTAAAGATTCCTTCAAATCGGCGGGTACACCAATAACAGCCAATTTTCCTAAATGCATAATCGCCACCCTGGAGCACAGCTTGTCTGCTTCTTCCATGTAGTGCGTAGTAAGAAAGATGGTTGTATCGAAGTCAGAGCACAGTTTTTGGATATGATCCCAGACCGCTTTGCGTCCAACTGGGTCAAGACCAATGGTGGGTTCGTCTAAAAACAGAACCTTAGGGTGATGAAGCATGGCTTGGGCTATTTCTAAGCGTCTAATCATGCCGCCCGAATAATTTTTCACAAGCTTGTCGGAGGCGTCGGTTAGCCCCATGAACTCCAGTGACTCATCGATTCGTGGGGCGCGTTCACTTTTGGGGATATCATACAGTTTGGCAAAGATCATCAGGTTCTCACGACCAGTGAGGGTGCCGTCAGCGGAGAGAATTTGAGGCACGTAACCAATCAGTCTTCTTACATTGCTTGCGTTATGCACAACATCGAAGCCTCCAACACTTGCGCTTCCACTAGTCGGAGGTAAAAGCGTGGTTATCATTTTGATGACTGTTGATTTGCCTGCGCCGTTGGGACCGAGAAGACCGAAGATTTCACCTTGATTCACCGATATGGTCAGGTCATCAACTGCTGTTAGCTCTTTGAAACGGCGAGTGAGGTGTTCTGTTG
>Ga0182027_10015925_pt1 | contig 10300 bp, 8 predicted proteins | sample 712E1DmetaG_FD_121300 | JGI IMG/M metagenome (GOLD analysis project Ga0182027, IMG submission 121300) | Permafrost microbial communities from Stordalen Mire, Sweden - 712E1D metaG (Illumina Assembly) | ecosystem: Environmental > Terrestrial > Soil > Wetlands > Permafrost | place: Sweden... | reverse complement strand
GCGGCATAGCAATGTCTGTTGATACAGTTAGTTTCACGGTCGGTATTCCCACTTTTCTTTTTATAGACACTACGAATAATCCCCTGAATCTTTGGACCATTGCTGCATCACCTGCATCTTCACCCAAATGGGATTCGACTACTACAGATTATCATTCAGCACCTACTTGCTACACTGACAGTAAATCAGGTTCGTACATGGAAAATGCAACTGTTACAATGACGAGCACAAATAATATTAACCTTTCCGGATATCCAAGTCCGCAATTATCTTTCTGGACTAAATGGAATATAGAATACCAATATGACTGCGGTGTCGTTCAGATATCTACTAACAGCGGTTCTACATGGACTGCACTTAAAGGAACTCTAACAAAATCCGGTTCAGGAATCGGCAGACAACTGCCCGCAGGTACCCCGGTTTATGATGGTACTTTATCAACCTGGACTCAGGAAACCATTGACCTATCATCCTACTCCGGAAAGCAGATTAAAATTCGCTTCGCTCTCTGGACAGATGAAGGTTTAAACAAAGACGGATGGTATGTTGATGATATCAGTATATATTATTACGGACTCCTGCCTGTTGAACTAACATCTTTCAGTGCGAAAGCCGATAATAGTAATGTTATCTTAAACTGGAATACTGCTACAGAATTAAATAATATCGGCTTCCAGATTCAAAGATCAAATGAAATGAATACTTCGTCAGAAAACTGGCAGACACTTGGTTTTACAAAAGGGAATGGAACAACCTCAGTTGGTTCCGCATATTCGTTTACTGACAATATCCCTCTGCAAGGGAAACAATATTACAGGATTAAACAAATGGACGCTAACGGTACATTCACAATATATGGACCTGTTGAAGTAAATTATATTGGAAAGTTTGATTTTGCACTAGAGCAGAATTTTCCAAACCCGTTTAATCCAACTACCGTAATTAAATATTCAATACCACAGCCGGGAATTGTTTCAATAAAATTGTACAATGAACTTGGATCTGAAGTAGCAACACTACTGAATGAATTTAAAGAATCAGGAAAATACTCACTTAATTTCTCGTCCGGGGAACTTAAAAACAAAATCAGTTCCGGAGTTTATTTCTATACAATTAAAGCAGGTCAGTTTACACAAACCCGGAAAATGATTATTATGAAATAATGTCACAATTTTGAAGAATAAAGGCAAAACCTTTATGGGTTTCATTCACTCAATTAACTCAGTAATTTTATCTATGATAAAATCCGGGTGTTCTGCCTGCAGGAGTTCTCTGGTCCTGTATCCGTATGTAACGCCGCAGGTCTTTACACCTGCATTTATTCCACACCGGATATCTAATTCTGTATCACCAACCATCATTGAGTGAGCTGGCAGTATATTCAATTCTTTACAAATCATCAATAATCCCCCTGGTAGCGGCTTAATCTGGATACCTTCTCTTATCCCCATAACGAGTGAGAAATTGTGCCTAAGATTGAAATGATCAATAATTCTGTCCGCCTGTTCCTGCCCCTTTGTTGTTAGCAGAGAAACAGAAATCCCTTCATTTTTTAGATAATCAAGTACGTCGGCAACTCCAGGATAAAGTATTGAATCATCAATAAAATCGAAATAATAAGTTCTAAAAACTTTAATAAAATAGTCAACATCAGGAACGGGAATATTTAATTCTCTGAAAATATCATCAAAATGATGTCCTATTCTCTTGCTTAAATCATCTTTTGAGAAGGATCCGGGGATATTCAGAACTTCAAGTGTCTTAACCGTCGTTTTGTAGATTGTCAGGTATGAATCAACCAATGTTCCGTCCAGATCAAAACATACATGCTGGATATTATTAAGTAATTTTTTATGCATAATAAATATTATTAATGAAGAATAAAGCTACTATTTCCCTGCAACAATATAAATATCACAATTATTAAATAAAATTAATTGCCTGGGTCTATTAAGTCAGAATTGTGACAAATAGCAACAAGAATAATTATTGTTTATTTATTATTTAAACACACATTAACATTTTAATAGTCTTCTGAATATGAAAACAGACTTCGCAATAAACGAATAATTTGGTTTTTATGAAATTCTATAATTTAGATAACAATATCATTATCAGGAGGTACAATGTATAAAGTTCGATTTTTATTACCAGTTCTATTAGTTCTGATTGTTTTTGGAACACAGAAAAAAATGTTTGCCCAGAGTGAACCTGTATTATATTTTTGCGAAAAATATGATGATGATAAAGGCGAAGTTGGAGTTAGTGACCGTTTTACTACCGGGTATCTGACTGTAATGGTTTTAAGTACAAAACGAATAGGCGTATCAAATTGCCATATTCAATTTGATAAATATAATTGTACTGAAGGTAAATTCGAATATTACAAGAAATTCGATTATAAAATAGATGCTGATAGTAAATACGTATATTTCAATAAAAATGATGATAGTGATTTGAGTTTCGAGAAGCCAGGTATTTACAGAGTTTTTCTTCTTGACAATGATAATAATACAGTAACAAGTTCATTGGTTTAGATTATTCCAAAAGAATAATAATTGTTTTATTTACAACCGTCCCTGAAGCTCAAACAGGGACGGTTTTCTTATTCCATCGCTTCAGGCTATTGCATAACATTAAAATTGTCATTTCGAAGGAGTCTTCACTTAGAAATCTTATAAATTAAGAGGAAAAAGATTTCTCTCTTCGGTCGAAATGACATTTATGCATATTCTACAATAGCCTATGTGATGATTTTAAAGTACATCATTTGTCTTCATTTTTTCTTATCATTATTTATTGCTTTTTAATATTACTAAAATGAAAAATAATTATTTTGATGTGGTTATAATCGGGGCAGGACCAATTGGACTTACCTGTGGTATTGAAGCCGCAAAACGAAACTATAATTATCTTATCATTGAAAAAGGATGCCTGGTTAATTCTGTCTTTCATTATCCTACAAATATGACGTTCTTTTCAACTTCAGAACGTCTTGAAATAGGCGATGTTCCATTCATATCTCATGGGGATAAACCTACAAGAAGGGAAGCTCTGGAATATTTCAGAAGAGTAAAAAAAGCCTGGAACCTGAAAATAAATGATTATGAAGAGGCACTTGAGATAAGCAAATCGGATAATGTCTTCCATATTAAAACGAGCAAAGCCGAATATACTGCCCGAAATGTTATTATTGCATCAGGCTTTTTTGATAAGCCTAACCTTCTTAATGTCCCTGGTGAGGAGCTACCCAAAGTATATCATTACTTCACCGAGGCACATCCTTTCTTTGACCATAAAATTGTAGTTGTCGGTGCGGCTAACTCTGCAGTTGATGTGGCTCTTGAGATATACAGGAGGGGCGCTGAAGTTACCATGATAATCAGAGAGGATAAAATAAGGGATAGTGTAAAATACTGGGTTAAACCGGATATTGAGAACAGGATTAAGGAGAATTCAATTAAGGCATATTTTAATTCTAATATAATTGAGATAAGGAAAAAAGAAATTGTTTTTGAATCTCCCGAAGGCATAAAAACAATTGAGAATGATTTTGTATTCGCTATGACCGGATACCATGCCGATATTGAATTCCTCAGAAAAACAGGCATCGGTATAGCCGAAGATAAAGATATGCAGCCTATTTATGATCCTGAAACTTTCCAGACACATTTAGATGGTCTTTACCTTGCGGGGGTTGTATGCTGTGGTTATGACACCGGACGGTTGTTTATTGAAAATTCCCGATACCATGCTGCTAATATTTTTGCCTCCATTAGTACAAAATAATGAGTCCAAGTGATTGAATCCTATTTGATTTACTCTTATTTTAAACCTTCGATATAAAAACAAGATTTACGGAGAAAAAAATGATAAATAGAATCCACGAACTTCTTGGAAATGAAGCTGATGCACTTTTAAACTACAAAGCAAAATTTCCTAAGGAACAACTTAACTTGCCCGGACCTGATTTCATAGACAGGATATTTTCACCCACAGACAGGAATATTTACGTTCTTAGAAATCTGCAGTCAATTTTTAACACCGGAAGATTAGCTAAAACAGGTTATCTTTCGATACTTCCTGTTGACCAGGGAATTGAACATTCGGCCGGTGCTTCATTTGCACCAAATCCGATTTATTTTGATCCTGAGAATATAGTTAAACTGGCAATTGAAGGTGGATGTAATGCCGTTGCATCAACTCTCGGCGTGCTTGGAATGACAGCAAGGAAATATGCTCACAAGATTCCCTATATCCTGAAAATTAACCACAATGAACTTTTAACATACCCAAACAAATATGATCAGATAATGTTTGCCGGAATTGAACAGGCATGGGATATGGGAGCTGCAGCAGTAGGCGCAACAATCTATTTCGGATCGGAAGAAAGTACACGCCAGATTATCGAAGTAAGTGAAGCATTCCAGTATGCGCACGAACTCGGAATGGCAACTATCCTCTGGTGCTATCTTAGAAATTCTGCATTCAAAACGAAAGAAAAAGATTATCACGTGGCTGCCGATTTAACAGGCCAGGCCAACCATCTCGGCGTTACTATTGAAGCCGATATTATCAAACAGAAACTGCCTGAATGCAATGGCGGATTTGAAGCACTTAAGTTTGGAAAGACTCATAAAAAAGTCTATACTGATCTTTCTTCTGATAACCCTATCGACCTCACCAGATACCAGGTAATAAATAATTACATGGGAAGAGCCGGATTGATAAACAGCGGTGGTGCTTCAGGTGCAAATGATTTTGCTGAAGCCGCAAAAACTGCAGTAATTAATAAGAGAGCAGGCGGTATGGGATTGATTTGCGGAAGGAAATCGTTCCAGCGTCCTATGGTTGATGGCGTTAAGTTACTGAACACAATTCAGGATGTTTACTTAACCAAAGAAATAACTGTAGCTTAATAAATTAGTATAAATATTCTTTTCTGAAAATAAACCTCCAAGGTTTTCCAAAACCCTGGAGGTTTTTAATTTGTTGTTATCCCCTTCCCGATTCATCAGGAGGGATCCATTCCTGACTTTCCTGTTAAATAAAGAACTTTATTTTCTTCCATAATTCTGCAGGTGGTATTTTTAATCCACGACAGATAAAAATATCCACATTTTCAAAAGGCATCCCGTATTTACTATAATGCGATGCAGCCAATTCCACTTTCTCAAAAAATTTACTGTTATCCTCAATGTTTGAACCAATTACAATCATTATATTACCAGAGAAATCTTTTGGGAAGCCCCACGTCCAATAACTATTGTGGCTTGAGATTGCATGTGGAAGTCCGAACTCTTTTCCATAATAATTTACTGCGCCTGCTTCGCCATAATTCTGCCCAAAAATAACAACTCTCTTTTTTTCATCAGGCGTAAGTTTGTTATAGGCAGCGGCAACTTTCTCAACCATATCTTTCCACCCGAAACGGTCTGCATAAAACTGAGGAAGAACTCCAAGGCGTGATCTTTCTCCGCTCGCGGGTTTTACACCTAATGTTTCAGAGAAACGGATAAATGTATCAACTTTTAGAACAGGTATTGCAAATGGTGTTATAATAATTGCGGAGGCCAGAAGGATAACTACCATAATATACCGCATCCAGCTTTTCATGTAAGTTATAATAATAAAGTCTGTGCCCATTATTCCGGCAGCAATGATTACCGGGTAAAGGACCCCCATATAATATGGCTTGCCGTTGTTCAACACAAAGACAATAAAAACTGTTATGCATATCCAGGCAATCAATGCATACTTCTTTCCTATTTTATTAAAGAACAGGAAATAAAAAGTCCCCGGAAGATATATAGTATATAATGGATTGAGTTCAGATAAGGAGCTGCGGAAGAAATCTCTGAATCCGAGATGAACATTTTTCATTACTGAAGCGTTATGTATAAATTCAAGAGTCGGAAACCCATTCACTATCTGCCAAATGATATTTGGAAGAAAAATCAGCAGTCCGACAAAAGCCCCAATATATAATTCTTTTGTGAGGAAATATTTTCTTTGCTTTGTTAAGATGAGTCCTGCAAAAAGTCCGACAGCAATAAATAAAGGACTAAGTTTATTCTCGAGTCCAAGTCCGAAAGCCACACCCAGTAAAATCCACAACTTAGGATTGTCTTGTTTAATCAGGCATATCAATAAATAAAATATTATTGCAGCAAACAATACATCAAAGGAATTCATTGAAAAGTCACTGCCGCCTCCAAGTATAACTCCACAGAATATAACAGAGAGAGCGGTCATTGCCTGAACGTATTTCCCCCCTCCGAATTCACGGGCAATAAGTCCGGACATGAAAACTGTAATGCAGCTTGCTATATATGCGAATAATCTTATCCCCAGGATTGATTCACCGAATAATGTTCTTGAAACAGAAAGTATAATAAGAGATAATGGAGGTTGGTCAACGTAACCCCAACTGAGGTGTTTTGAACAATCCAGGTAATAAAACTCGTCGCGGAAGAGGCCATAATTCCCTGCAAACAGGATAAGAACCAGGAATTTGAAAAGGGAGATATAAAAGAGAACTGCATTATCTCCGGAAAGATCAAATCGTTTCTTCGTTAAATCCACTTTACCTCATAAGAAGATATTCGGCAATTTTACCAAGATCCTGGACATTTATATTGTCAAAGGATGGCATGATAGTACCGGGATATTTGTCCCTGTAAGCTTTAAATCTATCACTATCCATAAAAGAGTTCGGGTTCCTGAGATAATTTATAAGTTTATCTTTTGACCAGAATTCTTTAATGTTGGCAAGAGCCGGCGCCATCTTAGTTCCGTTAAGTTCAGGGCCATGGCATCCGGTGCATCCAAGTCTTGCAATCAAATCCTGTGGAGACATGTTCTGAGATTTATTTGACATCTCTCCCTGGGATGAAGGATTATTTTCCGGTTTATTTTCATTCCGAGGGCCATGGGTCATTTTTTGAAGAAAAAACAATAAGATGAATAAAAATAAAAAGGATGCTACCCAAATTTGCGGCTTTGTCATAAATATTTAATTTCTTATGATTTATATTTGAAAACTAAGAGTTAAAGATAATCTTTAGCGCAATAATTACAAATACCACTATAATGGAATAATGATGAAAACCAACAACAGGTTAATCAAAGAAAAAAGCCCATATCTTCTGCAGCATTCTCATAATCCGGTGGATTGGTTCCCATGGGGTGAAGAGGCATTTGAAAAAGCCAAAATGGAAGACAAACCGATATTCCTGTCAATCGGGTACTCAACCTGCCATTGGTGTCATGTGATGGAGAAAGAATCATTTGAGAATGAAGAAGTAGCTGAATTGATGAATCAAACATTTATATCAATAAAAGTTGACCGGGAGGAACGGCCGGATATTGATGGTGTCTATATGACAGTCTGCCAGTTGTTTACAGGAAGCGGAGGCTGGCCATTAACTATAGTAATGACACCCGACAAAAAACCATTCTTTGCAGGGACCCACTTTCCCGGTCACGACAAATACGGTCGCATCGGAATGATGACTCTTATTCCGCGAATTAACGAATTGTGGCGTAATAAAAGGATTGATGTTCTTCGGACGTCAGATGAAATTGCAAAAGCTTTACATTTATCTTCACATATTGTCCCCGGAAATGAACCTGGGGAGGAAATATTTCATAAGGCATTTGAAGAATTCAAAAAAAGATATGACCCTGAATTTGGAGGATTTGGAAATGCACCAAAATTTCCAACTCCGCATAACCTTATTTTTTTACTTAGATACTGGAAGAAGTATAATGTATTGGATGCTTTAGAAATGGTTGAGAACACTCTAACCAAAATGCGGCTTGGCGGAATTTATGACCAGATTGGATATGGGTTTCACAGATATTCAACTGACAAAGAATGGCTGGTACCTCATTTTGAAAAGATGCTTTATGACCAGGCTCTCCTGGTGCCTTTATATCTTGAAACTTATCAGGTTACAGGAAACATATTTTATCTTGATACTGCTGAGGAAATTCTGACTTATGTAATGCGGAATATGACTTCGGAGGAAGGAGGTTTTTACTCGGCTGAAGATGCAGATAGCGAAGGTGTTGAAGGGAAGTTTTATCTCTGGTCAGAAAAGGAAATTTTATCGGTTGATAATATTGAAGGGCAATTTGCACTGGATTATTATAATGTAATAAGGGATGGGAATTGGACTGACCCTCATTCCGGTCAATCAGATAAATCTAATATTCTCCATCTGAATAAAACACCAGAATTATTATCTGCTAAAATAAATCTCCCGCTGTCTGATATAAATGAGAAACTAAAAAAGGTACGGAACAAATTATTCCAATCACGAGAGAAAAGAGTGCATCCTTTTAAAGATAACAAAATACTGACTGACTGGAATGGTTTAATGATTTCCGCATTTGCAAAAGCGGCCCAGGTAACAGGAAAAGAGAAATATATTTTATTTGCAAGATCAGCGGCTGACTTTATATTGGTTAAATTAATTGATATAAACTGGAACCTGCTGCACAGATATCGTGAAGGTGAAGCTGCAGTTAAGGCAAATCTTGATGATTACGCTTTTCTTATTCAGGCACTGCTTGATCTTTATGAGACCACATTTTCAGTTGATTATTTAACAAAAGCAAAAAAGTTGCTTGATGTATGTGTAAACAAATTTCGCGACAAAGAAGATGGAAGTTTTTTCTTTTCACCAATAGCCGATAATGAGTTGATCGTAAACCAGAAAGAAATTTATGACGGAGCAATCCCATCCGGAAATTCGGTTATGTTTCTTAACCTTTTAAGAATGGCAAAAATGACCGGAGATCAGGATTATCAGGAGAAAGGTTTGATGTTGATAAGGGCATTTTCAGACACTATTCCAAAATCCCCTTCTGCATATACGCAGACATTAACAGGATTGGATTTTTTAATAGGGCCTTCATATGAAATAGTGGTTTCCTCACATGATTATGATTATAATGCAGTTCAGATGATAAATGAAATTCGAAAAATTTACATCCCAAATAAAATTATACTGCTAAAGACGGATTCTAACAGTATGGAGAAGCTTTCTGATTATATAAAAGAGCAGAAACCTGTTGGTGGAAAAACAGCAGTTTATATATGCAGGAATTTCTCATGTGATCTCCCTGTAACTGACCCAGAATTACTTAAAAATGTATTGCGGTAATTCTTCAGATTATAATTATATTGGGTTATATAATATTAACTTTTTAGTTGATTGTGGCACAAGAAAGCAAATTTATCCGCTCTTTAATTGAAAATACCCGCAATGGGAATAGAACTGCGTTTGAGCAATTATACAAAATACACACCGCATCTGTCTATGCAATTTCAATCAGACTTTTAGGTTCGCCTAAGCTTGCAGAGGAAAACACAACCAAAGTTTTTGTGGAAGTCTGGAAGTCACGGAAGGTGGTAAGACGTGATTCACCTTTTATTTTATGGTTAACCGCTATTACAGTTTTCTTTGCTCTGGAGAAATTACGTAACAACACTGAAAAGGAGGAGAAAAAAACCCCTTTAATTAATGGAGTAAGATATTCACCTCTTGATGTAAAAATATTTGCTCTTCCGGACATGGAACGCGCTGTATTTGTTCTGAATGCAATTCAACATTATGAGATTAATGAAATAGTTGATTTGCTCTCGAAGCCGAAGGGTGAAGTTGAAAATCTTCTTTCATCAGCACGAAAGATTCTGTTTAGTGAATTATTATTAAATTCACCAACCGCATTAGAAGAGGAAATTAACCGTCTACCTGAAAGTATTGAACCAAATAAGGATTTATTTGTTCCTGTAACATCTACTATGGAGAGAGCTCTCGAGGAACCAAATAGTACCGAACTGGTAAAAAGTTTTGATGAGAAAAGTCAGGGACGTCAGTCTGGCGAAAAGAAAAAATCTTTTTCACTCCGGGATTTATTCAAAAAGAAATAATCTTATCTCTATTTCCTTGGTCTGTACAAATCGGTTGCCTGACCAAAGAACACTTCCGCAGCCTCCATTATTGTTTCCGATAAAGTCGGATGAGGGTGAATGGTTAATTTTAGATCCGAAACATTGGCTCCCATTTCAATTGCAAGCACACCTTCAGCAATAAGTTCACCGGCACCGGGTCCACAAATACCAATTCCCAATATCCTTTGAGTTTCAGGATCAATCAGCAGTTTAGTAACCCCATCAGTTCTACCGAGTGTAGTGGCTCTACCCGAAGCAGCCCATGGGAATTTAGCCGCCTCATATTTGATATTCTTTTCCCTTGCCTGAGTTTCAGTTAATCCAGCCCATGCAATT